>Ga0100391_1003609_pt1 | contig 15522 bp, 10 predicted proteins | sample CryGeymeta201515_FD_81541 | JGI IMG/M metagenome (GOLD analysis project Ga0100391, IMG submission 81541) | Groundwater microbial communities from Crystal Geyser aquifers in Utah, USA - Crystal Geyser metaG 2015-15 | ecosystem: Environmental > Aquatic > Deep subsurface > Groundwater | place: USA...
GCATTTTATTTTGGTTAAAGAAAAAAAGTACACCTTTTTCACCGTTTAGGGTTAGAATTAGTACACCTTTTTCACTGGTACACCAAAAAAGTACACCCAAGTACACCTTTTTCACTGGCCCCGGTACTGTTGTAGGTACAGTAGTAGGTACAGGGTACAGCGATCATCAGTTGACTGATCCCAAAATCGAGAGGAATATTTAATTAAGTAATTTAGAATGAGGGATACTCTTTCGCGAATTTAAGGCATGAATAATATTACCTTTTATACGTTAATGAAGGTAACATTTGAGCACGTATCATTATCATCGCCAAAAAATTGCCTCCAACCTCTCCAAATAAAATGCCTTCATTTATTTTTCTTCCTTTTCCCAGTAGTGAAACCCCAAACAAACTCACCCAACATCCATCGCACCATCCTTTGAACCTGTTTTGTCAAACAAACGAATCAAAACCTCTATTGACCGGAAGCAACGAAGCACCCATTATGGTATTTTTTTATATCGAACATCGCTACCGACTACCGGGTCCACAAACGAAGGAGCTGTCGCCATTCGAGGCAGCTGCCGAAGAGTTAATGAATGGTTTACTGTGCCATTATGAACCTCCACCCAACAAGCGTCTAATGTCATTTTCTGAGAGACAAAGACAAGAACAGCTCGAGCTAAGACGACCTTCGAGTATACTGAAGAAAACCAGCTCTTTCGATGGCAACTCCAAACAAAGAATGAAGAGCAAGGGTCGATTTGTTCGTTTCGCTGGCATTACGTTCAAATCTGACGAAAGTAGCAGCAGCAAGCCACTCACTGGATTGCTAAAGAAGCTAAAACGGCGAAAGGCCGCCTTTTAAAAAAATGAAAGAGCAACTTTTCGAAGGATAGCCGGTAAGATGCATCTTAAAGGCTTTTATGGGATGCTTCGAGAAGCCGTTCTTGCTTGGTGCTGTGTCGTGAATGCTTGAACCATCGAATTAATTATTAATTAGTAGAAAGTAAAATAGATGACTGTACCAACAATACCTAACCTAGGAGAAATACTGATTTGGTTCTTTTTATTTTTTATTACCGTATGGAAGTTGCTCGTATCTCCGTTGTGGCCTCTTCTTGTGTGCCCGTAGCCCGTAGAGCTGTTTGAGCGTTTTTCAACCACACGAAGTCAACGCCTTGTCTCGAGCACAATAAGCAACATAAACGACGAAAAGGCTACCGTTACAGTGAGCGGAAGAAATCCAACATACCGAAAAGAGCGTAGGAAGGACTCATCAAGGGGTGCGTTAGATGCAATGATTCTGGAACACTCTACGCCAAGCATCAACCAATAAAACCAAGTACTAATAGTAGTAAATGACAATGCGCTACTTGAGGGAGAATCCTCTAGAAGGTAGATTCTACTGATTACTAGAAGACAGGAAAGCTTGTTACTGTGATGAAAGCTACAAAAAGAGTGACGAACCGAGCTCACCTTATCTCTACTTCTTTGTCTATTCTGTCAAGGCTCTCCACGGCAAATGTTACTGCTCCGCGCCAACCCACTACAATCGCCAACAGCAATCGCAATGAGCGTCTTCGTGTGTACCATGGCACATGCCCGAAACCTAGCGGATTATAATAGCCGAAAGAATTCGATTGAAATAAAGAGTCCTAAAGGCAGGAATACCAGGTGACACAAGAATATCATGGTTTGAACAGGACAAATATTAAACGTCGTGTGGCCAAGAGAAGCCAACACCTGGCTGCCCGCTTTACAAAGCTAGCAAAAAAAAAAGAGTTAAAAGCTCAGAACTTTTCTTTTGCATCACTGTCAGCGAGTGTGCGTATCCATCCAGTCGTTATATGAAAAGCGCCGCTGAACATTTGTGTAGATTCCCAAATCCCACATTGTTTTGCTCCGAATCTCTTCCTTGGCTTTCTTACTGAGATATTCTTGTTGAAATTTGGGAACCAATCCAGCAGCAGATGAAGGATTGGCTGTCTTGTTGAGATTTCGAATCAATTTCTTGGTATGGTTATTTGTTGAAAATAAAGTTCTCAATAGAGGCAGCGTCTCATTTCGAATCCTGTCCGTAGTGCCAATCCAATCCATTAACTGTACCATTCCTGCAAAAGATCGCTGACATTCCTCCCACGTAAAGCTTTCACGAAGATCTTGTCCTGTCTTGGTATAGGCATCTTCGTTGTGTGCCAAAAAGAGGCACTGTGGATTGGCAATAGTATGTTTCAAAAATTGGCGTTCCGAGACGGCATTGTCGTTGTTGTTGTCACTGGTATCGACGTAGTCAAAGCGTCGAGGATTTTGATGCATACCATGATAAAAATTGAAAAAGCTGATTGCAAAAGAAATTGGTTCTCGTACCAAGCTCATCATGAAAAGTGGAATATTTTGTTGTTGAGCTCGTTGTTTCCAGTCCGGTAGGATAGTAGTTGCCAATTGCAAAAATGTAGGACACGTACGATCCAAAGCATGGTACTCGACAAAGACAACTTCTTGACCGATGGTTGTGCCTACACCTCCTCCTCCTCTTCCTCCAGCAGCAGCACTAGGAAGAGGAGCCAGCCGTTCGTTCATACGGTTCATCGTGTAATTAAATTCACGTGGACCTGTTAAATAAATGTAATTGACTTTGGATCGTCGACCATCTTTCCGGTACTTTACCAATTCTCGAATTGTTGTCCCACCTGTTTTGGGGATATGAATAAAGATTACAATTCCTCCATTTTTCAACGAAGGAAGTCGACGTCGTTCCAGTGAAAAAGCACGACCAGTAGTGGCCGGGTTGGTACTATTGTTGACGTTGGCTTTGATTGCCGATGATAATATCATTGTCGCAATGTTGCTCTTATCCCAGAACAAAGCAAAAACGAGGAAAACGGAAATCACAAAGAGGACTGTGCCATAGTAAAGCTCCTTCCGCATGATCATCTATCTGATCTTACATTCGCGTCATGGTATTGTTTATACTGAAATAGTTATACGTTATAAACTCAAGTATTGAGTTTGGAAATGATGTTAGTTGCTGTATGTGCGATGTATGTCTGTAGCATAGCAAAAAATAATAACACCAAACAGATTCTGTTATCATTACTCTATTACTAGTAGGTACCAGGTAGTAGTCTAGTCTACTGTATGTACGTATTTTTTATGAGAGGTGCCACAAGTTAACACCAACATTAATTAGCGTATGACCTCGACTACGGAAGCGTGTGTGCGACCATACATCAGTCCACAATACGAATAAGACGTGTTATTTTTGTCAAGTTTTGTATTGTCCAGTGGTTCAAAGATTTTTTCGACCCAGACCAAAATAATAACAAGAAGTACAGTACAGTACTATTGTATGTCTCCAGCCACGCACAGCACGTCTCAACAATAAAAACAACAACAACGAAGCAGATTAGAATGAAGATTGCCATTATTGGAGCCGGAGCCAGTGGACTAGCAGCAGCTCGTGTTTTTTCTCGAAATGGATTGGAACCTTTGGTACTAGAACAGAATGCCTACAGTGGAGGCGTTTGGAAGTATCGGAAAGGAGGAGGAGGAGGAGAAGCATCACCATCACCATCATTATCAACAACGACAGCAACTTCCAAGTTCTCTCCAATGTATAAAGGATTGAGAACCAATCTTCCCAAGGAAATTATGGCCTTTCGAGAATTTCCCTTTCCCAAGATGAATGACAACAGCAGCAGCAGCAGCAGCAGCAGCAGCAATAGTAGGAACAGTGATGACGATCCTAGTTTTGTGACGCACGCGGCTGTCCAGGACTATTTGCTAGCCTATCAGTCACATTTTGATTTAACGAAATACATTCACTATGAATCACAGGTCCAATCCCTTCAGGTGTTGAAAGATGCCAAGTCTGCCGCATCGCCATGCAACCTGGACGAAGTTTGGCCTCGGGTTCAACTGGAGTGGACGACCAGCAATAATCAACGGCAAGAAACGAAAGTAGACGTGTTCGATATGGTGTGCGTATGCAACGGACACTACAGCAAACCCGCCTTTGCCAACATTTTGGGATTAAAAGAATATTTCAAGGGCAATACTATGCACTCGGTAATGTACGATACTCCCAACGAGTTTCAAGGTCAGCGAGTGCTCTGCGTTGGTGGACGAGCCTCGGGATCCGATCTCGCCCGAGAAATCTCGGCCGTGGCTCAGCACGTGTATTTGTCAGATTCAACGTTTCAGCTGCAACCGGGACAAGTGCCCGAAACACAAGGCAGTGTTACCAATGTCCCATCCACACAACAAGTTCTATCCGACGGGTCCATCCAGTTTGAAAATTGTACGACGCTGACACCTCAAGTCGACTGCATTATTTTTTGTACCGGATACGATTACGAGTTTCCGTTCATCCAAGACCATAATGAAGCCGCCGCCGACGACGACGACGACGACGATGGAATTATTCAAAATGTACCCGGTGAACGTCGCATCCGACCACTGTACGAACAGTTGTGGCACGCCCGGTTTCCAACCTTGGCCTTTCTGGGCATACCGCATTCGGTCGTGCCTTTTCCGGAAGTAGAATTTCAGGCCGAGGCTGTGCATGCTCAACTTGATAACAATCGATTACCGCCGTTAGAGACGAGACTGGCGGCGGCTGAACGGGATGCACATGCAGGAGGCGCCAAGGGAAATGGTCGCATTCAAGATACTCATTATTTAGGTAGTGCACAGTGGGACTATTGCCGTCGCATGGCCAAATTAGCTGGTGTCTTTGATGAAGGCGTGGACAATTACATTGCCACCAATCAGGCCATCTACGAACACTCGTGGGAAGGAAGGAAAGGAGCGTTTGCTGCCGGACCTGACACCTACCGAGATGTAGACTACAGACGAGACGACAGACATCGGACATTTACTTGCAAATCTCTTGCTGCAAAATAATAATAATGATAAACTGAACTGCGTAATAAGTGGCGGCAAGCCGTAGAAATCCAAAATGCGTTTCTAATATTTTATAGATATTTATGTAAAGCTCCTCATATCATGTTCTTCGACAGCAATTTCGTCTGGAGCGCGGCTAGCTAGAGCCATCTTGGACAGGTAGAGCTGGAACCATAAACTTCATAGCATTCTCAGGAGAATTGAGCTGAGGCAATGGCAATGGCGTGAGCTTTTCCATAGTATTGTCAGATGTTTCTGCATTGGTGTTACAGCCATTCTGATCCACCGAGTCAGTAGAAAGAGCTGTTGCTGTCGGCACTGACGGACTGGAAGTTGATTCAAATTCCGGCTTGCCGTACTCCCCTGCACCCTCAGAGACATCAGTCTTGTTTTCTGTCGTGTCTGAAATCCCTAAATCACTGGCAGAAAAAGCAGGCATCCCTGATATAGACGACTTTGGAGCCTCACTCATAGGCTCGTCGGGTACTTCTTTTTCGTCCTCGTGTGCTGCATTCAAAGATACCGTTGCATTCAGCAACATTTCTGCGCTCGCCCTAGCGTGACCATTCTCCACTTCCTCTTGGACAAGAGATGCAGGATCTTCCTTACCTGGATTCGAGGATTTACCGGTCTGAGCAGCGGCTGTCTCCGCATCTTGGGCTCGAGAAAAAGCCGCCAACACGTTGTCGTCGCCCGAAATGGCATTTTCGGGCTTCTCTTGAGAATCTCTTTCGACTTCCGCGCTTGTCTCAGCCTCCATGGCAAATGGTGAGGTTTTTGCTCGCTTCGTAGCTTGATTGATGTCATCAATCTCCATGGCATCCGCCGACGATGAAATCTCTTCCGCGGCTATAGCTTCTAAAGAAATTGGTTGCGATTCTTCACGCGAAGCGAATTTCGTGTCCATTTCAATAGCACCCGCTAATTCAGTAGCTGCAGGAATTTCTGGCTGCGCACCAGCTTCCTGCTCTGCGAGCTCGCTTGCTGGTACGCCTTCAGATTCGGATTCAGACCTTGTGTGAGTATCCTCCGTATGGAATGCCACCGAGGCACATTTGCTGCTAGCTGGCTCGCCATCGTCAGGCGAGACATCTTTGACAGTCATAATCTCAACCTGGGAAGGATGTTCGGTGGCGGATGTCTCTGTCGGTGCAGCGGCAGTGGCTAACAAAGGCTTTTGTACAAAAAATGGCACAACAGCTGGGCGTTGCGGTTGTTGAATTAGTTGCTTTTGAATTTCATCAGACTGCCTGGCCAGGGCTGCAATGTCAGCATCAGTCACATCTGCAATTCCGCTGCACTTGTCTCCGAGAACTTCCTGTGCGAGAGCAGAATGGAATAAACCAAACGGTGGCCACATTGTTGATGCGTCGGGAGCTTCTGTCGAAATATTGGGCTTTGATCGAACCTTGAGCTCGTGACAAACAATGCCTCGCGCGGCAATGTTAATATTCGTAGGCTTTCCAGAACACAACGGACAGCTCCATTTTTCAATGCACTCAGATTCATGTTTAGAAACTCTGACACAAGGTCCATGAAACCACTTTTCACATACGTCGCAGCTCAACATAAAGCGCGCATCGGTGGGACCACCACAAACACAATGCCGGGCGCCCTTGTCTTCGATCACACCTGCTACAAGAGATTCCTCCTTCATCCGCATAGGAATGTCTTCGCACGCAGCTTCTATTTCTTCTAGACTGCTTACGTTGAAGCCTTTCTTTTCACCCGCGACAGGCGCCAGTTCCTTATAGACTTTGACTTGCCAAGACTTGGCGCGGCCGTACATATTTTTAATCATCCGAAGAGCCTTTTCTTCTGGAAAATCAATATTCTCAGCCATATTCATGAGAAATTCGATCTCATCAAAAGTTGGCTTTCGTGCAAGGTATCTGGTTGCCAATATGCACCAAGACATGCAACGAAAGCAGTTGAGTGAGGCTTGGACGTCGGCAGTTTCGAAGATCCTCAACATGCGAGCTTCCTCCATCGTCCTTTGCATGGCCCATGACAATGTTCCATCCTCGATATTTGGCCGGCTTAATTCGGCCCCTTCCTCCGTCTTGGGTGCGAGGACTAGGGTGCACACTCGCAAGCACCAGAGACGCAGATACGACGCTTTCGAATCCTCGTCAGCAAAAATCCCCTTTCGTTTTTCTCCCTCAACGGCGAGCACAGCCAATTTATCCTTGCTCGCAGCAATTTTAGTAGTCAGCTTTGCAATTTTCGCTTTCGCTGTGTCAGACAGAATTTAAGTGGAAAAATGAACGGGGTTAAAGAAGTTTGCAATCGACAAAAATTAAGTAGCGAGGGAGGGAAGATAATTTTACCTTCTTCCCGCGTCAAAAATTTGGCAGCTTTTTTGGGTTTCATGGCAGCCTTGGGGGCTTCTTGGGCACATTTTGCTGGAGTAGCAGCTGATGAAGCTGTAACGGAGTTAAGTTCGACTTCGGCGTTATCGTTCTGGGCCCTGTCTTCCATGGCATAGTCTGCTGTGACGCCGCCCTGGGCGCTACCCAGGTGATTCTCAATTGGTCGACTAATTGTCGGTGTCTCTGCGCGGGCCAGCTGCTCAACAATGGCTTCTCCCGAATCTTTGACCATGGTTTCTGAACTTTCCACAGCTTTAGCCTCGGTAATTACAGCTTTTGATGTGCTTGCGGGTAGTTGGCTCTTTTTAGTAGTGGGCGCGTCGGCTCGTAGTTGATTTTCCTTGATGATAAGAATATCCTTTTGAAATTTTTCCACATCTTTCATTTCCTTTCTAACTTTCCTTTGGTGTTTTTGTGCGTCGACTTGCCTCGCTCTCTTAAGATCCTTGCGGCAAGTCCACTTCCTGACGATACCAATGGCCTCGCGAGCGGCGCTCTGATATGTTTTGGTTATGCAGCAGCGGACACAACAGTAATTTTCAACCCTCTCGGCTTTTGACTCTGTGATTCCGATACAGACACCGTGATACCATTCTTCACATTCGTCACAACCAATCATGAAGCCTGAATATGCTCGGCGGCAGATGCAATAGCCCTGCATGGCTTCTTCGAGCCTCTCCAGCTCATCCGGCAATTCCAGTACGAGCTTCTCGTGTTCCTTGATGAGATCCTGGACCTCGTTAGCATTAGTCGTACCCGACTCGATGTCCAACTTCTTGGCTCGGGTGGCCCAGGAGCGGGCTTCGCGGTAAGCATTTCTTAAAATCTTCAATTCGTCACATGCAAAGCCCAGCTTCTCCCCTTCGTCAAGGATTGTCTTTGCTTCGTAGAGATTTAATTTTTCATCTCTGTTGTTTAATAACTGTAAGGTTGTAGCTCTCCACTCAGTTGATTTCTTATATATACCGCGAACTTTTTGGACCATGTCGCAGACTGAAATCATAGAGAGAAAAAAAGAGTAAGTGGTTAGAGACGCAGTAGGCGCTCGTCAAACCAGACGAAGAAACCGGACAGGACATACCAGAAGGGAAATCACGACTCTGGTCTGTAATATCCTTCAAGATTTCGACAGCTGGTCTTTTGTCTTTTGAAGAGAATAAAACTGAATTTGCATTCTTGCTCCATGCCATGAATCGTTCCCTGTCCGCGAGCAACACGTCAAGTCGCTGGAGCTGGTCAGCAATAAAGGACCCCCAAGTGGAGTTAAGTCTCTCCTCGAATTCCTTGTCGTCAAGCGAAATTTGCAATTTTGGGCTTTCTCCCTTCGAGGCTGTGAGGAGTTCTTTACCTGCTACCACAAACCTATCGAATTCACCAAAGAATCGCTTGTCGAAAATGTCTCGCTGGGTAACGAGGTATTTCAAAGAACGGACACACCAAATGGAAATCTTTTCAAGAACATCAGCCGCCTCCACTTCTCCGGAAAGTACTCCAAAAGACTTGGCCTCGGTATGATAATTCTTGATGAGATGGTTCACATTGCATATACCATTACCCGCGAAGTTGGAGCCATTGCCATCATCTTCGGCGTCCTCCATTTCTGTATTGCATAGGACTTCTTCGTTCGGAACACTTGCACCGTTTCCATCATTCTTGCCGTCTTCGCCGCTCACTTCGAAATCGTCATCGCTAGTGCGCGAATATTCGCTGGGCGGGCCATAAATATCGTTGACAACAAAACGCAGCTTTGTAAACCCGTTGAGAATCTCCTCCAGCTCTTGCCTTGCTTTAGCCCTCCATTCTTGGACCTCGCTGAGCTGAATCTGTAGTCGACGTACGTCTTCGGATGTATCCACCGGAAGGACAGAAGCCTCTCCTATGAGATCGATTATGTCGTCGACTGTGATTCTCGACTTTCTTCCTCGACCTTGACGTTGGCTTCGTTTCGGCGCAGCTTTCAGGACGCGGTCAGACCAGTTTTTGACAGTTTCGACAAGTTCCTCCAACGCTTTGGCCTCATCCAAGTCTAAAGAGACCGAGGATGCAGCAGCTTCTGCGGCGGCGGTCAATTGCGGCAAAGTGACAAAAACTGGAAGCGGCGGATTGCCCTCCGTCTTCTCGATGATTTTGCAGCGAACCAGAAGAACCCCGTATTCCTTTATCCATTCTTCTGCTTGCGTTAATATACGCTCCATTTTCCCAGTCGCACTCCCGATGTTCGCATGAATGGCAGACGCCTCCTTCACAATGGTGCGAAGCTTTTCCAAAGAGAGACAGCTTCGACCTTGGTTTCGACGATTATCCCAGTCCAAATAGGTCTGGTACTGGAGGACCCGGCAATCGCAGTGTTAAAATATATTTGTGAGAAACACGACAACAGAGAGAAACCTCAAAGAATGACAATCTTACCTTCTCAAACCAATCATCCGCAGCTTGCACGATACTGAATATTTCTTTCTCTCCCTCCAAGACCCATTCATTTCGTACATCGGGCGGCAGCACTAGTTTGTCTCGTAGCCCACTAGCTTTTTCAAGGTGATCCCTCAACTCTTCCAGCTTTCCTTGCTTGCATTTTGCCGCATTTTCCGACAGACTTGGAATCCATTTCCGAGCTTTCATGGTCCAATTCCTGCCGTCCAACTCAACCTGTAGCAACTTGACAATGTCAATATCCACAGGAATACGGCTACCTTCCGACGCAAAAACATGAAGGTCGGAGTGTTTACCCTCTACCAGAGAGTCTCGCATTCGAGCCATCCAGCGCAACAAGGTATTTTGAGCAGGTGCAGTATCTGCCATTGGTAGCGGGACTGGGCATGGCACTTCTTCGCTGAAATGTTCAATCCATTCTTCTGCTTGAGAAGCGCGAGCACGCAGCTTTTCAATGTAGTCCGACAAATCCACAGGCAGATCATCTCCAGTTTCTAAAAGCGTCTTAATCTCAGTCAAAGCAATTCTAGACCGAATAGCAATGCTGGCACGGTCAATCCAAGTTTCTACTGACTTGTGTGTCTCCAATAACTCAGACACCTCAGGGAAGATCAACTTCAGACGATAGGCATCGCGGACCATAGCGAGCAGAAACTTGACGCTCTCTTTCTTATCCTCCAAGTCTTCCTCGTCTTGATCGCACGACTGCATTGCCAACCATTAGGTAACAACAATTCGTCAGAACGAAGAAGAAACTAAAAACAGCTCACGCCCACGATACAGACAGTATACTTCAAATACATACCCTTTTCCACTCTTTTATTCTATCCCTCAGCAGATGTGCCTTATGCATCCGATTATCCAACTGCACCAGACTTTTTGTTCGAAAGGCAAAGCTGCGACCTTTTTGGGCCAAATCTTCCAAAACGCTCAGCTTCAACTCATCCTCGCTCAAGATCGCATCGAGCTTCTTTTGCCAGTCGACGTACAAATTCACCTGATTACGTAATTCGCTAGCATCGTCCAAGTCGACAGCGAAAGAGCGGCCCGTCTGCTCTAGCAGTTTTTGTAGGGCATCCAAGTCCACGCCGCTGTGGTGTGTTTCATACAATAGATCCATCAATTGTGCCTCACATTTTTTAGCCTTGTTAATGTACCCCATAATGTTGTTCAAGCAAGTGTTAATTTCTGGAGGCACGCTAGGAGCACGAAAGATATCTTCTGGAATAGGACGAACCTCAAAAGCATTTTTGAGGAACGACAGAAGCAAGGATAGTTTCGGAAGAGGCGCAGTATTACTGTTGTCGGTACTTGCTTTGGCCAACTGCTCCTCTATGGTCCGTCCAAATTCCAAAATAGACTTCCAGATTTCTTTCTGTACTTCGACGTCAGTTTCTTCTTCGTGCCCGCTGAACCCATTGACCGTGCTGTCGTTGTAGTTGCTCTCGACGTTACCACCGGGCGATAACGCGTATTTATGGCTGGCAGCACTGTTCGAGTTCCGAAAGTCGCCTGTCATCGATGTAATGAAAGATTCACTCAATTGCTGTCTCCAAGAGTACGTCTGGTTCGGATCTGGCTTCCGTTGCTTTCGACGCTTATGTTGTTTCACTCGACGAGCAAAATCAGCTGGAGTTTTTGCGTAAATGGATTGATGAATGGTTCATATCAGGTTGTGCGTGAGTTAAATCGAAGCGACCCTAAAATACTCGAAACAAATCAAGCAATGTGTAACATATATCAAAAGAGTGGGCGTACCTTTCCCGGCCGAAAGTTGCACCATGAGTTCCAATTTGGCTGCCGCAGACTGTCCCCTGTGTCGCAACCACAAATGCTGCATCGCCTGCAATCGCTCTTCGTGAGTCCCTTGCAAAGAATCTGTATCTAAAAAACCATGATCGCTGGTAACACGTTGTCGCTTTACGGCTGAATCGGCCGGATCACCTTTATCGTTCGCAGTGCCAGCAGCAGTAGTATCGAGTCCCATTATGTGGCGAGTGTACCAAACGATGGGGTCTTGTTCTTCCAGTGACACGACAGACGCGTCCTTTTTCCGCTTTCGGCGTCCTCGTTTCTTGGGCTGCTGAGCCAATTCTTCTTCGGCTTTTTCTGACGCTTGTATTAGGCGTTGTTGCTTGTCGAGATTCCACTGCAACATTTGACTCTGCCAAATTTTGCTTGTTACATTGTTATTGACTCCTTTATCAGGATTGAACTTTGTTGATGTAGTAGCGGCCAGCAGTAGAGGTTGTGCAAAGCTCCAAAAATCCTGTTCGGCAGATACGGTAGTAGTGGTATCCATCGCTTTGGCGGCGGCTGATTTGCCCCTTGTTTTGGTAGTGCTGGTAGGAATGCATTGTGGTTTGTGAAGCAAAGCCGATGGATCCGCAGGACACAAGAGTAACCCTCCTCTTTGTGTGGTTAATTCATCTTCGAAATCATCATCATTCTCTTGATCATCATCGTCATCCTGATGTTGGGTATCCGATAATTGCTGTCTGTCCGTCGTCGTGGTTCTGAGCGAACCACTAATGTTACTCCGAGTAGCGGATGACAAGGACAGGTCCGAGTGGGCGACAGGATTGTTAGTATTAGGGGAGGATGGAGCAGCCGTTTGGGAGACATCGACGGCAATGGGCGTGGTGGATTCTGCAGATGCGAACAAGGAAAAAAGAGTAGGTGAGGATTGCGAACTCGACAAGAATTCTGTGGTTAACCAACCAGATACATCTTGAAAGTCGAACGCTTAGGCTGCAACAATACACCATTAAGAGTCAAGATAAGGTTTGGTTGGAAGGCTGTGAAGAATGGCTTGGTTGGATGGTCTTTCTTTCATTGGTGTGGCGTCAACTGGTAGTCCGAACCGGATTCGTAGCTAGCTGTACAAATCCCCAGTTCATGCTCATGAAATGCCTCAATATCGCCCTAGATCTGCCCAGCAGTATTCGATTGGTTAATCACCAGTGCAGTTATCGTCGATAAATCCTTCGTACCGATTGGACTTAAGCAGCTCAACTCCAGTTGTCAGTCATTATCCACGCCATATGCCACACCTCCGACTCGCCCTTCAAAGTGCTCTTTTAAAGACGAATACCTTCGAATCCTTTTACCTCTACTGAGTTAACAAGCTTACCTTCTCTCTCCTGTTGTTCTTGGTTAAATAATTGCTCTTTTGATGCCACGATTTGATGTTTGTATTCTGCAACTTGCTCCTCTGTCAAATGTGGATGATCCCACGAGACTTTCGATGGAGCCGGACGACTGCTGGAGTACGCAGGGGATTCCTCCTCCTCCCCGTCGTCGCCGACGTCACCACCAGACGGTTTCTTGGGAACCTTGGCCTGGAATAAATGTCCCACGCGTATCTTGCGATTTTTGTAGAGATCGGCAATGGCGGGACTGCTGGGTGAACCTAGGACGATTCCCACCGGAAGAGGTCGGGTTGGAGTTACAGCTGCATCAGGGCTAGCAGTTGCTGCTGCTTCTTTGCGAGGACGACCTCGTCCAGAATATACGATGGAATTGGCACCAATGTTGACATTCCGCCGTCGACCTGCCATGGTGAGATTGTCTTGTTTTTTCGCTTGTAATCTGCCTTTCTTGAGTTATATAAATGTGTTTTATTCGTTGGAAATACTGGACGTGAAGTCAGTGAAGCAATAATGGGCAAAAATCTGTGTTGAAGAAAACATTGGCAAAAACTGATTAAAAAAGAAGGAAGCAGGCATGTCATTTTCATTCAGGGATGGAAGGACAGACCGAAGCCAGTCATTAGGAATAGAATTACTACTAGACTAGCAGACTACTCTACTACTACTACTACTACTAGCTACTCGAGTAGTAGACTACTAGTAGTAGAGTAGAGTAGTAGTATTTAAGAAGAGCTACTAGACTACTACTACTACTACTACTACTACTACTACTACTACTACTACTACTACTACTACTACTACTACTACTACTACTACTACTACTGCTACTACTACTACTAGTACTACTAGTACTAGTACTAGTACTACTACTGCTACTACTCTAGTAGTACTACTAGTAGTACTACTACTAGTTTGTAGTACTACTACTAGTAGTAGTACTACTACTAGTTTGTAGTACTACTACTACTACTACTACTACTACTACTACTACTACTACTACTACTACTACTACTACTACTACTACTACTACTACTACTACTACTACTACTACTCTAGCTACTACTACTAGCTACTAGCTACTAGCTACTAGCTAGTAGCTAGTAGTAGTAGAGTAGCTAGTGGCCGTAGCTTAATAGAGTACGTGGCTACTCCAGTGTCTAGCTAGTACTACTACTAGTAGCAGTAGTAGAAGTTGAAAACTAGCTACTGTAGCTATTATTATCCTCCAGTACGTAGACTACTGGCACGTTCTATTTTAAGAACAACTAACTGTTTTATTTATTTGATGTTAGAGTGCGACTAATAAGAGGCAGCTGGAGCTAGCTGAGATTTGTCGAGTTGGTTGTTTGACAATTCAGGCAATGCGGAGCCCAGAGCTTGAATACTTTGAGCATAAAAGCCGCCTACCACAGAAAAGCGAGACGCATGTGGACCGAATAAATCTACGAACGGCCGGAGACTAGAGAAGTTTCGAACAACCACCCTCTTAGTTCGACCTGGAAGCGAACAGATGTAATTCGGTTGATTGTTTATCACACACAGACACAAACATTAGAAATAGTCAAATCATTTTCTTGATTACAATAACGGTATAACGTCGCCGCGTATACACTAGATCCTAGATATCTTACCCACGGCGAATTTTTGAAGTTTGACGTCACACTGACCACTGACTAGCTGCAATTGACTAGCTGCAATCTGAATGAGTTTGCTGCATGAATCAGAAATACGAGTCGACGAGAGTCGGAAAGACCTCAGCGAGTCTATGATTTGTAAATATGTGGGTTAGTCAGAATTTAGCTAGTACTATTATATACCAAATGCCGACACAAGGTCAGATGAAGCGAAAACTTTTCGACACAAGCTGGTCGATGCTATGCGATCGTTTGCAGTCAACAAGAGCAATTTGAAAGTTGAATAATCAAAGTTGAATGACGACCCCAGTGCGACTGCAGGTCGCGAATTTTATGTTGACATCGTCTATAACTTTTTAGGGAGGACTTTCGGCGAAGACTGCCACGAGTGATACGGTACAATTTGAATATCGTCTCTCTTGATCATATTTCAGGCTCAGCCTTTCATGCTACATTCGTGAATTCTATTCTTACAAAAGATGACTTGCTAAAGAATCTTGATGAACAGTTGGTTTTGTTCTTATATTATTACGTATGGCCTACAAATCGACTGGCAACAGCAAACACCACAGGATGCTTGCACCCATCGGACCATTGTCACAGTTGCTTGCGTTACTCCGAAAAGATCAAACGAGTAGCGCAAGAAAATAAAGTCTCAGAGAGACGAGAGAGATCTCAGAGCAGATCTAGGCAGAGTCAACCGAGGGTCCACGCAATCCATGCATGATACCATCTACAACAGCAGCCTTGTTGACAGCACCATTGATGGCATTTTTGTTTTCAAATGTGATCTTTACTCCTTCAATGTGTTCAAAGACTGGAAAGTTGCTGTTCTTGAGATACTTAGAAAGCTGTGATTCCCAAGCTGCATGGCTAGTCTTCTTTGTTTTGGTAGCATCAAGGTCTCCATCCACTTGGGCTCCAAGGATGAATGACTCAGTGGAGGAAGGGCACCATCCACGGCGGCAGTGCCACATGGGGAAGAATTGGGAGTAATCATAACGGTAGCGAGCAATGTCTCGCTTTCCAAGCATGGTTTCACCAA
>Ga0100391_1003621_pt1 | contig 15483 bp, 11 predicted proteins | sample CryGeymeta201515_FD_81541 | JGI IMG/M metagenome (GOLD analysis project Ga0100391, IMG submission 81541) | Groundwater microbial communities from Crystal Geyser aquifers in Utah, USA - Crystal Geyser metaG 2015-15 | ecosystem: Environmental > Aquatic > Deep subsurface > Groundwater | place: USA...
GTCATTCCGGTGACGTCGGCTTCGGGTCTCCTTGTCTCACGTTCCCTTCGGCTGGCTCTGATGGGACACAAATCTTTTTTAATTAATTAACTAGTCTACTTCTTCTCACCTTCGTCAAAGAAGTTGGTACCAGGTACTAGTAGAGAGCGTAGAGCCCCCAAAACTCACGCATGTCTACTACTGTCTAATAAAAATAAAATAAAATAATCAAAATAAAAAGAGAAACTAAAACAAGAATGTCGCTGACAGAGAATGATGCTTTAGTGCTGAACAAGATGGGAGTTCATGTCAAGGGGGAAGAAAGTGAAAGTACCAGCGCTATCGGTCAAGAAGGAGGAGGCAAGCAGGAGCAGGAGCAGGACATCATACTATCGTTTGTGTTGGTCCCCGCTGACACATCGTCGCCTCTTGTCGAATTGGTCGCTACAGTTGACGACACGGCTCGTTCTGCAAGCGATCCGTTTATGGACTTATTGGAACCATACTTTCAACTACGACCTGGTGAAACTGTGAATATATCACTTTTGGAAAAGCAAGCGGATGCCGAGCGAGAGGCTGGATGCAGTACCGGTATGTGCCCACATGTCTCACCCATCACCTTACAAAGAGCATCCGAAGCCGGTACTTTGGAAAAGGTTAAGATAGGTAGAGGTAGCAGTAGTGGCAGTGATGGTGGTGACAGTAATAATATTTACATGTACCTGGATGAGAGTGCCAATTTGAAGGAACGTCCCATCAATTCACGTGCCATCCACTATGCCAAAAACATCTACAACGATGGTGATATTTGCGGTGACATTTTTCTGGCTCGAATAGGACTCAATAACCGACCAATGCAGTTGCTACTCCACGAGGTCGAAAAAGAACCCTGGTTTATGAATGACACCTAGTACTACAGCCACCCGCAAAATCGGGGGAATTACGTGTGTATAAAGTATGGTATGCATCAACAATACATTCTCAGCCTCTGCGACTCGTTAAGTTACAAGTTTATCCAAACGACTGATGTTGGCATCCCTTTTTTACGCTTTTAGTCTCGTTTCGTTATTCCGTCGCTTCTGGTTAAAGACCCTGTCGCGTTCATCAGCCACTTCTTCTGTCCTGCTGTATCGCAGTCGTGACAGTCCATTATGTTCCAATCCTCTGTCTTATCCGTTGGCTGATATCATTCACTCTCTCCTGTCTGGCTGCTGCTTGCATGATGAAAATAACCTGCAAAACATGTAAAACCTAGTATTCCATGTGGTACACGAAAAAAAGAAGCAGACAAGTACGGTAAAACGGAACATACACACAGTGACTGTCTTTCAAAACGCGCACAACACTATGAACACACCATTTTCATGTAACGTTTCCGTGATTTTTACTCCATTCAACAACATTGTCTCATCCAGAGAGCATAGCATCTATTGGCCCCATCTTTCTACTTGCTGTAAGTGCTGGTAGTCACCGCGTCACCGCCTCTCCATTCTGAAACGTGTAAACAGGTACCAGATCGAACCGAAAGAATCGTGACAAGAGACAGCTCTTTTTGTTGGCTCTGGCACTGCTTACAGGTTTCAGAACAGAGAAGAGTTGAGTCCTTTTTTTTCTCCCTTCCACACGAAACACATTCATTCCTGCCTACTGCACCTTGGTAGCCAATATCTCTCGTTGTTCCTGTTTCGTGCTGTGCTGCATGGCACCATTATTGATTGCCGTTGTCATTATCTTGTGAACAACTTAAAACTTGTCTTTGCTGATGGTTGTACGTAAGATACACTATTCGGAAAAAGATATTGATGTGATCTTGGGTATACAACGCAACATCATCGAAGAGGACCGATCAAACGCACATTGCTGACTCAAAAAATAAATGAGCGCGTTTGTCCTCAAAATGGTGATGATGATGACTCACAAACATTTTCGAGAGAAAAGGATTCCGAAAGTCGAATAACCAGTGCCCGGGTGATTATTTTTTGAAACAAATAGATAGCACATTTGTCTTTCCAATCCTTACACTAACTCTATGACATCATTGTCATCCTGCCGGAGAGTGACTCATCATCATCATTATTACTTTTTTGGTGCACTACGGGCACGTTCCTGATCCGAAATCAAAACGAGGCCATCACACAGCCACAGAGCTATCCGCAGCTGACTCAAAAGGCCTGACAAGGTATCTTTCAGGGAAATCGTTGCTTATTAATAGCTTGCATGGTATTAAACTGTTTCATAATTTGTTATCTTTGCCTTCGAGTTTGTCGTTTAGGAAACAAGAACAGACTAAAAAATAAATCATGGCCAAGCCTTTACCCGAAATCCCTCCTTATGGAGAGTATTCCATCGAAGTTGAAAATCTTACCTTTGGATACAACACCGAAAATTTTGCTGGTCTTTCTAAAATGGGAGATCATGTCATTCTCAATAACTTGGATTTGAAACTTCCCACTGGATCTCGGTGTCTGCTCATCGGAGCCAACGGTATGTGTGGCTGTTTCTGTTTCACATATCAATAGTAATTCATGTTTTTTGAGTTGTGACGTTTGCTTTGATACTATCTTGAAAATTCTTGAAATTGGCGCTAAACAGTATAATCTGCTTTTGCCGATGATGAAACTCCCAACTCCCTAATGCAACCAAAATGGTTTCCATTGCAATCTACGCTCGAATAATAAAATATTTGGTTTTCAGGATCTGGAAAGTCGACGCTTCTTCGTATCTTGGCCGGAAAACATTTGACCAAGTCCGAAAATCCCGTTACTGGAAAGCCCAGCAAGGTGAATGTTTTGGGTTTGCATGCCTTTCACGATACCAAGCTTAACTTTCACCGCACCAGTATAGATTGCGACTGGGGTATGAGAACAGTAGCCTTTGTCGGCTGCAGTGTGCCTTTGATGGCAGATATTGCTGTGAACAAAATGATGGAAAAATTGCAGTCTGATTATCCCGAACGCAGAGACGAATTGGTGGACCTTTTGGGAATCGATCTAGAGTGGCGAATGCATCAACTGAGTGATGGACAACGTAGACGAGTCCAAATCATGATGGGACTCTTGAGGCCATTCAAAGTTTTGTTGTTGGATGAAGTGACCACATCTTTGGATGTGTGTGTCCGTCAGGATTTGTTACGATGGTTGGTGCGTGAATCTGATGAACGCGGTGCAACCATTATCTATGCTACACACATTTTTGATGGCCTCGATGACTGGGCCTCCCATCTCTTTTACTTGACCAACAAAGGCGACTGTGGGTGGCAAGGCGGTATGCACCAGTTGGAATTCTACAAACAGCTGAAAGAGCAGAATCACCCGTGCAAAATGCTTGCCGTTGCCGAGCATTGGCTTCGAGCCGAGTTGGATGAGCTTCGCAAACAAAAGAAACACGAAAGAGCACAAGGAGTCATGGCTCGCGAAGAAGTCTTCGATAGTCAACAAGGGGGGTTTTCATCTGGCCGAATGGCGGCCGCATTCCACGACGAAGTTGCTCCCACCCCAGCCCAAATTCGAAAAATGGAGAATTAGATTGTTGCCTCTATTCTTTCAAAATGCAAAGCATAATCATACTACTACACGTAACCTACATAGCTTTGTGGTGGTCGCTAGTGCAGCTACGATTTTCATCTCAAAGTCTTGATGTGTACATGAAGCGAGACGCCCATTACATGAAGCGAGACGCCCATTACATGAAGAGACATATTTTAAAGTATAGATGTATTCGTAATTAATAGAAGTAACTGGCCCAAGGGCAAAGTGATATAGCTTCAGTGCTTAAAATATCCAGCTTTCATAGAAGGGAGCGAGGAACACGTAGCTACTGAAATTAGTAGACACAGTGCATGGGGTAAGGCTGGTGTGAATAACCACGATGCACCGCATTTCCAAAACCAGATGCCGCAGGAATTCCTCCCACCAAGCCAGCCTGCTGAGAGGCTTGCTGCTGCTGCTGTTGCTGTCCATATACCACCATCATACCCGCTTGGGCTGCGGCAGGGTCGAATGCGTGAATGCGCATCACTTCCTTGGTTGGTTTCTTGGGCGTCTTGTAGGTTTGAATATCCGCCAAGGACGCATTCTGTGCCACATGCCAACTAGTGTTCGCAGCAGGCAACGCGACCGACTTGTTCTGCTTCTTCGTGACTTCCTTTTGTTTCTTGGCCTTGATCTGCTCTGGTGTGGCTCGCGTCTCCATAAGATCACCGAGATTGACCAGATTTTGGAGTGCTTGTTCCATTTCATCAACGGGTGCCGGACTATCACGCAACTCATCCACATCCAAGGGTTTCATCATGGTCATGTTAGGTGTGACCATGACAGAAGCAGGCTTGGGTGGAGATGCGGTCGTGGGATCCTGTGGAGCGTTGAATCCGTGGCCATTGAATCCATCGGGCGAGACAAAGGCAGACTGATTTGCCTGTTGAGGAGGGTTTTGATAGAAGCCTTGCTGATGCTGGTGCGATTGAGGAGTGTACTGCTGTTGCTGATGGTATGCAGCGTTTGGGGAATAAGCATTGGGCGCATGCTGCATCTGTTGGGTGTAGTGAGTATGAGACTCGTTTGCCAAGGCAAGAGGGGCCGGGGTAGGTGGCGCAGGAGTAGTCGGACCGTAGGCACTTAAAATGCTATTGGAAACATCCTGGAAAGTTGTCGGGGCTGGTTGAACTATGACGGGGGTAAATTCATCCATAGTATTAGCAGGAACGGCTGTGGGTGAATGCGGTAAGTCAACAGGAGCAGGCGCTTCGGCCGATAAGACATCTTCGGGGACAGCAGTGCGGTGGAAACTACCAGTCATAGAAGATGTCGGAGTATCCATCGGAATTGTGTCTGGCGTGGAGCGTCGTGAAGGGCTGTTAAACTTGTGTGGGTTTGCATTCGAGGTCGAATAGTAGTTGTCCGCCCCATGCTGCTCGTGGTAGCCATGCATAGCGTTGTTCTTGTACGGATTGCCACTATCGTAGGACTGCACTGGCACGGTTGCAGGGATGTTTGAGCGCCCATGATAGCCCTGAGTGCCCAGTTCATAGATACTAGGCATAGTAAAGAAGGACATGCCATCAAGAAAGAAATCATACTGCTGAAATCCGGGGTATGGATTGACAGGTTTGACAGCGTGGGCGACAATCTTGAGCATATGATTACCCGGAATAGACCACGATGCTTCAAATTTAACTTCGGCGCGACGGCCGACAGAGTGATGGACTTCCTTTCCGTCGTAAGCAACCGATCGCTTGCCAGAGGTCAAACTCCAAATGAGGACGACCTCATGCTCTTCTCCGCGGCACGCGTTGCCAGTCAAGCCATTGGCAATGGCATCACGGTTGGAGAATCCGAAACGAAAACTTACACGACGTTTGGTGGTCGAAAGACGTTTGCCGGAAGCAGCATTAGAGCAATCGACTTGGTACGGAGGGTTGGATCGCATATCGTACTTGGATGCCATGGTCAGATAAAATAGTTTTTGGCAGATAAAATAAAATAATAGTGTTACGTTGAGCCTTTCTCTTGCTCGGAAAATTAAAAATGTGTACAGTATCTCTGCAAAAGATTATTATTTCTTCGGCAGATTTATGTGAAATTTATGGACGAATTAATTTCTGGTGAGACATGTGCAAGTCTAACAACCCATCGAAAGTCAAAAAATCTTCGTTACGACAAAATTCTGAAACACGGAAGCAAGCCACTCCCACCACGTTCGCCCAGCGTGTGGAGTCCCTTAATAATCAACTACGGACAATTCAATCGTGCTCAATGCTAGAATACATGTGCAATGTAGTAGTCTAGTCTAGCTAGAGTCTAGTAGTAGTCTACTAGTCTAGTGCCGTGTACGTTGGTCGTGGCGGCAAAATAAATATAATCAAGATAAGGAATGGGGTGTGAGATCTAACTTTGTCAATGTTGTGTATCTTCCAGGTAAGTGAGTAGTGAGTAGCGAGGGCGGGTCGATAGGAAGGGGGGGGGGGGAGGTACAGGAATAGGTGGTAAGAAGGTGGCTAGAGGTTTGGTCGGGAAAGGTCAGCATCGCAGCTGCTGACTTATCTTTGATCTGCGGCTCGTGTAAGCTGCATGCGTGAAAATGAGCAGAAAAGCAAAGGTCACTGGAGCATTGAAGCGTCAAGACGGCCCAAATGAGAATTAATATTCAACACGATTACCCCATTAGATCCAATGTTGCTTATTATCCAGGCTTCCCATAATGAAGCCGTCTAGATTGCAGCATCTTGAGCCCCAACTAAAAGCTTGCCGGAACTGCAACATTTAAATGGTAAGTTACGACAAGTTGCACTATTAGAACTGGAGTGATAACTATTCACAGCAACGTAAGAAGCTCTATTCTACTACAGCAGTAGAGTAGTCTACTCGAATGCTCGGAGGAGTGAACTTTTTGTTTGTCACTGTACTTGGCAGCTTGCCATCCATTTCGGACTCAGTACTGTACTACCTGGTACGTAGTAGCAGGAGCTGGTATACGAGTACTAGTACTAGCTAGTACCAACTCTAGCTAGTACCAGGTACAGTAGTAGACCTACCTGGTAGTACGAGTAATCACTGTTGATACTTTATTTCGATCCCTATTTCGATAAGTCTATCGCGTTGAAGAAGCACCACCGCCCTCATTGTTACTACTAGTAGCTAGCTAGTAATAACAAGCACAATCCGCTGATTATTATTACAGCATTATTTTTTCATTTCTACTAGCTTTGTACCTGGTAGCAGCAACGTTTTTATTCAAGTCAAGAAAAGAAATCGCGGAGCAAAATCTGAGGATAATATTCCCCCATCAACTTGGTTGATCCATGATCCATCCCAAGTCACTAAGAAATCCGCTCTATTAAAGCTTTAAAGATCAATAATTATCCTTCCTTGGTTATACTTGATTCAAGCTACAACATAAGCATATCAGACATGAGTTCAGCTTCATCAGGTCCCTCCCAAAAGCCCAAGGCTGCTGCTCCCGAGAAGGAGATAAATATTCACAAACTTTTTGAGGAAGCTTTCTCTAGCACAGATCCGGTAACAGACGCACTTCCCTTATCGTTACAAGCCGACTTCGTGGCATCTTTCATGCAACACTTTAATCATTCGTCCGCCAAGCGAAAACGGAAGGAAGATGACAGTACACAAAAACCTCGTGCCAAACAGCAATGTAGAGAAAGCAATACGCCAAAAGAAAGCAATACAATGGCTCCACAATCGTCGCATGATCGATTGCAAGATTATGATGAAGGAATGAATCGCGTAGCTACTCATACCACCAAAGAGATACTCTCCGAACAAGATCAGCAGCGCGAAACTCTCATGGTATGGTTTGCCCAACAGCTAAGAAATGCCGAACGTGGTATTCATCATCACTTTCAGGCACAACAAGAGGCGCACCGATTGGAAATAGAAGCCTTGAAATCCAAAGACGCCAATGCAACTCAGATGTGGGCTACGAAAATTACGGAGCTACAAAAACAAATTTTAACACAAAATGCGCCATACTTCAAGGTGGATGAGGTGGACAAATCGCGCTTTGATAGAGCCTTGGAGAATCATAATTCCGTGCGAAAGAAGCTCCTGCGTATCGTGTCAGAGGAACATGGAAAAGATAAGGTCGTCATGGAACAGATGAAGCAAGAGCAGCAGGCCTATAATCTCTTCGAAGATGTAATTGCGACACAAATCAAATTGCAAGAATGTAATCATTTTAATTTGCAATCGAGGTTCAAAAGTACAATCGAGGAGCAAAAACTCGAATTGAATCGTCTGGAAGAATGTCTGGCTCAGAAATCACATGAACTGGAAGCACTCAAGGTAAGATTTCAAAAGAAGGTTGACTCCTCTACTGCCAGCGAACTTCGCAGGAAACAAGCAAAGCACGAGGCCCTGAACCGACTTGTCAACAAAATGCAAAATGAAAATGAGAAACTGAAAAAACAAATGGAAGGGTTGAAGAAATCTCGTATCGCATCCATGTCTTCTCAGCACCAGGACCCCAAGAAAAGCAATGTTGCGCAAGTTGAGCAAAAGCTGCATCAGGTAGAGCTCGAAAATACGCGCTTGAAAGAACAGTTGCAGGCCACCATTAGCAGCAGCACCGAAACACTTGCCAATGCCAACAATGTCAGCAAGCAGGTTTCCATCGTCCGAGAACAAATGAAGAAACAACATGAGAAGGAATTGAAAATGATTGTCTTAAGAAATTTGGGAAACGAGAATGGGTTTGCGCATCGCATGGAACAAATGGCTCTGACCATCAAGAATCTCAATGCTATCAATCGAGAACTTGCGGAGAAGTCTCGCAAGCAAGAAGAAATACTGCAGAAAGTAACGAAAGAACGGGGTGTGTTGTCCTGCAAGAAAGGGTAATGTGCCATGGCATTTTAACAGCAAGCTGTTGGTTCATGTTTATTATATAAAGTTGGATTGCTTTGCCTAGAGTCGTAATCAAGATTAAGGATTTTGGAAGTGTAAAAGGGGTTATGTGCTTAATAGTTTACTTGTTCTGCTGAATAGCCACAAGCCACAAGTACTGGCTTAACGACTCTTTCCTTGCTTTTTGAAATAGTATTCAAAGTTCTTCACGGGTTTCTTGGAGGCCTTGTCTAGATGATACTGAGCAATCTGTTCGTCCATATCTTCTAAATTCTTTTCAATGGCTTGTGCTCGCTGTTCTCGTGTTCGTTCGCGCCTTGTTGTCTTACTGGGACGGATTCGGTAACGTCCCGTTCCTCCAGATGTCTTGCCCGCGATGGCCAGCTCGACATCCCAGGCAGGATCCCATCCACGTCCTGTGTTTGTGTCAAAGCTCCCGTACGTTCCTTCTTGGACGGATCTTTTTCTCAAAACAGCCGCCTTTCGTTTGTTAATGGCAGGTGGATTCCAGTGGGTAGGATTTCGAGTTTTGGAATCTCGGATCAATTTGGGTTTCAAGGCTTCGACGCCGTGTTGGCAGAGCCTTTTGACGGCGGCCGGCATTTTGGAAGTTGTAGATGCCATATTCGATGCGCAGTAAAGTATAAAAAGGTAAAGTTACGATGAACTTTTGGAATCTCCTCTTCCAAACGCCGATTTATCTGTTTCTGCTGGTCTAGTCTAGTGTCAGTAAAAATACTAGACTAGTCTACTGTTACGTTTGGCGTATGTCATGGCCTGGAGATGAGGAGGTAGGCAACACTAATAAAAATATGAGAGGACAGCCGGAAAGACCGAATTGGTCACGTACAAATCGTGAATCAGACCACTATGAGGAATCAAATCGGTACTCTGTAATAGTCTAGTAGTAATGCAATGCTCGAAAAAATTACGGCAGCTAGACCCTACTATGACTTATTTTCCGCCGCTGGTGGCTTTGTTTTTCGCAATACCTTCCAAACGCCTGTCTTGCTTTGAAATCTCAATATACCAGTGATCACTTGAGTGCCCATGAAAGCTGCAAGGGCCCACCAGATACCTTCGATGGTCATGGTTTTTTGAAAGCCAAAAAATCGGATCAAACCAACGCAAGCGAAATTCGCTGCCCACATGGCAATCATTGAGAACACCCAATCCAAGCCTCCCATGATGATTCCATTGACAGGGTAAGCAAGTCCTTTCAAAGTCTGCGTCAGCAGCACAACTGGGAAAATGCTAGCGGCAGCATCTCGGATGGCTTTGTTGGTAGTAAGTCCTGCCAAAATTTTGTCTTGCTGAAAGTAGGTCGTTAAGGAGAGGAGGGCGGCAACTCCACCACCAATCAGCATAGATTTGTCGATGAGATGACGAACAATTTGACGACGGACTGGTTCGCTATACGTTGTTTCGTCGGCCAGCTCCCTCCTGAAATTTTGTGCGCATGTGAACAATTGTGAGCACAAAAGAAACGCATACCATCGCGTGTCGCAGACAACTATTCTAAGAAATGGACAGGAGCACTCACGCTAGTAAGGTTTGTACAGCAACAGCCACCGACTCGCATATTTGGGTTGTGGCGAAGCCCAGTTGAAACGTTAGATTGTAAGCTGCAGCAGCCACCGATCCTAACAAGGCCTGTGACAGAGAGATGGAACAAAACACGGGATTTGAAATCAGTCAGTCAAATCGATGTAGTCGAAGCCATTCGGCAATATCATTGTAAATATTGCACGTACCGCTTCCCTTGCACAGACAGAGTAGGCAAATACTTTGCCGAGCGTTCTCAGTAACACGAAACTTCCGGCACTCAAGTAGGCTTTGAGAGAGTCTTTTAGCTTGTCAAGCTGGCCTACGACATCGATTTTGACCTTCTTGTTCAATGCTAACATGAGCGGAATCAAAGCTGTATATTGTGCAATGGCTGTCCCAGCTGCCGCTCCAGAAGCTCCAAAATGAAACGTAAAAATGAACAAAGGATCTAGAATGGCATTCAAGGCTGTAAAGAGCAATGAGAAGATTAAGGGAGTTCGTGTGTCTCCAAGTCCCCGAAAAATTCCGTTCGTAACGAGCCACAGAGTAGCGGCTGGAGTTCCAAGCGCTCTCACACGCAAATAGGACACTGCAGAATACCACATCGGTGATGATTGATTAACTCCCATGCCCAAGGTAATGGCTTTGGCCAGTACCGTGTACACCACTAGTTGAACGACGCCTACCACAAGCGCCAGCAAGAGTGCCGATGATACTTCAACACTCAAAGATTCGTCAGCATTGTCATCATCTTGAAGACCACGTTTCTTTCCATTTTTGGACGAAACCAAACTAATGGATGTTCGCAACAAGGGATCATTGTACAGCTTTGATACGGCATACTGGGCAGAAATGGCAACGCCCGCTCCGCCGAGTATTTCTGGTCCGAGCCTACCAAGATAGGCGGTGTCGACCAACGACGCTAATGGTTCCGCTGCCAACTGAATGAAAGCTGGAACACCAATTGCAAGAAAGTCCTTTGTCAGATTTCGCTTAATCTTCTTAACATCATCTCTTTCCTCCGGGCTATCGTTGCCCGCGATTGTTGATGATAATATCGCGTGTCTTTGCTTGTTTATTAGAAGTCGCGTCGGCTGCCGATAGAAATGCATGCGCTGTGAAATCCCCGCGTTGCTGTCTGGTACTCCTAACGAAGATTGGCTAACAAAGCTGTCAACACTCTGATACAAACATGCTGAAAATACTCCAATAAGGCAAAGTCTTGAACGGGCCGCCATGAGTAGGACTGGATTGGTGTACGAGCAATGGATGTATTGAGAAAATAATGCTTCATGGTTGTTGCCAGATAATACTACTACTAGTAGTAGTAGTAGTCTACTAGTACTACTAGCTACTACTACCACTAGCTAGTACAGTAGTAGACTTGAGTGAAATTATTATTGTAACTGAAGGAAAAAGATACGCATACTTAGCGTTAGGGCTATTCAGTTCCTGCGATTTTTTTCACGTTCAAGTCAACACTTTGGAACACCTCCAAGGATTTCCTTAATGGTAATACTTAATAATAGTGATGCTATAGAATCATTTAAATTGAAAACATGTGTAGATTATAGTTAGATTTAGGCAATGATAGAATGCAGCACCGTGTGCCAGGCAGAAAGATGTAATACGAATTCGTCTGTGAATTTTTCCGCGCGCAATATTCAATTTTCTCCGAGTTCATTGCTTTTTTTCATTGCGACAAGGAATGTTTACGAATATTCGGAAACGACACCGTACGGCTGTCTTGGTTGGTCAGTCTTCTTTTCAATCGTAGCAGCATCGTGTGTAATAATGGATCGAATAAACTCTGCGACACGTTTGCGATCATCGGTTGCGCGATCCGAGTCTTTCTCCGGAGCGAGGCCAAGACCAACCGTCATCGAGGGAATAATGAATTCCATTATGATGCCCATTTCGGTTGCTACAGTTATTGCGTAGCGCTCCCATTCACCTTTATCTATTAGAATTGTACCCAAATCCTGCCAAGATTTGACATGCTAGGGTCCACAAGAAAAAAAAGAATTTTGAGTTAGCGTCAAACCAACATGTGCTACCTAGCCCAACAAAGAACGTACCTGGCCACGAAAAACAAATTCGACAAATCCTTTGTCGTTGTCTACCACTTCCGCTCGATAATGAATTAGCCCGACCCAAATACGAGGACGCTCTTCAAAGTATTCTTCGATTTTCTTGCGAAAAGCATCGACCTGTTTCTGTGTTACATCGATGTGAAAGCGAATTCGAATGGTCACGCTGGCTTTCGGGGACCTATGGTGATTCACGATTCTAGAGTTTGCCACAGATGCATTGTTGATTGTGGCTAGCTCATTCGTAGAAGCATACCGTAATGTTGTGGTTGTCAAACTAATATCCTCCTATTGGGTCAAACAATTTGAATTGGTTAGAGCGAAGTAACGAGCAAATGAAATATTGCTTATCAGACATAGCCAGAAGAAAACAGAAAACATACCACGAGCCACGTATCAGCGAAGCTAGGGTTCGCCACCATCTCAGCACCAGCGATGGTAACGCGATCGCCAATGTCGTAGGGCCTCCTTACAGCAATTAAGAGAACACCCTCGACATACTGTCAAGAAAACAAACCAAAAGTGTCAGTTGTTTGGCGCAAATACTCTATTTTCTGCACAAATAACTCGGAAACTTACCTTGGCCACCGATCCTCCAAACGCAAAAGCAAATGATACGGTCAAGGTACTAATTGAAACCAACAAGGGCCATGGGTTGAATCCACACAAAGTCAAAGCCATCAGTCCTAGGACGGCATAAAATGCAAGATTGAAGATGTTCTCGAGAACAGAGTCAATCTTGGACGAATTGGATATTGAAGCCCGCAAGAATCGGAGCTGTTTGTACACATTGTCACAGGATTGCACAAAAGCCAGCATGGATAGGGATTCGTCTCTATCGGGCAGAAAGACGCGTAGAAGCTCAATAGCAAGGTCCTCATCCACGTCACCGTTTTCCTCGTAAGCTAAGGCACCAATCACATCAAACGGGAGAATCTCTTGATCAGGCGTATATTTGAGAAGTCGTCGATACACCTTCACGGCGTTTTTGACACAAGCCTTTCGATTAGCCGCCGATCCGTAATCGGGGCCAAAAGGAAAGTCAGTTTCCATGAATGTAACCGCCTTTTTGAACTGCAAGATATCGTGCAATGACGGAGAAAAGCCCTTACGGCCCTTGTCATCTGGTTCTTGCCATCGATCCAAAAAGGGAAAAATAGCGCTCACTACGTGAGTCCTTTTGGTCTTGCTACCGCCAACTGTACTCTCGTCTCCGTTGTACTTCACCGCGTAGCGATCGTTGACAGCACGCTGCTTCAAATCATTCCACTTCATTTTTGTGACTGGAATTTCAATTTCATTCATCACCTGCTCCAACGGGTCTTCGGGTCCCGCGTCGCTGCTTATAGAATCCGAATCGTCAGAGTTGTCGCTGCCTCCTGCTGCTCCCTCGCTAGTATTGTCGATAGCTTTGCCATCGGTTTCCTTCTCGTCGCCGTCGTCATCATCACTTTCATCGTCAGAATCTTCGATCGCTGCATCTTTTTTTGTATTTTTTGTATTTGCAAATGTTGGGACTGCTTGCATAAAGCTTTTTTTATTCTTTTCTACGGCAAGTTGGCCTTCGTGAGCATTGGCCACGAGCTCCTCGAATCCTTCTTCTTCCGTCCGACCCGCCAAGTCGGCAACATCAACAACCAGTTTCACTTTGTTCATGACAGTCTCTAGATCGGTTCTGTAGTACTGAAGCATGCGGCGACTCAAATATAGAGCAACGAATGTACGTTTGGCGGCAGATGCAATTCCCATGGCAATCATTGCTGCCAAAATTCGACCGTACAGATCGGATCCTAAAATCCCGGCACCGAAATTAAACTCCATGGAGAAGAGTCGAATGTCAGTAAACCAGAGCCAATGTCTGACAAAAGAACTTGTTCCGTGCAACAATACAATATTCCAGCATCCCCATCCGACCAGCAGACAAGGCCAACCGACAGATTGCATAACTACCAAGGCAGGAAGTGGACCAAACAAGTTAACAAACAGATTGGTACGAATGGTCAGTACCCGCAAGATCCACTGTGTCGCTTGTGCCAGTGAAAAGGTTACCGCCAAGCGCGCCGCCAACAAGAAGAACCACGACAAATGAGCCCCCGACGGCAAGAATTGCAAATCTGGATTTTCCAAGGGATAGTAGAATAAGGCTGCAGCCAGGACACATGGTACGATAAACAAAAAGACGGTTGTAGCAACGAAATGTTGGAGACCATTGACAATTTCAGTTGGTAGAAGAATTGTCCACACTGCAGACCAACATCGTTTGAAAAAATTAGGCCGTGCGGGTTTTGTATAGTTGTTGTTGTTGTTGCCTGCTAGAGCTGTTGCTGTTGCTGTTGCTGTTGCTGCTGCTGCTGCTGCTTGTTGTTGATTTTGGTAACTTCCTTCTTCGACGTCACGTCCACCAAAGCTGAGAGATTGTTCATGATGATGTGACTGTCCAATCAAACCAATCGTTTCTTCATTCATGGGTGCGTATTTTGAAACAGGTGTTCCGTAATAAGAAGCATCATTCTTTGCAACTGGAGTCGTCACACCATAAGAAGAAGTACTGCCTCCTACACTTGAAACGTGGCGATGATGCTGCTGCTGCTCTTGTTGTTGTTGTTGTTGATTCGGATGGTCATGATACTGATTGTTAGTATTATCCAACTGATCCAATGGACCAATAGTATTTGAGAATAAATTTTCCAAGTGTTGTGCATGGTCCAGAAAATGTGATGCTGGACCAGAATCTTCCGAAAACATGGGAAGGTTGTTGGCAGCTGCGTTATAACCATGATGATGCTGCTGCTGTCCCCCGTCACTTTGAAACGTAGGAACGTCAGTGGAAGCAAAACTTTTGTACCGTTGATGATGAGACGAAGATTTCCCACCACGCAGTGGTGGTGTTTGTACTTGTTGCTGTTGTGACTGTGACGGATTCACTGCTGGATCCACACCGAATGATTGCAACATATTCGTCCGTTGCAGCTTCATTACCATAGTGGCAATATTCTTAAATTTGGGTGCAGGCTTCTTCTCCTTCTTCTTGGCATTATGCCGACGACGGAGATTACTGCTGCTAGTAGTGCTACTGCCGTCGGTGCTGGTTCTTCTTGGTAACGGCGCAGCGATATTATCTGGTTCATGATCCATTGTTTATTGTTTGTTTGGTACTAGACTAGTAGTAGTTGCTGAACCCTCTGATGAAAAGTGACACGATTAAGTTTCAGTAACTGAAGAATTTTTGAGTCCACTGAGAACTGAGAGAAGTCAGGTGAAAAAAAAATACACGGAATAGTGTCTTCGGGAAAAGATCGTTGTTCATCATCTACTTGAGTGCGAGTAAGTCTACTACTAGTATCAGTAGACTACCTGGTACTAGCTAGTACTTCGAACTCGAGAAGACGTAAAAAGCTAGTGTGGAGACTACATGAATATTAGAGTAAATATTGAATATTATGGCAAATAGGAGTAAACTAGGCTAGTGCTAAGTGTGGATAGGAAGCAGGCATAGGCACACGACCTAA
>Ga0100391_1003622_pt1 | contig 15478 bp, 11 predicted proteins | sample CryGeymeta201515_FD_81541 | JGI IMG/M metagenome (GOLD analysis project Ga0100391, IMG submission 81541) | Groundwater microbial communities from Crystal Geyser aquifers in Utah, USA - Crystal Geyser metaG 2015-15 | ecosystem: Environmental > Aquatic > Deep subsurface > Groundwater | place: USA...
ACGCCGTGAGCGAGAGCATCCATCCCGGTGTAAGCCGCCAGGTGACCGGGCATACACTGATGAATCAGGGGGTCGTTAACCGATTTGCTCGGGGTGCAGTTGGGATCAAACAAAGCCATTTTATATTTTTTGTCGGTGTGGTTGATGATCGAAAAGCAGGAAACTTCCGAACCGGTACCCGAGGTGGTGTTAATCGCCAACTGGGGAATGGTGTTGGCTTTTGTCGCCTTGAAGGCGCCTTCGAAGGTGCGTACATCCTGGCCGTCATGGCTGTGAACCAGTTTGATCGCTTTGCAGGCATCGTGAGAGCTGCCCCCACCCAGACTAACGAGGCCGTCAAACTTGCCTTTAGCCAGAACTTTGGCCCCGGCCATGACTTCATGATCTTTGGGGTTGGGGGTGACCTTGTCGAAAACTTCGGATGCGACCCCGGCGGCTTTGAGAACGCCCTGGATGGTTTCAACAATCCCGGTACCGCGCAGGCCGGTGGTCACGATCAAAGCATTGGTCATGCCCAGGGCCTTGGCATCGTTGCCGACCATGGTATGAGCGCCCCAGCCGACATTGACCGAGGGATAGGCGTGCATCATTTTGATCGGGTATTCGAGTCTTTCATTCTTGAGGGTGCGTTTAACGTCTTTGTTGTGGGACATGGTATTTCCTCCTTGGGGTTTGTACTCAATCAGCGTCAGTGCTTTTTAAGTACGGGATAGAATCCGGATTTCTCCGTGCGATCGACCTGTTGTCTGAACAGGGTTGCATTCGATCGACCTGCCAGCTTTTAAATTGAACATGATTTGGAATTGCGTCACCAAAATCCATCAACAGTTCGCTAAAGCCTCATAGCAAGGCAGGTGCCAAGTGATAACATTGTTTTATTACGTGGATTTAGCTTGGTTTTTTTCCGACCGGAGTCAAAATGCCAAACTGGCAGATTGGGGAGGAATGCAACAGCTTACAGAGGAATCACCCGCAACCGGGCTTTTCCCGGCCAAAGGGGCATTCAGCTACAGGTGTAGAAAAACGCAACAACTGGTGCGCGTGAAAATCGGCATAATGGGGGAAATAGCTGTTTTTTTCAGGTATTTTCGTATTTTTCGCGGTTCCGGAATGTTTATGTTTCGGGTGATTTTTTTGTGGGAGCGGCTTTCAGCCGCAAATATCGCGCCTGAAGGTGACGCCTAGAGCGTTATTACGACCGGATTTTAAACGAAACTCAGGGTTTTTCGGGGGTGAGAATCTGGTTCCCCGACCGAACCACTCGGCGATGACGACCCTGGATGGGCCAAGGACGCTGAACCGTTACCGCCGTTTTCAGGTTTATTTGCTTTAATTCTCTTCGAGGGCGTAACGCTCAATTTTGGTGTAGAGGGTTTTACGGTCGATTTCGAGGATTTTGGCAGCGCGGCTTTTGTTGCCATCGACGGTGCGCAAGACCTTGCCGATATGCTCCTTTTCCACCATCCATAGGGGGGTTTGTGGGCTGGAAGCAACTTCACTGCTCTGCACCAGGGGGGCCATGCGTGGGGAAAAGGGCAGCAGGTCGGCGGAAATAACCGGTTCCAGAGCGAGGATACAGGCGCGCTTGATGGTGTTTTTCAGTTCGCGCACATTGCCCGGCCAGTGATGGGAATTGAGGGCGGCGAGGGCTTCATCGGTGAGTTCCCAGGTTTCATTGTTGCGGTAGTCTGTGGTTTGTAAAAAGTGCAGGGTCAGGGGGAGAATATCTTCCTGGCGTTCGCGCAAGGGGGGCAGGGCAATGGGCAGCAGATTAATGCGGTGGTAGAGATCTTCGCGGAATTCGCCGCGCTCAATGCAGGCGGTTAAATTTTTGTTGGAAGCAAACACAAAGCGCACATCCACCTGAATATCACGGCTGCCACCGAGGCGGCGGAAGCACCCGGTTTCGAGAACGCGCAACAGTTTAACCTGGACATCCAGAGACATTTCCGAAATTTCGTCCATAAACAGGGTGCCGTTGTCGGCGAGCTCGAACAGCCCGGCGCGCGCTTTGTTGGCGCTGGTAAAGGCGCCCTGCATGTGGCCGAAAAGCTCACTTTCGGCGGTATGCGCATCCAGACGACCGCAGTTGACGGTGACAAAAGGTTTGTCAACCCGTTTACTGGCGTCGTGGACTGCACGCGCGACGAGTTCCTTGCCGGTGCCGCTTTCGCCTGTGACCAAAACATGTTCATCGGTAGCACCCCAGCGCTTGACGGTGGTCAGTACCTGTTGGATCAGTTGGCTTTTGCCCACGATCTGATGGTTTTCCAGCCGGCCGATTTCCAGGCGCAGATTGATATTCTCGCGCCGCAAGTGGTTTTTTTCATGGGCCTTGTCGAGGACAATTTCCAGCTCATCTAATTTCACCGGTTTGGTCAGGTAATCGTAGGCTCCCAGCTTGATACAGCGCACCGCAGTTTCAATGTCGCCGTGTCCGGTAAACATGATAATTTCGGGAACACTCGAATGCTCGCGCATACGTTCTAAAACCTCGACCCCGTTCATTTCGGGCATTTTGACATCGAGGAGCACGACATTGAAACATTCCTCGCAATAGCGTGCCAGCCCTTCACGGCCATTGGCGGCCGATTCGACCAGGAAGCCGCTGCGGGTCAGCTCCAGCTCCAGCAGTTCGCGCAAGGGGGCTTCATCTTCAACAATCAGAATTTTTGCGCGGTTTTTCATCGTTGATCCTGTGTCAGTGGAAGTTTGACGAGAAATTCCGAACCCTGGTCTGGCTGGCTGTGGACACTGATAGTTCCTTTGTGTTTCTCAATAATATCGTAGGTGACTGCCAGCCCCAGACCCTGACCTTTGCCCACGGTTTTGGTGGTGAAAAAAGGGTTCCAGATTTGATCAAGCCGGTCGGGGGCAATGCCATTGCCGGTGTCACTGACCCAGGCGCAGACGTCATTGTCTTCGCAGCCGGTACGGATGATGATCTCGCCCTTCTCCTCAATGGCCTGCAAAGCGTTCATCACCAGATTGAGAAAAACCTGACGCAGGGCACTGGCATCTCCCTGAACGCAGGGCAGGGGGATATGGAGTTCTGTGCGCAGAGAGATCTTGGAATCACGCTGTTTGTGTCTGATCAGTTCGAGAACCTCGGTGATAATTTCATTGAGATCGACGCGTCCGAAGGAACCATCTGATTTGCGGCTGAAGCTGAGGAGACTGTCAATAATTCCCTTACAGCGATAGGCCTCACGGACAATAATGTCGAGATACCGTGGAAAATCACGCAGGCGCTGGTCGCCAGCCAGGGCCGGGTCGTCGCGAAGGCGCCGCTGCAAGGCTTCGGCATAACCGGCTACCGAGGTCAGGGGATTGTTGATTTCGTGGGCGACTCCCGCAGCCAGTACCCCGATGCTTGAGAGCTTTTCGGCCTGCAAGAGTTGCAGTTCGCGGTTACGCTTTTCGGTGACATCGCGGATGAAGACCAAGGCCCGGTTCCCGTCGACCGGGTCGGTAATCGGAGTTGCAATGACATCATAAAAGTTGTTACGGCTGCTGTTGTACGGCTGCCTTGAGAAGGCCATCTGGGTGCTCTTGCCGCAGAGGGCCCGTTCCACCGGACAATGCTCGGGGTCGGTCGCCCGATCGTTATGAAAGAGCGTCCGGCACGAGTTGCCATGGCGAGACTCATGGTGAAAAAAACTGGGGGCGACATGATTGCGATGCTGCACCAGGGACAGATTGTCATAAATAATCACTGCGTCGCTGATGGCGTTAAAGACCGCCTGTAATTCCGAGCGCTTAATTTTCAGATCCAGGTTGGCAGCTTCCAGTTCCTGAATCTTTTGCTTAACATCGCTATAAAAGCCAATTTTTGAACTTTCGATGCCCAGCAGTCCATCGAGGAAAGTGTCATCAACTTGCGTTGGTGTGATCTGTTTCATCAGTAAGACCGTTTCAGGATGCCGAGAAGATCGTCGACATCCGTCTGGCGGGGTGAGGTCAGCAGGCACACATCATTCATGGCCCGTGCTGCAAGTTTAGATAAATCTTCTTGCTTGACCCCGATATTTCTCAGCCCACGCGGAACGCCGGCAGCAGCGAGGATTTTTTCTACGGTTTCGATGGTCATTTCCTCGGCAAATTTTTCGTTGCTCTCAAGTTTATAGCCCAAGGCGTTCACCATCCCCGCGATTTTTTGCCGCACCACCGGAAAATCAAATTTAAGCACCTCGGGTAAGAGTACGGCATTGACATCGCCATGATTAGCGTCGTACAGGCCGCCAATGGGGTGGGCGAGGGCGTGACCTATGCCGAGCAATGCGTTGGAAAACGCCATGCCGGCATGCAGGCTGGCACGCGACAGATCTTCTAGGTTATCCGCATGTCGTTCCTGAACGGCGGGAATGAAACTCTTGGTCAACAGGGTCAGGGCCTGGAGGGCGTTGACATCGGTCAGGGTTGAGGAGGCTACCGAAAAATAAGCCTCAACGGCGTGAGAGAGGGCATCAATTGCCGTACTGCCGATATATTCATCGGGCAGAGTGCGCAGGGTGTCGGGGTCGGTCAGGCTGATGTCGGGGGCAATGCAGCGACTCATGATGGTGAATTTGCACATTTCACCCGTGTCATTGATGACGGCGAACTGGGAAACGTCTGAGCCGGTGCCGCAGGTTGTGGGGCAGAGAACCAAGGGCGGCAGCGGGCGGTGAATCTTGTCATTCCCCTTGTAGTCGCTAATCTGGCCGCCATTGGCACTGAGTATGGCGATACCCTTGGCGGCGTCCAGGGCACTGCCACCACCCAACCCGACGATAACGTCAGATCCCTGCGCCACATATTCTCGCAGCCCGGCCTCGATTTCGTAATCTTTGGGATTGGAGGTGATCTGATCGAAATAGACCACCTTCATGCCGGCATCTTGCAGGCTGCGGATCGCCAGATCAACCCAGCCCGCCTGGAACAACCCCTGATCGCTGACCAGAAAAACTTTTTTACCCCCCAAACGTCTGGCGCAGGAACCGACCTGCTGCAACAGGCCGCGGCCGAAAATGATTTCAGGAACTTCAAACTTGCAGTGCTGATGGAGACTTTTTTGTTCCATGGGGGACCTGAACCTCTTGATTCGGAGTTAAAACACTTCAAAAAAACCAAGCAATACTTGTGCCCTCACAATAACATTGTTTTAGATAAAAGAAATAAATTTCCTTTTTGGGCCGAAAAAGTGGGAATTATTGCAACGTTGAAGAATTTTTCCCCATTCCCCCGCAAATCCTTGTTGTGCCAGCTGTAAGCGGCCAGATTTTCAATCAACTGAAAATTGTCTCGTGAAAAAATCCCCAGTCCAGCTGGAAAATTTTGGTTTTTTCTGCTCGAAAATACCGAAATAACGGTGTTTTGCAAATGGCACCAGGGTTGCAGAAGGTTTCAACCGTCACCAAAAGAAACCATCAGTTTCAGCTTTGTAATTTTTTGCTTTTCCGAGAAAAGGACAAAATTCGTATGCCGAAATATCTGATTGAAAGAGAGATCCCGCAGGCGGGACAGCTCAGTGCCGCCGATTTGCAAGGCATTTCGCAAAAATCCTGCGCTGTGCTTAACACGCTTGGCCCCCAGATTCAGTGGGTCCAGAGCTATGTGACTGCGGACAAAATTTATTGCGTCTACATTGCCCCCAACAAGGAAGCCGTGCTTGAGCATGCAAAGCAGGGCGGTTTTCCGGCGAACAGTGTCGCCGAAATCAAAAGCGTCATCGATCCGACGACGGCTGAGTAAGTGTTTTGTTTGGGATCCGCCCGAAAAGGCGGCGGTTGGCGCGCTTTTGGTCGCCACAGGTTTGACCCCTATTTATAGCCCTATGGCTTAAGGAGGAAATTTTGAAATCAGCATTGACATTTTTCTGGTTCAAGGGCGTGCTTGCAAGCCTGCTGGTGTTGTTCCTTGGCACCCTGGCGTGCGCCAGCTATTCCCTGTACGACAAGGACGGAGCAACCTTCTCAACCGATGGGTCGTTCAACACCTTTTACGTTTACAGTGACGATGACTCCGGTCAAAAACAATCACGGGTCAAAATGGGTTTTCTGCCCAACTATATCGGTTTTAATTTTGCCAAGCAGGTTGGTGACTTGAAGCTTGGTGGCCGGTCGTCTTTCTGGGTGACGATCAATGACAGTGACGTGGCTGGCACCTCAACCGGCATCGATGTGCGCCAGTTTTACGGCACTGTAGATGCGGCCTGGGGTCAGGTGTTGTTCGGCAAAGACTTCACCTTGTTTAATCGCTCCAATATTTTTCTCGATGAAATTCTGCAGGGTTTCGGCAAAACTGCGGGACTGGATGCGGATGGCGTTTCCTTCGGCAATATTGGCAGCGGTTATACCTATCCTTTGCCTTCGGCGCAGATCACCTATCGCACCCCGGATCTGGCGGGGTTTAAACTGGCCCTGGGTTTCATCGATCCGTCACGAACCTCGGGAGCAGGTGGGGAAGAAACGGCTCCGCGAGTTGAAGGCGAACTCACCTACGCCACCAGCTTCAAGCAGGTATCCGTCACCGCCTGGACGGGCTTTTTGAGCCAGTCATCCAAAAAGGGCGCTACTGGGAATGTCGATTCCCGCGGTTTGTCCTTTGGTGCCAATGTTAAATTTTCCGGCTTCAGCCTGACGGGTTCCGGGTTCACCGGCTCGGGGATCGGCAAGGTGCTTGGGCCTGGGCTGGCCATTGATGCCTTGCTTGAAGGCGGCGACGAAGTCGACAGCAATGGTTATCTGCTTCAAGCCTCTTACCGCTTCGACAAATTCCGCCTGGTTGGTTCCTATGGCTACAGTGAGCTGGATACGGCGGCAAAACAGGAAGACCAGACCATTATTGGCGCGGTTTTCTATGCGATCAACGATTACTTGAAGCTGGTCGCGGAATACAATGTTGAAACAATCACCACTGCCGGCAATGAAAATGATATCGGCACTCTGGCTTTCGGGGCGATTCTGAATTTTTAAGCGGATGTGTTGCAGATGGCAAGATTAGCCGTCTGCCAGAATTGTATCTATTCAGCTTCGTTGTCGTAGAGCCCGAGGCCCCCATTCCCCGGGCCGCATGAATTCCTCCCTGGAGCTTAGCTGTCGCCATCCGGGCGACAGCTACCCGTTCCATGGCGGACTTGGGCTCTGCATGGTGAACAGTTACCCGAAATTTAAATTATGCGGCGATGATGAAAATCACGCCCCAAAAGGAGATAACAATGACGTTAGCACTACTTTTGCTGATTTGTATGATGTGGGTACCGGTTGGGTTGCTGTTTCTGGGCAAGGGCGAAGCCCGAAGCACCGGATTTGTCACCGGGGTCGTCGGAAGTCTGGTGGTGATTGGTGCCATCCTACAAGCGGCGCTTTTCAAGGATCCCTTCACGGCCGGACTGCTTTTTGTGTTCGGAGTTCTTTATCTGCAAACGGCCCACGCTCTGTGGACCGGTCTTGAAGATATGCGCACGGTTGGCAATGGAGCGCTGGTCGTGGCTATCGTTTGTGCAGCCTATGCCTTCCTTTACTTTACCGGCGGTGGGCTCAAACCGGACGGCACGACACATATCGGCATTACCCCTTATCTGGGCTTCATGAATGTTACCTTTGTGGTGATTTGCCTGACCGTGGTGGGGGTTACCTACGGTAAGGTCAACGCCAAGATCGCGGCCTGGATGTTTCTGGTGTTGAGCTTTACCTGTCTGTTCGTGCCCGCAATCGATCTGATGGGCTATGGGACTCTGCCCTTCTGACCCCTCACACGCTTTGCGCAAGATCTTATCAGGTAGCTGATATCTGAAAACTGTTCCCTGGCAGGCGGTTTTCCAGGGACGGATGAAAGGAGCCATCGGCTCAACTCTCTCTTTGTGATGGGGAAGCTTCGGCTTCCCCGATTTTTGTTTGCCTTTGTAAAGTGCAGGGCTGGCTTTCGTTCGAGCCCTTGCCCTAAACTGCTGAGGCGTGAGCGCTTTTCCTCCTCGCATCTTGCGCCTTGCGTCTCATGATTTCCTGTTACGCGAAAGGTTGTGTTCATGCCATTAGATTCAGCGTCGACCTTGACGCAAGAACTTTCGCCGGCGCGGCGGCAACTCCCCACGAAACTCTTTGTTGAAACCACCGCCCGCTGCAACCTGAACTGCGCCATGTGTGTTAAGCAGACCGGTAGCCTTGGGCAGCCGGATGGGGATTTGTCGGCGAAAAACTTTGCTGCCTTGTTGCCGGCGCTGGGGGCGCTGGAGACCCTGATCCTCAATGGCGTGGGTGAGCCGCTGATGCATTCACACTTGGAAGATTTTATCCGCCAGGCACGCCAGGTGATGCCCCCGGATGGTGTCATCGCCTTTCAGAGTAATGGTTTGCTCCTCGATCTCCCACGGGCATGCGCTTTGGCGCAGGCCGGGCTGGATCGGGTCTGTCTGTCCGTTGACGCCAATTCACCGGAAACCTTTCGCCAGCTGCGTGCAGGGGGAGAGCTAAACGCCATGGAAAAGGCCTTTGCCGCCCTGCGTGCTGCACAAACCCTGCGCCCTTCCCTGGAAATCGGCATCGAATTCGTGCTGATGCGCCAGAACCTGCACCAGCTGGGTGACACCCTGCGCTGGGCGGCGGGGCAGGGGGCGAGCTTTGCCCTGGTCAGTCATCTCTTGCCTTACACGGAACTGAGCCGTGCTGAAGCGGTTTATCCCGACTGTACTGCCGAAGCCCTCGCGCTCTTTGAGCGTTGGCGTGACCGGGGCGTAGGTGCGGGGGTCGATATCCGTCGCTACTTTCAGGTCGCCTTCCGGTTTGCCTACGGGCGCACGCCGGACGAGGAGCGCGTGCTGGAGCTGGTCGCGGGAATGAAGCGCGAAGCGGAAGAGCTGGGCCTCTTCTTTGATCTGAAGAAGCTGTTTCAGGTGGATCGTGGTTTGCTGGATCGGGTTGCTGCCACTTTTGCCGAGGCCGAGGCCACAGCCGTCGAACTGGGGCTGCGCTTGCAGCTGCCCGAAATGATCCCACGCGCGGCGCGGCGCTGTGCTTTTGTCGAAGAAGGGAGTGCGTTTATCAGCTGGGAGGGCAGGGTGCATCCCTGCTATTTCCTGTGGCACGGCTATCGCTGTCACGCCAGTGGCTGGGAGCAGCAGGTGCAGCCGCGCTCTTTCGGCCAGCTGGGCGAGCGCAGTTTGCAGCAGATCTGGAATGACGCCGATTTTCGCTCCTTCCGCAAGCAGGTGATCGATTATGACTATCCCTTCTGTCACGCCTGCACCCTGGCGCCCTGCGATTATGTCCAGACCGACCACTTTGAGCACGATTGTCATGTCCGCACCGAGCCCTGCGGCAGCTGTCTCTGGTGCATGGGGCTCTTTCAGTGCCTGCGATAAGTGTTCAGCACTCATTTTGTGGGAGCGGCTTTTAGCCGCGAAAATCGCCCATAAAGGCGCCGCCGACAGCGTCATTCCGCCCTGATTTTAGCTGAAATCCCAGGTTTGCAGAGTTGAAAATCTGGTTGTCCGACAAGACCACTCGGGGATGACGACCAGTGGGTGGGCAGGTGAATAGTGACTGTCTGCACTGAGTTTCCGGCTGTTGTTGAACGGAATCATCGTCGGCGAGAAGTTTTTCCCCGCATAAATATAATTCCCGTTTTCCGCCGCCGGTTTTGCCCCCGTGAATGTTTGCAGTTGTTCTCTTTTGCTTGCATTTTGTTTTGTGCTATAACTCGCGCCATGTTGCAACTTCGTGAATTAACCAAATATTTTGCTGATCGGGCGATTTTTTCGGCGATTGATTGGCACATTCGTCCGGCGGATCGGATTGGTCTCTGTGGCGAAAATGGTGCCGGGAAATCGACCTTGCTCAAACTGCTGGCCGGGCGGGTTGAAGCCGATGGTGGCCAGTTGCAGTCGGCCAAGGGCACGACCTTCGGCTATTTGCCCCAGGATGGTCTGGAACATCGTGGGCGAAGTCTCTTTGCCGAAGTCCACAGCGCCCTGGAAGAGCTGCTGGCGATTCAGTCCGAATTGAAACTGCTTGAAGAACGCTTGAGCGGTGATCACGCGCAAGCCGACCTGGATCGTTATGCCGAGCTGCAAACCCTCTTCGAAAGTCGCGGTGGTTATAGCATGGAGGCGGAGGTGGCCAAGGTGCTCTGTGGCCTGGGATTTACGGTTGCCGATTTTGAGCGTCCCTGTGAACATTTTTCCGGTGGCTGGCAAATGCGGATTGCTTTGGCCCGGCTGCTGTTGCAACGACCCAATCTGCTGCTGCTGGATGAGCCGACCAACCACCTGGATCTACCGGCGCGTGATTGGCTGGAAGATTATCTGCGTCATTATCCCTACGCGGTGGTGCTGGTATCCCACGATCGCTTTTTTCTCGATCAGGTGGTGGATCGCATTGTCGAAATCTGGCATGGCAAACTCACAGAATACCCCGGAAATTACAGCCAATATCTGTTGGCTCGCGACGAACGAGTGCGCGCCCTGCGCGAGGCGAAACGTCAGCAGGATGAAGAAGTTGAGCGCATCGAGGCGTTTATCAGCCGTTTTCGCTATCAGGCGAATAAGGCCTCGCTGGTGCAAAGTCGCATTAAGCAACTCGAAAAAATTGAGCGGATTTCGCTGCCACCGGAACGCAAGCGCATTGCCTTCACCTTTCCGCCACCGCCCAAGGGCGGGCGCATTGCCATTGAATTGAAGGGCGCCGCCCAGGCTTACGGCGAGCTCAGGGTGCTGGAGGCCGTCGATTTGGTGGTTGAACAGGGCGAACGCCTAGCCCTGGTTGGGCCTAATGGTGCAGGTAAGTCAACTTTGATGCGCCTGCTGGCCGGAGTTGAGGCGCCGGTTCGCGGTGAGCGGATTGCTGGCCACAATATGAAGCTGGCTTATTTTGCTCAGGATCAGGCGACCGAGCTTTGTGCCGAGCGGACGGTGCTGGCCGAAATCAGTGCCGATTCGCCTTACGCCATGGTGCCCAAGCTGCGCACTATTCTCGGCAGTTTTCTCTTTTCGGGCGATGATGTTGAAAAACCGGTCAGGGTGCTGTCCGGCGGTGAGCGCAATCGCCTGGCCCTGGCCAAGTTGCTCTTGCGGCCGGCCAATCTGCTCTTGCTGGATGAACCGACCAATCACCTGGATCTTCATTCCAAACAGGTACTGCTTGAGGCCCTGAAGGGTTTCAAGGGGACGATTGTGTTCGTTTCACACGATCGTTATTTCGTTGATCATCTGGCGGGGCGGGTGATTGAGGTTGGTGCAGGCCGTGCGCAGTCCTATTTTGGTAATTACACCGACTTTCTGCGGGCCAAACAGCAGGAAGGGGACAGCAGTCACAGCCGGCAGCGCGTTGAGCAGCAGGTAGCGGTGCAAACTTCCGCAGGGGTGGAAAAAGGCGAGCGTCGCCAGGCCCATAGCGAGCGCAAACAGCAGCAGCGCCACGAACAGAAGCGCCTGCGCGAACTGAGCCAGGTCGAAGAACAGATTGAAACCCTCGAAAAACAGCTGGCCGAGCTGGAACAGCAGATGGCTGACCCTGCAATGTATCAGGATCAGCAACGCTGGCGCACGGCCAGCCAGGCCCATCAACAGTTGAAGGGACGGCTTGAGGCGGCCTATCAGCGTTGGGAAAATTTACAGGAATCGGCATGACCGGTGCGCCATCCTTTGTCATTGTACTGACGGCGACCGCTCCAGGGTTGGGCTGTTCGACCTTGACTGCCAATCTTGGGGTGTATCTGCGTGCCCTGGCCGAAGACATGCCCCTGGGCGTGATTTCTCTGGATGCGGCTTTTGATCCGGCGGGTTTTTTCAGCCTGACCTCGATAACCCAAGGTGGCGACTCCGTTGCCGAAACTGAATCTTTGCACTGGGGCCAGTTTGGGCTTCACTATCTGGCCCAAGCCGTCACTGCTGAACGGGATGCCGCGCAATTTCGACGCTGGCTTGGTCGCTTGAACTATGACGGAGTTCTGTTGATTGATGCCGGGCAGGCCGACAGTCACCGAGCGCAGGCGGCAATTCAGGCGGCGGATCTGTTGCTGGTGGCGCTGCCGGGCGCGGGCAATCCCCGCCAGTTAATGGGCGTGCGTCAAACCTTTCGCGCTGGGGGGGCGAACGAAAAATTTTTATGGCTGCTGCCTTCATTGCTGCAAGACGTTCAATGCAGCGTCGAAGCCCTCAACGGGTTACGCTTTGCCGCAGGCGAGCGGGGTTTACAGGTGGTGCCGGGCGAGTTTTTGTCCGAGGCGGCGGTGGCGGCCATTGCCGCGCAAGTTGGGGGCAGTATTTTAACCCGCGCCCGCGAAAGTTGCGCCCATGAATTGTTGTTTAACCTGGCACGGCAGCTGCTCGACGCCGTTCAAGCCGGGCCCGACCCTGCCTGCCGCTTGCAGCGTTTGTGGCAGGATGCTCTGTTGCCGCGACCTGCGCGGCGCGTTGCTCTGCGCTGTCCGTTGTGTGATCAATTGGCCTTGACCGGCGCGGTGCATTACGTTGAAAGTCTGCCCCAGCGGCGACGATTGTTGATCCACGCCTGCTGTCTGAAATTGCTGATAGTGGGTACGGGTCTTGAGTCTTTTCAGCAGACGCATCAGCCTGCGGTGCTTGAACTTGGTCGGGACACCCTGGGGGAAGCGGCTGAATTGAAACTCTGGGTCAAAACATGTGTTGGTTACGAAGTCGCAACCATAGAGGCCGACGATGAGAGTGGCTGGCAGCCGTTGGTGAAGCTTGCCACCGGCAAGACTTTGCGTGAGCAGTTTCCGACTCTGGTGGTGATTTATCCCGCCAAAGAGGGCATGCAGGTTCTTGCTGCGTCTTGGGCTGCTGAGCGCGCCAAGCTGCGCCACCAGATCCGCATGGAACTGGCGGCAGATTTGGCCTGACTTGAGCGAAATTTTCATTTTGCGCCGCCACGCCTGCTGACATAGAATAAGCGCCGGGCATCTTTCAGGTTTTTATCGACAAGCTAGAAACGAGAATGCGTATGATTGTGTTACCCAGGGGCAATTCAGTGAAAGAAGGGGTCAACCCGGCACGGGTGAATCTTCCCGAAGCCATGGATCGTTTGGCCGCCAGTTCTTTTTCGGGCTATTTACGTTTTGATTCTGCCAAGGGTTGCGCGGTTATTGTTTTTCGCCAGGGACAGCTGATCAGTGCCTGCATCCACAATGCGGAGAACGCCGAAAAAACGATTGCCTATGATGCTCTCGTGCGTATTTTTGAAATGTCGCTGTTTGAAAAGACGCAGCTGAATATCTATCGTTTGACCCCCGAAGCGGCGCTGCATATACATGCGGTGTTGCAGGCGGATTACGTCTATCAGGGCCGCGAACTCGCCCAGCTTGATGTGGCTGAACTGCTCACCGAAATTGCTCGCGACCGCCTCAATTGTTGCGTGCGGGTTTACGCCGCCGGCCGGACGGTGCTGATTTTTTATGCTGACGGCCGGTCGCTGGGCTTTTTCCATGAGGGAGGTCATGCGCTTGAAGACACGGCCAATCTTGACACGGCCGTATCAAGGTTGCCGGGGGCTAAACTTGATTTACTCAGCATAACCTTTACCGATGCCAAGCGCATGGCCGATTTGATGGCTTCAGCAGATCTGGCCCTTTTGTGGCGCCGGGTGCGTAATCGCTTGCAGGCTGAGCGTCTGGCGGCGCAGAACCCCCGGTCTGACCCTGATACCGAAGAGCTTAGGCAACGGCGACAGCGGGTTTTCACGCTGTTACGTGGAGTTGCTGAACGTCATGTTGGCAAGTTTGGCGTGTCGCAGGTGGACAAATCTTTTAAAAATATCAGCCTTCAGTTGAACAGCGAAGAAATGAGTCAATTTTACGCCGAAGTTGCACGTCTGACCAAGTTAGCCGCCGGCCCAACCAAGTTACGGCAGATGATTGATGAAATGCGCCAGCGGGTCGAATCCTTTCTTTAGCGCCCTCCTGCTAGTGGCTAAAAATAGCCATTCATGGCAAACCTTCGCCATTTGGGGGTTTGCGCTGATTTTTCTGCGTGGAAATGGGGCTTTATTCTTGACCGCACTCCTTGGTTCAACTATATCTAGCAATCTATTCAAACATTGTTTTTACCCCGGGATAAATTAAAAAAAAGGAGGTTTCACCCATGAAATGTCGTGCTCTTTTTCTGGCTTCTCTGCTCTTCTGTTTTGCCCAAGCAGGAGCTGTTCTTGCCGCAGATACCATCAAACTTGGCGTTGCCGGCCCGCACAGTGGCGATCTTGCCCCCTACGGCATTCCCAGCATGAAGGCCGCTCAGCTGGTGGTTAAAAAAATCAACGCCGCCGGCGGTGTGTTGGGCAAGCAGGTTGAGCTGCTGATTCAAGATGATCAATGCAAACCGGAAATTGCTACCAACACGGCGACCAAGCTGGTGACTCAGGGAGCCGATGTGGTTCTGGGACACATTTGTTCCGGTGCGACCAAGGCAGCTCTGGGCATTTATAAAGACGCTAAAATTCCGGTTATCTCCCCTTCGGCAACCAACCCCGATCTGACCCAGAGTGGTGATTATCCCAACTTCTTCCGGACGATTGCCTCCGATGACATGCAGGCTAAACTGGCTGTTGATTTTGCCATCAATACGCTAAAAGCCAAAAAAGTTGCGGTGCTGCATGACAAGGGCGATTACGGTAAAGGCTTCGCCGAATTTGCCAAGAAATTTCTCGATGCGTCCGCTAAGGTCGAGGTCGTGTTGTTTGATGGCATTACCCCTGGGGCGATGGATTATTCCTCCATTATCCAGAAAGTTCGCAAGGAAAACGCCGATGTCCTGATCTTCGGTGGTTATCATCCTGAGGCATCGAAGTTGGTGGCCCAGATGAAGCGCAAGCGCATGGATACGGCTTTTCTGTCGGATGACGGCGTTAAAGATGCCAGTTTTGTCAAGGTTGCCGGTGAGGCGGCTGAGGGGGCATACATGACCGGGCCCCGCGATCTGTCAAATATTCCGATTAATGCCGCCGCCACGGCTGAATTCAAGGCCGCTTACGGTGAAGATCCCGGTGCGTTTTTTCAGGAAGGCTACTCCGCCGCCCTGGCGCTGCTGAATGCGATTGAAAAGGCGGGTTCGACCGATTACGCCGCCGTGGTCAAGGCCCTGCGTACTGAGTATGTTGAAACTCCCGTCGGGCGGATTAAATTCGATAATCGCGGCGACGCCGAAGGTGTTGGTTTCTCGGTTTACACCGTTAAGGCGGGGGAGTTTAAAGAGCTGAATTAACCGGTCTTGCAGCGCGACCTGGTGCTGCAACCCAGGGGCTTTATTCTTCTGTTTAGCTTAGTTTCAGGGGATCGGCCTTGGCCGGTTCCCTGAAATTTTGTGCGCAGTGTTTGCTTACGCCGCTTAGCGCGATTTTCTTTCGCCTTGCCGTCTGGTTTGAACATTCATGGAATATTTTATTGAACTTTTTCTCGGCGGTCTGACCCGGGGAAGTATTTATGCCCTGATTGCCCTGGGTTACACCATGGTTTATGGCATCATTCAGCTGATCAACTTTGCCCACGG
>Ga0100391_1003626_pt1 | contig 15470 bp, 15 predicted proteins | sample CryGeymeta201515_FD_81541 | JGI IMG/M metagenome (GOLD analysis project Ga0100391, IMG submission 81541) | Groundwater microbial communities from Crystal Geyser aquifers in Utah, USA - Crystal Geyser metaG 2015-15 | ecosystem: Environmental > Aquatic > Deep subsurface > Groundwater | place: USA...
AAGGTAATAAAGACTGGTATACCGTCCCATTGCCAGAAGGTGTGGATAAAAAAGCAGACGTTTATGTGTTTACTGATCCGACTTGTGGATATTGCAGAAAAATGCACTCTGAAAAAGCACTTTATGACATGCTCGGCATTCAACTGCATGTAATTCCTTACCCAAGCCAAGGTTTGACTTATGACAACCCTGGTTACTCCAAGTGGGTTGATGTGGTTTGTTCAGCGGAGCCTGGGCAGGCATATCACGACGTTATAATGGGTAAAGAGATTGCTCCTCCGACTGAAGGTGAGGCTAGTTCAAAGAGTAAGTCTGAGTGTGAGGCCGAAATCGAAAAAGGTTATCGCTTTGGGAGAGAGATCGGTTTACGCGGTACACCATACATTATTGGATATGGTCAGTCAGGCGAAAGAATGATGACTCCTGGGTATGTTCCGATTAATGAACTCGCCAAAGGGTTGGGTGTTGAATCTAAATAAATAACACTGATTGAAATAAGAAACGGCGCAATGCGCCGTTTTTTTTATCGTGGTTTTGGTGGGGCAAGTCCCTTCATCTTAAGTTTGGGACCATCTATTTTTTGGTTCGGTTTAGAAATTATCATTTTGATATCTTCTGGCGTTAATTGCTTTTTCCTACCGCGCTGCTTAGGCTCCATGGTTATTTCAGTTGCCAATTGATTTGCAACATAATCTAACATTGAATCCCATGAAGTTTTTAAATCACGAAAAAGCTTCTGAACACTTGCGTCAGTTACACCGATATCCCTGTTTCCTGCTTTGTCTACAATAAAGTGTTTTTGTAGATCAAACAGAGTTATTGCATTAGGTGATTTAGGCAAAAACCTTTGTCCATTAACAAATGGATTATAAAGGTACACCTTGTCTTTTTCCATCGTTGCCTTTGGAGATAAGTCCTCAGGGAAAGGGGAAAATGAGTTTCCGTATGCAGGGTAACATTCAACCGCTTTGGGTTTTTTAACTTCCATTTGTAATAATTCCATTAGAAATTCCATTATTATAATTTTATCACACGGAAATGCTTTGGCGAACAAACACAAGTTTATGTTTCCTATTTTGTATATTTTGCTACAATAGGTGTTAATGGATTTGTAAGTGCTTATGGAGAAGCGTTATGATACTTAAAATAGTTATTAGTCTTTTGCTAACGATCCTCGTTGGTGGATTTGGCTTATCTCAGTTAGGCGGCGGTATTTTTAAATTTTTACCTCAGTCTGATGCACAGGAAATAATTGAAGAAGCAACCAGTGTTGAAGAGGCAATGGATCTCTATGCTTTGAAAAACGGTGGTGTTGTTGATATTGGTGATCCAACGGTTTGTCCGGATGGAATAGGTTCTGTTGCAGGTGGTGATTGCGCAACTGGCCAACAAACTCTCCATTATGTAAGAGAAGCTAAGTTGCTAAAGAACTATGTTGGTAAAGGCTTAGATTCTGAAGCAGACCAATGGCGTATGGATCCTGAAACAGGCACTATTGAGCGTGTTGTTTCTAGTGAAGCAAGTTGTAAAGAAATAAACAACATAAGATCTGGTACCCCTACAAGTGAAGATGTACCTGCCTGTGATACACCGGAAGGTGATGCTGTTTTTTGTTGTGTAAGTAGTTCATAAAAATAAACTTAAAAAGGATTTGAGTATGAAGGTATTAAATATTGTGACATTGTCTGTGGCGTTGTTGTTGGTTTCCCCTGTAGTGTCGGCTAAGAAAGTAAGTCGAAGCGATTTATTTGAATCTACATTATCAGTGGGTTATAAAACACGGGATATCGGCGCTGGTGTTAGCTTGGATGCTGATTGGTACTTCTCTGACACTATCGGGGTTTATGGCTCAGTCCAAAGATTGAGTGGTGATGACAAGTACAATACTGATGATATGCTTGAGCGCTTCGAAATAGACCGGCCGGCTGAAGATGTTTTCCCAAGAGTGTTTAGTTTCGATTTAACTGGTGTTGAATACGGTTTTTCTGTTCGACATATTTTCTATCACATGATTAAACTCCTTTTTCCATTTATGCAAAAGTGGGAACCGCATCTTTAGACTACGATGAAGCAGAGTTTTTAACTGCTGAAGGTTCAAACTCCGGCGGCACTAGTGACACTGGTTCAACTAGTGAACCAGATCCGGATCAAACGGCTGTTTTAGTATTTCCAAGTATTAATGCAATAAAAGGCACTGTGGGTGCAAAGTTCTTTATCAACAACCGTTCTACGTTTGATGTTGGCTATACGCGTTATGATGTAGACAGTAATCCCCTTCGCCCAAAAACAAAAGAGAAGAGCATTGATGTGAAAGTCAGCTACTTCCCGAGAAAGAATTTTGGTGTTTCTTTTGTTTACGAGTCAGCTGATGTCACCGGTGAGCCGACCTATAATATTCAAGCAACTGTTCGCTGGTAATTACACCTCGTTCATGCGAGGGTGCAAAGCCCTCACAATATTTTCGTTTTATCTTGCATTCAAAATGATAAAGCGCTATTATCTTATAAAATATACTATATTGTTGGTATTATGGACTTGAGCATTTTTAACGATAATCAGAAGGCAGCAGTTCTTGCCCCACATGATTTTAATGAAATTACAAAGATATTAATTATTGCTGGTGCAGGCAGTGGCAAGACGCGGGTGTTGACCCATCGAATCGCTTATTTGATTCAAGAATGCAACATTAACCCAGCACAGATAACAGCAGTTACCTTTAGCAGAAAAGCCTCAAAAGAAATGATTGAGCGTTTAGGGGTGTTGATTGGCAAAAGAGCTGTTTCCTTAGTTAACATGGGTACGTTTCATGCGCTATCAGCTGATATACTTCGACAGTTCTGGAGAAGCCGGTTTATCATTCTTGATGATTACGATCAGACAAAAATGTGCAAAGACATCATTAAAGAAAACCCTCAATTATCAGAAATAAAAGTCAAAGATTTTAAAAGTTGGCTCGGCTATCAAAGAAGTAAGTGTTTTGATCCATTAAAAAACGGTTTTACTGACAGCGATACCGTCTCGCTTTTTAGAGAGCTAACCAAGCTGTATTTTGATCGTAAGGCAAAGTTGGATAACTTGGACTTTGATGATTTACTTGAAAAGGCGGTTGTTTTATTAAAAACAAACGATACCGCAAGACGCCGATGTCAGGCTCAGTGTCGTTTTTTGTTGGTTGATGAGTACCAAGACACTAACAATCGTCAGTTCGAGTTCCTGAATTTGATTGCGGGTGTTGAATCGCAATGCTTGATGGTTGGCGATGAAGACCAGCTCATCTATAGCTGGCGTGGTGCTGAAATTAAACACATCCTTGCTTCTTTTGCTGATACAAGCAAAAAAGAAAAGCAGATGTTGGTTGTTTTGGATCAGAACTATCGTTCGACTGGGAATATCGTTCGGGTCGCAGATACGATTGTTAAACCAAACGTTAACCGCGTTGGCAAGCATATGGAACCTAATGCAGAAGCCGGAGAGAAAGTAAAATTAGGTCTGTTCTACAGTGATGCTGAGGAAGGCGATTATATCGTTGATAAAATTCAGAAGTGGAGTAGAGAAGGTTTAGATTACGACAATATATGCATATTGTATCGTATGAATCGCATTTCACGATCACTTGAAAGGGCGCTAATTAATGCGAGCATTCCTTATGAAATACATGGCGGCACTGCCTTGTTTGATAGCAGAGAAATAAAGCTTGTTATGTCGATATTGATGTTTGCATATAATCCACATAATGTTCTTTTTCTATCAATTGTTATGGACTTCATTAAGATCGGCGTGGGACCTTCGAAACTTCAAGCTTTACGTGGGATCTCTGAAACACAAGGGATCAGCATTCTTGAAGCAATAAGAAGAGATAAAATATCATCTAAACCGGTGGTGGCTGACTTTATTTCTCACATGTCCTATTTGGAAAATGAAATTGAAGCGCGTCAAATGGGACTGTTGCCATTAGCATATTACGTAATTGACAACTTTAATCCTCTTTCAAGTTTTAAAATAGACGAACTTGAAAAGCGGGAACAAAACTTGAATTTATGGCTACAAGTTATTGAGTCGTATGAAATGGATTGTGCTCGCAGGGAAAAGCTATCTACGATAGATGGCTTTCAAGAAGAGAGACTGCTTAATGACACGCTTGGCGATGAAGATTCTTCAGGCAAAGTTCAATTGATGACAATTCACAAAGCTAAAGGGTTGGAGTTTGACAAAGGATTTATCGTCGGTTTGCAGGATGGTATATTTCCAATGAATATTGAAGACTTTGAAGATGACGGTGAAGAAGATAGAAGATTAGCTTTTGTCGGAATCACAAGATTTAAGTTGGAGTGTGAAATAACCCGCTGCTCATTTAGACCTGGGTTTGATAAGGCGAATTATTTTAGGGGCACGAGTGCGATCATGGATGGTTTTGTCACCAAGATGAAGAACGAGGGCTTGATTGAGGTAACCAGTATGGCTGGAGGGTACTATTGATGCAAAAACAATACAGCACAACTCATAAGATGCTGGTGGCTTACACAACAGAAGAAGCCTGTTTGATAACAAGATTTTTGAACGAATACCATTATGAGTATCAGTATTCGTTATTAGGTATAGAAGTGGATAACGAGCAGCTATTGGGGCGTGAAACCACATACCCCAAAGGGGTTGTATTTGCCGTATTAAAAAACAATAATATAAAAGACGGTAAAAAGGTTGTATTCCTTATTGCAAGAGATGACATTGATAACGACTTATTCAAAAGTGAATTAGCGTTGTTTGAAAAAGAAATAAACCTAAGAATTGAACACACACAACACAACGTAAGCATTGGTCTAAGCAAAGCGAATAAGCCCTGCATTGATCGTAACTTAAACTCTACGTCACAAAGTGTTGGTAAAAGATGGAAAGCATCACGTTAAAAAAATATTATGTAGAACAGTTTGAATTGACGCCTGTGATCATCAGGGAGCATTTGGCCTTCTTGGCTTCAGATAACTTCATAGTAAAGGCTGGCGAACTCATTCATGGGATATGCTGTGATAACACAGAAACTCAAATAGTCGAACATCAGACAAAAAACGGGCTTAGATATACGGTAGAGTGTAAAAACTGTAATCACAAGTCAGTAATGGCAACAACAGAATTAATGGCCAATCTATCTTGGTTTCAAAAATTTTCTGATTGGGGTGCTTTTGTAGAAAACCCACTATTTAAAAGTTCAATAGGTTCTTTTGCAAGAAATATAGCATTGAGAGACAATGAGACAGAAGTTTATCTTTTGTTAGAGCTTTTGGCCGGCTTAAATGTTTTTAACAAATTACATGACGCAAACAAGAAGCGTTTTGAAGGCTTATTAAGTTTGAAAGATAAGGTTAACGTCGATGCTGTAAGCGTGCTTATTAGATCTGCGCAAAAATCGGTTGCTGATAGATTGAGTGATAGTAATGTTTCCCTCAAAGAAGGGCTAACACAAAGAAGGCTAAAAGGGATTACTGACAAGATAGTCTCGGAGAGAATGGACAGAGTATCAATGCTGAGCCAACAAGCTCAAGATGAATTATCTGGAATTATAGACGTATTTAGTAATTGTTTTCAAAATGATAAAAAATAGCATATAAGGATTCTAGTCCTCCTCCTGTGATATTATTTGTTTATATAGACAAGGAGGTTTAGTTGTGAAATTGTCAGAAGATGAAATTAAGTCTGTCGTAACAGACATAAAACAAAAAATGATTTCTGGAGAAATAGATTGTGACATCGCCATCTGTATAAAACAGACGGGAAGTGGCAGTGTGGTCGAAGGAAGAAATGCCGAATCATTTGGGATGGGTGATAAATTCACTGATGCAAATGGTGATGAAGTTGAGGTTCTTAGAGTCATCGACCGAAATATGACGGTTATCCTTGATCAGAAAATGGTTGAACGCTCGAATCAATTAAAGGTAGGGCTTGAAAAGAAGTTTTATATTTCTTTTGGGGATGCCGGAAAAGTTAAACATGGTCTTGTTCAATTAGAGTCTTCTGGTGTTAAGGTTTTGCCTAGATATCAAGATAAAATTGGATGTGAATTCATTAAGCATGCAGAGCTACTTAAATTACAGCCTAGTGTTAATGGTGGTAGCGTGGCTGCTGGAATGGTTAGAGAGATGATAAATCTCTATAAGAACCAACCTGATAAAAGCGTACCTGAACTTTATAAGATGGCAGCTCAACAAATGGCTGGAGCAACGAAACAAATTGAACCGTTGCAGAAACAAGATAGAGACATCAATCGGCCTTCACCAAGGGTTTGATTTAACAAGGTCTCTATAAGAGGCCTTTTTAAATTTTTGTGTCATATTTAGAGCAAATAAAAAAGGAGTTTTTATGCGTTCTTTACTGTTTGCTGGTGTGTTGTTGATCTCTTTTTCTTCTTTCTCTCAAGAAGATGGAATGGGTGAAAGGCTAAATGTAATGGAGTGCTCTGAGAATGAGGTTCTTGCCTATGTGGCTAAACCTAACAAAGCTAGAGATGTTCGTTCATATGCGAAATTTAAACCAGCTAACATTCAGACACTGATCGAAGACCAAAAGAAATCATCTGATCCAAGGCAGTGCGCAGCCTTACTTTATGAAAATCTTGGGCAAATGAAGGATCAGTTGGACGCTGCTATGGCTTTTATGACATCCGGTGTCAATCCAGCAGAGTCACTAATGGATCAAGCTTGGGCTTTTATTAGTAAATCAGTATGCGACAGGGTTGATTCTGGCCTTAATACAGCTCGTGACGCGGTGGTGGAGGGCATAGTTAAGCTTGAGAAAGAGCTTCTAGAAGAGCTTGAGGACAGGGCTGGTCAAAAAGCTTTTGATAAGTACGTTAATGATTATATTGACGAAAATACTTCGAGCGAACTAGGTTTGGAATATAGCGGAGCTGGGGGTGGCGTAATGCCTTCCGATCTCCAGAGTGGATTAAAGAAGAAGTGGAAGCGTAAACTGCGAGAGTTAAATCGTGAGCTTCCCAAAAACTAATCGGTAGGATTAAACGTGTTAGAGAAAGAATTAATTTCAATCATATCCCTTCACAAGCGATTTAGCTTGGCTAGTGTTGGTGTTTGGTTATTTCTAAGTATACTTCAGCTATTCCTGATTTCAGAAATGATAAGGATCGATGAGGCTTATTTTCTTTTTGTCATGTCAATCCCAATGCTTTTCGGTGCGGGGGTTGTCCATCTTTACAGAAAGTTTAGCTCAATGACATCTCTCTTTTCTTCAGTTGATGTAGATGTACGTCTGTCATTACTTCTATTGCTTGCAGCTGTTATTCTTCAAACGTTTGGGATGGACGATTCAGATTCATTTAGACAAGCATTTGTACTCGTTACATCCTTTATGCCAGGGGTTATGTGGATGCTTGTGGTTTCAGTATTGATATCAAAAGTTAAACTAGAATCTAAGAATAATTTAAGCTGTAAAATAATGGAACATATCCTGTTTACTGCTGTTTTTATGTGGACTTTATGGCTTCTTTACGCTGTTTACAAAGAAGGGTATTTGTACATGGGTGTTATAAGTAATGTTCTTGTTTGCTGCGTTCCTTTTTTCGTTAACTTTATTAATAGGGATGTGGAATCGAGGATTTCAGATCTGCTTGAGTCTCAGGTTTTTAGAGATGAATTGACTGGGCTGGGGAATCGAAAAGCTTTATATAGAGGTTTTGATGAAATAAAAAAAGATGCGTCTGATGATAAGTCTCTTTTCATGATGGTGGTTGATATTGATTACTTCAAGCAATACAACGACCGGTATGGACATGTAAAAGGTGATGACTGTCTTGTCTTTGTGTCAAGGACACTTGAGGAAATATTCCCTGATTTTAAAGTTATTCGTTTTGGCGGTGAAGAGTTTGTAATTTTTGGTCTCGTTGATAATTCTCAGATCGATGCGGTGGAACAAAGTAAGTTTATTCAAGCGTGGTTGAGAGGAGAAATGACACTTGATTATGAACATTTGTCTGCACCTTCAAAACTATTGAGCTTAAGCGGTGGATATGGTGTGTTCGCACAGTCTTACGTCAAAGTAAATAACGCAAAATCGCTTATTTCACTTGCTGATGAAGCTTTGTACAAAGCTAAAGTGGATAGGCAGTCACTTGTTAAAGTTTGATAGGTGATTATTTTATTTCGTGTGGTGATTTATCATAATGAATTGAATAAAAATGATTCGTGTATTATAATTATGAAAACAAGGCGCTACGACAGCGCCTTTTTATCGGTTAATGGATTTGAGAAAGATATGTTTAATAATTTAATGAATGAAAATTTCAATCATAAGCTACGTGTTTACGTATTAGCTGTGTTTTCGTGTATTTCCATTTTGTGTATCAAAACCGCTTATTTTGGTTATCATAATGAGAATATTGATAAAGTTAACAGTTTCCCCAAAGATCCATTGGTTAATGCTGAGCCTACGATTGATTTCAAAAAGATAGAATCTCCTACATGCATTCTTTATTTAGATGGAAGTCTAACTGAAGTTACGGGGGAGTGTGAAGATGAAGTGAGTAAGGAGGAAGAGCCAATTAGTTTAAATCCGATGGTTGTTCAACCTGATAATGTAAAATACTACAGCAAGAAATATGACAGAGTTAAACCGGATATAAATGTCATGATGGAAATAAGTAAGTCGTATGGATTGCCTGAGACTGCACTATTTTATCAAATGATGATTGAAAGCGGTGGTCGTGTTAGTGCTAAGAAGAACCATGCCGGTGCTAAAGGGTATTTTCAGTTTCTTGATGCGACAGCAATTGAGTTTGGGCTAATAGTTGGAAAGACTGATTATAGAACCAATCCATATGCATCTGCTGATGCCGCCGCCCGATATCTTTTATGGATAGGTCAGCTTTTGTATGGAGAAGATGCAGATCTTTCAGATATTGATATTCTCACTCATGCTTTGGCTGCATACAATGCTGGCCACAGAAGGGTTTCAGTTAACGGTAGCTTGAGAATACCTAGATTCTACGAAACCATTAGATATACACAAAACATAATTGATTTAATAGAGGGGAATGCAACCCTGATTATGCCAAATGAAACTCTTGATGCTATTAGCGAACGAACAGGGTTTTCAGTTGGTGTTTTGTTACAGAGTAATTTTGGTATTAACTCTGACAAGGATCTCAAAGCTTTCGAGGTTATGCAGTTACCAAAAGATGGTGTATCTAAAGTTATTGTTAAGCGTGGTATGTCGTTGTCTTTAATTGAGAATAAGACGGGCGTAAAAGTAGCTCAGCTTAAACAATTCAATAATTTATCTAGTGATACCATAATGCCAAACGACATAATAATGCTTCCAACATCATTATATGTAAAGAGGTGATATAGGGCGCGGGTTTGTTATGAAGCCCGTGTTATTATATCTGTAGGCTAAAAAAGGATTTTAGGTCATGCGTGTTTTATTTTTTTTATTACTGTTTTTAACTTCTTTCTCGTCTTTTTCACAAGAAGCACTGGAAGCGCCCTGTGGCATGACTTATGACAGTAGTGGAAACCTTGTAGTCCAACCTGGAAATGGTGATATCTGTGAAGATGATATTACCTATCAAATGTTATTTATTCTTTACGAAGACATTCTTGTTCACCCTGTGTGGGAAATGTTTACGAGCCAATTTATCCACAAGGAGATGAAGGAAAGTCAATTTATCCCTTTTGCCTCTGCAACATTAGGTATTAGTGATCAGATATTCACGATCCTTAAATCGATAAGTACCTTAGGATATTGGTTTGTAATCCCTATTCTTTTGTACAAAGTAGGCAAGATACTTCTCGCATTGAGCAAGGATGGCAAGCTTTCTTTTGATGATGGCAATAGCGACCCAGTAAAGCTATTTGCCTATGCATTTTTCTTGGTAATATTAATATTGCCTGTAGGTGGCATTATGCTTGGGCAAGGGCTTTCCATCGCGGGTGCGATCCCGTCCTTGTATGGAAGCAACTATATTTTGTCCGGTTACCTGTCTACCACTCAGTTGGGGGAATCTGATGTTCAAGTAAGCAATGAGTCTCTAATGGTAGGGTCTCAGGTTTTTGCGAATAATGTTGTGGGGATGCAGTTATGCCAAAATAGAACAGCCAAGGCTCTTTTTGCAGTAAATGCTAAAAGTGGCACTGACTTTTTCTATGACAGCAGCTTCGCTAATCTCACTGGTTTAAATACAGATGAAGATGATATTAATGAGCGTGTGGATGAATGTCTTTCTTACCATTACGAAGATGAACCTTTAGGGCTTGCGAATGCTGTAGAAAGGATCGATTTACTTAAGAAGAATCGTGTTGGGTTTAATTGCGCGGGGGCTTGGGGAGAGCTTTATAAAGAAGAGTTGTACGGTTATCAGCATGCATGTGGAAGCGTAAAATATAATTACCCGACGAATATTGAGGATATAAACAACTGGGGAATAGAGGATGCCCTTGAAACGATCCAAACGCAGTTCTCCGCAGTTAATATGTTTGGAAGTTTTAAAAGCCCATATGAAGAGAAAATTCGTCAAATAATAAACTACCGTGAGCTTTCTCCGGTAGAGAGAGAGGCAGAGCTTGAAGCTCTCTATCGTAAGTTTGCGGAAGAAAAAATAATACCAGAACTTAATTCATTTGAATTGCTCAATGAACCTCATCGAGAAAGGCTATCTACTAAATATATATTCGCCTTGAATGCTATGCTGGGAGGCGTGGATATTAATGAATTGTCTATATTGGGAATGTTGGGACAAAAAAAAGACCTTAATCCAATATTAGAAAAAGAAGATCAAGATGACAATAAGCCGTTCTATGGTTTTACTTATATAGCTGATTATGCTCGCTTGGCGGCTGATGAAATGGAGCAGTATCATTGCGCTAAGAACTGGGAGAAATACACTGAATTAAGGCAATTCATCATTGCTTATAATTTTGAGGAAGACAAGGACACTTCAGCACTTTTGACCCAAAAAGTACATCAAATGGAATGTGTTCGGTTTGTTGCTGAACATTTGAGCGTTGATAGTGATTACTCAAGATACCTAGATTATACGGCTAGATGGGGTGACAGTGAAATTTTTGCTGATTTAGAAGTTGATGAAACTGCGAACACAGTTAAAGTCAACGTACTAACTCAAGAAGAGCTTGTAGAAAACAAAGAAAAGCTTTTTGAGCTTGTTGCAGAAGTGAAGTACCAACAGGCGCTTATTAGGAAAACAGTGATTGAAGGTTATTATTACGCTGTTAAATATGCGGTGTCCAAGTCACTTGGCGATAGGCTAAAGATAGAAGCATCGAACGATGATATGTATATGATCGCGAGGCAAATGGGCGCTGGCAATCTCGGCGGCATACTAATGGCATTGTCACAAAGGCAGTCTGGTGGTGTTTATTATAAGAACCTTATTGAAAGTGCCGCACTGACATCATTATCAGTTGATGAGGATTATTTTGTTAACTTTGATAGTTTTGGTGATGACTCTGCGGGTGCTGGTAAAGTAGAGAAAGTAAAAGATACCTTCGAGAAAATGTCAAAAGAAACGTTCTTTAGCATTGGATTGTCCTCAAAAGCGGATATATACCAGGCTCCGAGTGTTGATCCAGAAGAGGAGGCCTATTCAACATTAATGAGTGAGCTAGAGACGTTATTCTTTGAGCCTGTGATACACATAAAAAAGGCAAGTGGCATACCTGATACGATGTCACTTAAAGATGGCTTAGATAACTGTTTAGCAGGCGAGAATAAGCAGTGCTTATCAACCTCTGTCCATCCTATTGTCGCGCTGTCTAGGTTCGGTCACCACCTAATGGACAACATGCTTACTTTGGCCGCTGTAGGTACTGTTACCATTATGATTAATGATGGGCTTGACGCTGCAACAGGTGGCGGAATAGAGGAAGGGAAGAAAAAGAAAACTGGCAAATTTAAAGACATGGTTAACACTGTTAAAAAAATAGTCAGCTCGATAGGCAAAGGTATTTTTGCAGCTCTATTTGTTATATTGGCCATAGCAGCAGCTATTTTTAAAATTTTAATGCCATTTATATGGGGGTTGTTCGTGGTAGGGGCGTTTTTCTCTTACATCTTGCCACTAATGGGATACATTTATTCAATGAGTATGTACATACTTTGGATAGTTGGTCTTTCATTGGGAGGGCTTGTTCTTCCTTTCTATATTGCCATTAAATTGTTCACAATTGAAGAGAGTTACAAACGTGGTTTTGTCGAGTTTTACGAGACTTTTCTAAACCCGTATGTCAAACCGTTATTTATAACAATAGCAGTAATATTTTCATGGACATTCGCAGCAATATCTTTGTTCGCGGTAAATAGTATTTTTGCACTTTTATATGACGGGCTTTCAACTATGCAGGCCGGTGCTTTAACATCTATTATTTTCAAACTTCTTCTGTATATGGTGTACTTCGTCACAATTTTCGTTATGTTTTTAACATCGATAAAGATTATTAAAAACATGCCGGATATGATGGCAACCAAGATGAAGCTTCGAGGAACTAATGATGATCAGTTTATCGAAAGCATGAGTTTTGAGAATTATGTTCAAGCTGGAATTATGCGTCAAGTTGCCAACTTGCCACAGTCAGCACTTGAAAATTTGAATAAATCTGCACAAGAGAAAAAACAAGATAAAGTATTGCGCCAACATCTAAGAATGATGCAAGAGTTTGTCGGTTCAGATGGGGTTGCTGATGATGGCTCTCAACAAGGAGCTAGCGAGAATAAGAAAGGATCGCGTGGCGGGGCTAATGAAGGTGGTTCTGGAGCGGGTGAAGGTACGCCAGAATAGACTTGATTAAATGCTCGAAAAATAATATAGTGTATAAAAGAGGAAAAAACATGCATTATATATTTAATCCAGTGTACGCTGGTGCGGATTCATTCAGCCAAGATATGGTGAATGAAGCTTCTGAAGTAGACTTTGACACTCTCAGTAAAGAGCTGGATAGTGCTAAGTATAAATTGATGGAAATGCCTTTTAACGAGAAAACCTATCGTTTTATTGGTGATTTAAATTTCCATCAAGCTCTTTATATAAAAGATGTTATGACTGGTTTTGACGTTGGCAATCTGCTCTTATCGAAAGTCAGTGATAGTATATCTATCGTTAGCTTTGGTTTTGATGATGGTGCTGATGTAGAGAGGCTTGATTCGACCATCAAAATGATAACAAAGAAAAGTGGTTTAATATGGCCTGACCACATACCTGAAGATATTGAATGCCTTGCTGCTATTAGGGAAGCTTTGGTATCAAAGGGGTTGGCCAGAGTTGAAAGTTTGAGTGAATTAATAAAGGATTGATGAAGTGGATATTTTAAAGGAAAGTTTTAATTGGGTCTTTAATGATATGAGAAAGACAGTGGTTTTTATGTTTTTCTCCGTATTAATATTTTCTGTATTAGAAACGTTTTTCATTACGAGCACTTTCAATACAGGGGGCGCTAGTGCTTCGCAGATATCACAAGAGTCCATTATGTTTTTGTCTGTGATTCAGAATATAAAAGTCCTTATTATAACTGGCTTTCTATGCGTTTTCATTTCAAAGGCAATTTCGGCTAATTTGGGATTTTGGGGACAAATCAAAGCGCAGTTTCATGCATTTTTCTTTGGAGTTTTTATAGCGCTTATACTGGCAATGGCTTCCGGCAGTTTAATTAACGTATTGTTTGGTGATGCAACATTGGAAGTTCAGATATTTGGGATCACAGTTCTTTTCGGTCTATTTATGATCATGGGTTATTGGCACTATTACATTATGTATAGTGTTAGAAGGAAGATGCAGCACTCTGGTATTAGATACGGTCTGTTAGTGATGTTAAAAGATATTTTGTCGATTTTTAAGCACTGGAATTATGTAGTTGGTTTCACAGCAATGTCGCTGTTGGTTATGGTAGTGTCTTTATCTGCGAATGCAGGCATTAGTGCATTTGCAGAAAACGCATACATAAGTTCGTTGTTGCAGTCTATATTTTATCCCTTGTCAGCTGTTATTTTAACTTGGTACGCAAAAGGCGTGTATTACCATTATGCAAAACCCTAATTTTTTAGGAAGTGAAGGATTAGCTAGTCTCTCTCGTTTCAGTGAAGAGATTAGCGCTATGCTGACGCCCAAACAGACATCCGTTGTTATCTCCCATAATGACGGGGTAAAAAACCTTGTTGAAGGTATTACGTTTGCGGTGTTTGATGACATAAACAAGGCTGAGTTAGGCATTGAACTTAGCGGAAAAGTTTGTACATTCAACATCAACGTTCCATTCAATCAAGAGGCAGAGGATACGTATGATGTTGATCATGTGGATAGCGCCATATCCTTTATGGATGCTATGTGTGAGCACTATGATGTTTTTGTTATCAATTCGCTTTCAACCCTTATTTCTTCAAATGAGTCTCAAGCCTTATTGGCTAAAGTGTCCTATAAAGGCGTTTTGTCAAATATGGTAAAGATCCACCAGCTCCTTATCAAAATAAAAAAGCCATGTGTGATTACAAACCATTTTATGAATGGTGAAATTTACTTGGGCAATTTAATAAAAAAGTATGCAAGAGATGTGGTTTTTTTGTGACTTTATCAAAATAAAGCTTGAAACAAAAACAATATTGTATTATTTTTGAATCATTATATTTAACCAGTCGATACAAAGGTTTTCCGATGACAAATAACGATGATATACAGAATTACGAGGTGATTTCTCCACCTTCGCCATCTGGTAGCGAGTCGGTTCATGAGACTTTATTAAAGCTTAGACCTCAAATTCAAGCTATCAAATTAAGAATTCAGGATCTTCCCACTCAGTCTATGCTGACAGGGGTGTATTTTGATGAACAATCAGATGAAAAGAAAAATGTTGATGCAATACAGCGAATAATTGCTGAAGAAATGCAACTTAGAATGGTTATCAGCACTGAGGCAACATTTGTCTCTATTCAAGAAGCTGAAGTTATGGCAACAATATACCTTCTAAGCCCGAAAGGTTATCTTCCATTTATAAGCCGCTCTGCTTCTACCAAAAAAGTTGATAGCAATTTGCCGTTTGCAAATAAACACCTCCAAGCAGCAGAGACACTTTCTGTCATTAAGGTGTTAGGTTCTATTGGTTTACTAAATCAAGATTTGGCCGATGTTCAAGAAGATGATGTTGATAACCTTCAAAATGATAAGGTTAGCAGGGTTATAGTTGAGCCTGAAGTGGATAACACAGAGCTTGCATCAGTAATACCGGAGAAAACGACGAACAAAGCCGATGAAGCTAAGGCTAAGGCAGCTGAGGCTAAGAAAGCCGATGAAGCTAAGGCTAAGGAAGCTGAGGCTAAGAAAGCCGATGAAGCTAAGGCTAAGGCAGCTGAGGCTAAGAAAGCCGATGAAGCTAAGGCTAAGGCAGCTGAGGCTAAGAAAGCCGATGAAGCTAAGGCTAAGGCAGCTGAGGCTAAGAAAGCCGATGAAGCTAAGGCTAAGGCAGCTG
>Ga0100391_1003637_pt1 | contig 15437 bp, 13 predicted proteins | sample CryGeymeta201515_FD_81541 | JGI IMG/M metagenome (GOLD analysis project Ga0100391, IMG submission 81541) | Groundwater microbial communities from Crystal Geyser aquifers in Utah, USA - Crystal Geyser metaG 2015-15 | ecosystem: Environmental > Aquatic > Deep subsurface > Groundwater | place: USA...
CCTGTAGTAGGGGGAGGGCAAGCAAGTTAACTTGGTTTGCAGCCGGTTGTAGCCGGTGTAGGTACCATGGGGAAAGTCTCCAAAGCTTTTTGGTTGATCGATGGATTTCGATCGTCTCCAGTTGCGATACTGGCTCCTGTGGAACCAGCTTCACCTCCGGACTCACATTGGGACTACAGGAGGTGTCTGTAGTGCCTTTAGCAGCTTGTTAACCAGTGGAAGCCGGCTGTAGAGCAGGCTTTAGAGCGCCATGGTGCATGATAACACGTAAAAAGCTAGTGTGGAGACTATAGATAAATATTATGACTAGACTAGTGGTGTGTATAGGAAGCAGGCATAGGCACACGACCTAATAGAGTAAGACGTAACTCCTGAGTCCTATGGCAGTCCACCTGGGCTTAATTTGTACTAGTAGAGAGTACAGTACTAGCTAGAGAAATTTCAATAAAATTGTTAATACCAGGTAATGAGAATCCAGAGAAGAGAAGGCCTTGGCATCTGTCTCAGTATTTTTTCTATTGGCGGAATGGTTGACATTCTTGGATAGCTTGTTGAGTCACGAATCCATTGTATTCTTGGTTTGAAAAAGTGCGTGGTTATTTTTTATTTTGCCGCGTTTTCAGCGAAAGCTACGTAAAAGATCCAACGGTCAAGACAGAGCCGGCGGCGAGAAAAGTTTTCGCTCGCACCGCAAGTACGTAGCTTGGTCGTACGTACCGGTAACCACCAAAAAAAAATCAAGCATAATAATGGAGTGCAGAAGTTCGAGCATCATAAAGTGCACAAAATCGAGCATAAAAAGTACAGAAACAAAAACAAGTACTGTACTAGAGTAACAAGTATTAGAACCTAGAGCAAGCATGGAAACATTCAAACACGTTTGTTGTCCATGCATACGTTTCGAATCGAAATGATAATACATCTCCGCTACATCTATTCTATTCCAAATTAGACTTTCCTCCTATAGATTATAGATATCAAGCAAGTTGGACTGTAAGCAAGAACCGAGTCGAGTAATCCGCCATTCAAAACACCTTCTCCTCACTCTGTCTCTTCTTCCGAGTGATAATGAGGCTCTATTGCAACGAGCACAAGTTGGACGATACCTTACTGGTAATGCTCCAGAAGGAATCCTCTTGTTATGCTGTTCATACGAAGAAAACGACACAACATCGCTGTCGTCTTCGTGCAGTGGATGTTGGATGTTGATGTCCAATCATCATCGTCATTGTCGTCATCGTCTTGTGCTTCTATGTCTCACAAGCGACGGACAAGTATTGCCAAGAATGCGATGCAAGTTTGAAGATGCGTCATAACTTTGAATCAAATCTTTCATCTTCTACGTTTGGAACATTCCGAAACCCTCATGATGGCCACACAATACTTGACTCACTATTTTTATCATTTGTCTATTAACGCATCGCCTTCTCATCAACTTCCTCCATTGGCCTTGATGTGTTTTTACATGGCCGTTAAAGTGCACGAATCTGCTGTCATTCCATTGTCAAGATTGACAGAACTCTATCAGCGTTTTTTTTTGCCAAGGACAAAAACAACATCCATGATGTGGCCGGCATGAATAAGCAGGGACACTGGGAAAAGCTTGAGTTGGATGTGTGTCATGTCTTGAACTGGCGATTGCATCCACCGACGGCTTTGAAAAAGCAGCAGCAGGAGCAGTCGTCAGAATCCGTCCTAATCTCGAAGCAAATCCAAACTGTGTTGGAACATGCATTTCTCTAGCATCTCTACGAATTTTCTCAGAACTTTTCTGTATCAACCTTGGCCATGGCGGCCTTGGAATTGTTGGGATGTGCTGAAGAATCACGTGACGAGCTGTTGCTTTCGTTGTTTTCCAGAAATGGTCACGTTCGTCTTGCTACAGCCTTTTTTCGAGACTGGTGCAACAGCAGTATCAGTCGTCGATTAGGAACACAGCACTTTGGCGACAACGACGACGATGATGAAAATGTGACACCTAACAGGACTACCATGAAGCGCAGTAGTGGTACCTCATCCTCAAAGGGACCTCGCAAACGACTCCGTTTGGATCCACCAGCAAAAATACAGTTATCCTTGTCTCTGCAATCACCGCGGTCGGTACTTTCCATGATTACGTCAACGACGAATTCAGGGGAGGCCTTGTTTTAGCGGACATTTGTACAGATTTTTAAATTTCCATTTGTTCTCTTTTGTACGGTTTCAAAGCACAAGAGAGAGAGTGTGTGCACTCTGACATTTAGAGTGTGACTTATACACCTTTGACACTCTGATATCTTGAGTCAATGTTGGCAAATTATTTTGAGACTTGCAAACATATTGATCACAGCACCCACATCCCAACCACTAATATCCTGATTGAAGGCAGTGGCCTGGTTGAGCATGCCCTGATAATGAGCAGAACATGTGCATAGGGTACGTTTTTTCAAGCAACTGTATTCAATCAAAATATTGGTGACTGGAATGTAGGCGCTCTGACTGCCATGAGTGTTGACATTGGCACTTTTGACATTCTGATGTCTTGAGTCAAAAGAAACAACAACTGTTGACCAATTATTTTGAGACTTGCAAACATATTGATCACAGCACCCACATTCCAATTACCAATGTCTTGATTGAATGAAGTTGCCTGGTTGAGCATGCCCTGATAATGAGCAGAACATGTGCACAGGGTACGTTTTTTCAAGCAACTGTATTCAATCAAAATATTGGTGACTGGAATGTAGGCGCTCTGACTGCCATTAGTGGTGACATTGGCACTTTTGACATTCTGATGTCTTGAGTCAGACAAAACAACAACTGTTGACCAATTATTTTGAGACTTGCAAACATATTGATCACAGTGCCCACATTCCAATTACCAATATTTTGATTGAAGACAGAGGCCTGGTTGAGCATGCCCTGATAATGAGCAGAACATGTGAATAGGGTACGTTTTTCTAAGCAACTGTATTCAATCAAGATGTAGGTGACTGGAATGCAGGCGTGGTGACATTGGCGTGGATGTTTTGTTCCAGATCTGGACCACTGATAGCAACACCATCACAGAGGCAACAAAACACCACCACCGCATCAACAATAAAAACAGCCAAGAACCAAGATGACAGTCAATGCATTCCTGTTTTGTGGCATTGATGTGCAGGTCTGTTGGTTTGTTGAAAATGGGATTGGTGCTCCTTCTCTCGTTGAAGTTTCACCGCCCTTCTGGAATTCTCCCAGTGCTACAACACATTGACAACTACACGATGTCCAGGTCCAACAGTGCCTACTCTCTTTCCCACCAACATGCCCACCGCCAAACCTTGTTTTAATGTTTCCTTGATAGGAGTACCTTGGATTTGGCTATAAATGAAGAACTAACTAATGGATTTGATACAGCTGGGACATAGAGCCCTTTGACACTTGGGATACAATTGGAGATTGATGTTTTTATCAATTGCTTCAAGATTTCAATAATTTGTTAATGGACAATCTAATTCAAATGAAGAGATTGGCAAGTGGGATATGAACTCTTTGTGACTTTTCGCCTCAAGATGCCTTCTACAAACTACTGCATACACCGAGCTATCCTGGAGTGCATCGTTTCTAAATCTTTAACAACTTTTACTAGGCAAATGCCACGTTATATCTCCCTTTGTTTATTCTCGAGTTCAAATTTAGTATTCCAATAGTTACGGTATGTGCAATACAAAATATGCGATACGCTCCGGTTCTTGCTACGGGTAATTTCCGTCACGTGATGGGCCATCATCATCACTGTCACTTTTGGAATATTCTAAATCAGGATCTACCAGACCCACCAGAAAGTTCAACAAAATCTTGAAAAAATCTTCCCCCGTCACTTTGGCTAATGATGGATCATTGTTGCTTAGCGTAGATTGTGCTACTACCAAACGTTCCTTTAACTTTTTGGACGTCAACACCATATTACATCCTCGCATAATAACGGTTGCAAAGGCTTGATTGCAAGAGGGATCTTCCATGACGGCCGTTAAAAAAGTAGCCACACCGCGGGTTGCTGCTCGAAATAATGCCCGTTGGAGGTAGCGAAAGGGACTGACCAGTTTGCGAAGAATGGTTCCCAGAAGCGTGGTTGAAAATGGTTTCTTATCGGCAGTAGGGATGGTTGTTGTCACATCCTGTTGTTCGTTCGTTTTAGTGGGGAGTGTGAGAACTCCTTCTTGAGTTGTACCACTGGACGATGACGAAGCAAATAACAAAGTATTTAGAGATTCTCTAGGTTTTGGTCGCGTGCGTACCACGATGTGTGATTCGGGAGCACCCATACCAATTGGAAGGGGAAGCTGGCGACGAGATATTGGTGTTGCCGTAATAATGGGTGCCGAAGAGAAAGAATGCACGAGTGAATTCATCTCTTGGACCATCAGCAGCGGCAGCCAGATGAGCAACCACTTCGATGTCTTGCTTGAAGCGATCATGGCGGTAGATATCATATCAGAGATGTAAAAGATAAACGGTTGATGCACTGTGATGGTCGAGCGGCAAATTACCTTCTGGTACCACAGTACATACTGTAGTGTGTTGTATTGACGAGAGACCAAAAACGAAATCGATGGAAATGGAAAGATTCCTTCATCATCACAACCTCAAATCATAGTATGTCCGGGTGGATGAGTACCTGGCAATGTCGTTATCATGAGCTCAAGCTAGCTACTACTAGCTACGGTACTCCAGTACCTGGTACTGTAGTACCTGGTAGTAGTACCAGGCAGTAGTAGCTCCTACCTACGTACTCTATCAGGTACCAGGTACCAGGTACCATGGTAGACTACTAGCTAGTGTTCTGATGAGGAACAATAAAGTCTTGGGCTGTTAATTAAGAAAAAAAAATGCTTGGCGATGCTTACCGCAATTTTTTTTTTAACCTTCTTAATCCAGCCAAGCTACCGTACTCTATCTTTGAAATTCATTCCGGTTTCGCGAGAATTAGGAGGGAGAAACAAGTACGGTATTGTACTGTACTCAAGCATTTACGTAAGCAAGCGCCATCCGAACGTTTCTCATTCATTTTTCAACGATATTTTTTTCCTGATGCTTCTCTTTGAGGAGAGAGTAAACTACAGTAAGTAAGAAGTAGTATGCAATTCAATCAATGTTTTTGCTGCATTTTTTTCACAGACGTAAACGTGAAGGATATGTCTAAAGAAGAAGAGATTCAGCAGCTCTTTGATGCCAGACCTCTCTCCGGAGACCCCAGTAGTGATCGATGTTGCACTGTTGCAGAGACATCGGCAAGGGTAGGGCGATGGTCGCCAATCAGCAGCACATCTTGTGCTATTTTCGTTATTCTATGTTTGTGCACTGCCCTCCTTTCAATTGAATTTGCTTCGCAATGGCCGGGCTTTCGGAGTTGCTCGCAATCCAACGGAGAAATCCCCGGGCCTTTTCTTCTGCTCACCCGCTTTCCTACTGTGTCTCCACTTGCTGGATCTTCTACGGCTAATGGCTTGGCACGAATAAAAATCATCCAACACAGCAATCCTCCTGCTACTCAAAGCCCGTCCGAAAGTCCTGTCACCTGGAGACCCACAGCAGTCGTATCCACAAATGCACGTACAGTTGCCGGTGCAGAACAAATAAAAACGTTTCGGGACGGCAATGCTCTCATGCTTCTCTTTCACATTACACATCACGCTGGGACAACATTTTGTCACATGTTCCGAGGATTTTTGAGAGCACCTTCGTTTGCCTGCATGGGTGTGAAAAACGACAATGCAACAGAGGACTTTCCAACTCTCTATCCTTGGGCACACAATGTAACGTCCGAAAACATAGGCATTGTGAAAGAGAGGAATCACTACGACATGATATCCTGGGAAATGAAAGATCCAGCACCAAAGCGCATCGTATGTTTTAAAAAAAAAATGAATAGTTTCTAAGGTGTTTTTTTCTTTTCATTTGTTCACTGGGCTCACCAGCTCACCGTCCATTCCTCCTTTGCAGCACCAACTTCCCGAAACAGACTGGGAAAATCCTCGGCTGCTGTCCATTGCACCCATGCGACATCCGATCGACCGATTGCTGTCGGGTTCCGAAGTTCAGATACCAAACGGGACGCTCCATGAATGGTGGAACTATGCCAGGGATGATAGATTCACCGACAATTTTGCCATGCGAATCTTGTCAGGATACGAATGTTGCAAAGGCGCTCGAACGAGCCCCGTATTTTTGGAACGCGCGAAAGCCATGGTTCGTCGATTTACCTACGTTTTGGACGTGGCGTGTATGGATGCCGGAATGAAAGCAGTAGCGGACGATTTGAACATGCAAAATTTTGCTTTGAGCTACGTAAAGCAAAATAATCACAAACACGTGCACCAATCGGCCAAGGAACGGATTCCTTACCCTGAAGTTTACGAATACTTGTTGGAAAAGAATCGGCTGGATATTGAATTGTATGAATGGTCGAAGACACTTGCTTTGGTCAATTGCTCATTGGAGAGTTAAGAATACCTTTTGGGGGTGGATTCCTCTTTTCGGGTGTCGTTGATTAGTTGGATGGCATTTACCTAGGTCACTCTCTATCCCTGTACCAGGTAGATGCCCTGGCGTGCACCAACCTGCGCTACAAGCTCGTGCTGATGGCGGGTGACAACCTGAGCACCTGTGCCTCAGTGGTGGTCTTGGATGGTGATGCCACGCAGAAGACAGCTGACAACACCATTCTGCCTGCGACGGCTAGCATAGCCAACAAAATTTCATCCGGTTTTGTTGCTGTTACTGTGCGCTTGCCTCGTATAAAACTAATAAACAAATGTGTAGTAATAATTTAGGGTTTGAAACCAACCAGAATTAGCAAGAAAAACTTAGCTCCAATTTGGAAAAAGGAGTACTGCACAAGACTTAGTCACCATAGTTTTTAATGTGTACCAGCTTCTAATTGCAACTATACACAATGCTATGTATAATGCTGCCCCAAAAGACACAAGCCATGGTAATTTTCCGACATTCAAGAACTACACGAATTTTCCGCCCACCTACTACAGTAACAGTGCACTTGGCCAGCCGTGGAAACTACGTGCTATCCAAATTTTTTCACTCGCTTCTTCCAAAGCTCCTGCTCTAAAGGCGACAAAAGTTCAAGTTCATTGTCGGATAACTTTCCATCTCTATTGGTGTCGGCCATCTGGACGTGTTGAAACAACTGTTGAACAGCTGCCACGTCTCCTTGTGGGAGCAAAGCGAACCAGGACGCCAGGGCCGTTTGACTCGCTATGGCATTGTCGCGAATCACATCTTTTATCACCGAAGCATTGGGACTGCTCAATGTACTTTTTAGCCGCTCCAGTGATTTCATGGTTTCTTCCAATGCTGCGTACCGAGTTTCTTTGTCTAAGATCACGTAACTCGGGAGCTCAGATTTGTCATATTTCATATCGTTCATGTATTGGAGACCAACTCCAAAGTAAAAATTCTTTTCGGAAAATAGACCGCCCTGAAAAAATTTATCCAGGCGCTTTTCTACGAAGGGCCAATTTTTAGGCTCGGCAACTCCATTTACCAAGGCATCGATACTTACCTTCAGCTCGTACATGGGTTCCAAGCTATCAATGCCTGGCCACTCTGCAACCCTTGCACTTTGCTTGGCTCCGCCAATCGTTGGCAAGGCAGCATCCGCGGCTGAGGTTCTGGTAGGTGCCGTGGATATGGCAATCGCAGATAATAACGAAGAGACGACCAGAGAGCGACGAGAATCATCGACTGGGTTGTGTTCGTACAGCAACGTCTCTCGTGTACTTGTAGAGGGACGACACACATGACTTGAGAGAGCTTTACAGTTACACAACGAGGCGAGAACAGCAAGAGGAATGGTAAATGTCTTCATGGCGTGTTGTAATGCGAGGTCTGCACGTTTGCTAATTGCTTAGCTACAGCTATTGTGGTAGAGTACCCGGAATGGTTGCTGGTATTATTAGTATTAAGAAGTAGCTGTTTACCAGTACTCCGTATGAGAGAAGCCCTCGGATCCATCGTTGTGTGAAAATTGTGATAGATCTTGTTCACAGATCTTTTTTTAACAGGTGTACCACTATGAGTGGTAGTCCCGTCAGATTGAGGACTAAAAAAAGACAAAGCCTGCGGAAACGGGCACAGCCAAATCCAGCAGACTGACTACGCAGGACTCATCACTATTGCTACGTCGCAGGGGAAGCAGTATTTTACTTACCTTTAAGTTGCAATCAATTTTGAGATTCACACTGAAGCGGCTGAAGCTATTGCGAGAGAAATCGAGGAACGTGTAAATAACAGAGCAAATACATTCCCTGAAATATTCTTCAAGTCGAGATAAGAAAAAGAAACGGAAATCACAAAACAGAACAAGGAAAGCAATACCCAGCGACTTGAATTGCATACTCACGTTCTACCCCTGTGCATTGCAATAGAAGAGGACGAAGAAGAACGCCCGCTGTGAGCTAGGCGGCGTCTCGATTCGGCGCAGCTCTAAGGACAAGAAAAGAAAAAATATATAGCATCACACAAATCCGCAAAATAAATACCATCAAATAACGAGCAGATTCAACTCATCGCTTCACTTGCTTGCTGCGCTTCGGCAGCACCCGTTTCATTTTGGTTCGTTTCCGATGTTCCACCTTTGTTCTCGACGGCTACTTTCTTCTCACTTACGTCGGATGCAGCAAAAATCTTCAGAGATTGAGCAACGCGATCATGAAGCTGTTTCCGTTTCGCCAATACGAGTTCTATCTGTTGTTGAATCATTTCATCGACCGTCGACTTTCGAATTTGTAAATCCTCCACGAGCTTGTTTTCTTCGTTCAGCTGTTTCCGTTTCAACACGATCAAGTCGCGGCATTCTTGTATTTCTCGGACAGTGTCGTTAACCTTTTGCTTTTGTTCCATGAGCATGTGGGTTTGTTTCTGGACCAAGTGTTTGGTTTGAGAGACATCAATATTTTGTTGTGCGACCAAACGTCGTTGCTCCAATTCTTCCTTGCTCGAGTTGAGCATTGACGATCGAACAACTTCGTCGTCGTGGTCGTCGTCGTTATCTTCTGCAGAAGCATTCATTGCTTCGCCTTCTTTGTCCTGTTCGGCTTCTAGCCGTCTCCAGCTTGCCTTGAAGCGAAGCTGCTTTTGAGCGCTTGCATTTCCCAAGCGTTGCAATTTCTCTTTGAGTTCAAAAGCTTTTCGTTTCAATTCCATCTTGCGCTTGAGCACGGTGATGCTCTTGAGATGTCGATCCGTTGCTTCTTTTCTCCCCGGAGGTAAAAGTTTGGGTAACCCGACATACAGGGAAGATATGTCTTCATCTTCCCTTTCTTGTTGGGCAGCAACTGATTTCGATATCAAAGTATTGTTCTTGGCACTGAAAGATTCTTCATCGTCCTCTGGACTATCAAACTGCCCGGGAACACTGGTGTCAGCTCGAACAGAAGGACCTTGAACCACCGGTATGATAAATTCATCATCCGATGCATCTGCAAATTGGTCCAAAAAAAGAGGAGATGCAAGTGACGATGTATCTTCCTTGTCGTTCGTCGTCCACGACGATGACCGCAAATTGGGACCACTAAAGACGACTGGAAAACGCACTCGATTGCTGGGACCACTGTTTTCAATGTTCGTGACACATAAGGAATCGAGCCCACCTTGTTGTAGTGCCGTTAAAGGCTGCAATGTCATCGTCATCTCATTATTATTATTCTTATTATGGTTGTCGTATTGCTGTCGTCGATAACGTTCTTGTGTCGCCACCGCCGCAGCTGTCGCAGTCGCAGTAGCGTGCTTTACTTTTACAGATTCCAAGTGCTTTTTAAGCCCCTTAGTTTTTCGTTGTAGTCGGCTAGTAGTACTATCATTGTCATTTGGGGTTTCTTCGTCATCGTTGTTGTCGGCATCGTCATCTTTAGTATTACTGCTTGCATTTTGTTGTTCCTGCTTCTTTTTCTTCATAGTCGCAAGTTTTCGTTTCATCTGTGCCAACAGTAATTGGTCTTTGGCTTGTACTAGCCGTTGTTTCTTCTTTTGCGATACATCAGACGACGTTGGTGATTCGGTAGTAGTAGTAGTAAAAGCCAACTTTGACGACGGCGACGGCGGCAGCAGCGGTGTTTCGTACTGCAAGGATGCCTTCTTTTCTGGTCGTTCCTGATTGTGGTCTACAAACTTTTTGGTTTTGTTGTCATTGTCATCATCGTCGCTGTTGGAAAGCTCCATAGAATCCTGTCCAGGTAATGACAAGGTAGATCCAATTCGAGAATTCGTCGTCAATGGTATTTGAAGAAATCTGCTATTGTCATTATCGTTGTTGCGAACTACTGTTGGATTTAATTCGCAATATTGATTCGTTATCGTTTTTGAGTCTGGTTTCTGTCTCTTTCTTGTCTTGGGTTGCTGTTGTGGTGGTGGTGGTGGTTGCTGCTGCTGTTTTTGATTTTTTGGTTTCTGTGATGATTGTCTTGCCTGTTGTACACGAACCAATTGCAATGCTGGAGGACAAAATGGATTATTTTCTATTGCTTTTGTTTTTGTTGTCTCTTCCACCCATGCACCAGCGCCACCACTGGCGTCAGCAGCAGCAGCAGCTATTGTTGTTTTCTTTCGTTTCTTTTTTTTTCGTTTTCGATTACGAGTGGTAGCTTTCACAAAAGGTGCTGTCGTCGTCGACAACGACGCGGGTGTAGGAGATGACGGTGGTGGTGGCGGCGGCGGCGGAGGTAAGGGACGTGGTGGACGTGAAATACCGGTAGCACCATCCCAATTGTTATTTGGTCGTAGCGATGATGATGATGGTGGTGGTGGTGGTGGAAGAGGAGTAAGAATTGGTTGTGACTGTTGTAATGGTTCCTCTGAAAGCCAGAAACCAGTACTGGTGTCCATTGGTACTGGAGGAGAATAATGTGACGGCAGTGGCGGCGGCGGCGGCGGTGGAATCTGAACCGGAACATTGGATGTAGGATTGGTCGTCCAGATGCAGTGATTTTGCAACAGCTGCTGCTGCTGCTGCTGCTGTTGTTGTAATTCCCATTCAACATTTTGAGGATACTGCTGGAACGGTATTGGATGATTGAAGTGAGTATAATATGGTTGATGTTGCTCCTGCTGCTGTTGCTGTTGTTGTCCGTGTTGTTGATTGTGCTGAGGGCGCTGGCTGTCCATGATTTTTTGTACTATAGTGAACGGTCCTTGTTTTGAGTATGGTACTGGCTGCAAGATTGCTCTCTTCCGTTCTTCACAACTTCACAGCATTCAGCGGGAGATCCTTGGGTATTATTATAATAATATAGTAGTTAGTAGACTATCGCAGTACATGCACAGCGTTGGAAATATTGCAGTACGACTGTATTTTTTATTATTGTTGTCATCCGGAGTAGGAATACGAGCAGACCTCAAAAAATATAATAATAGGAGTTGACTACGCATTAATTCAACGAACAGAAGTGAAGCGTCTTCCTCTCTTCTTGGAGGTTTAAGGTTTAAAATAATACTGGTATGACTTTTGATTCAAAGTTTTGAGTCACGGGAAAGACAAGACTCAAAACTCGCCCAAGAACTTCACTACAATGTTGTTGTATGTTGTGTGCATGACGTTGCAGGCGCAAGTGTCCCTGTTTTCCATTATTTTATAATGATCATCGTCGACCATGTAATAGGGGGTCTCCTGGTGGTGCCATTTCTCGAGCCGCAGCCTTCAAAGCTTTGATTTCAAGCTTAGCAAAGGCTTTAAAGTCCGCGGCAGGGATGTCCTTGTATTCTTCTCGAGACTGTTGTACATCTTTTGGTTTCATGTGTCGAATTTTCTCGTCCTTTAGATCCTCTTTCAAAAGATTCTGCCAAGGCAGTAGTAGTTGTTCTTTCGTGGTAGGGACATCCGTCTTCGTAGCAGAAGAAGGCTCCTTTATTGTATCGCTGGTAGAGTCCTTGGCATTGGTGGAAGGTTCTTCCTTTGCATTGTTAGAAGGATCTTTGACTTCAGCAGTGTCCTTGTCGGGTGTCTTGGCAGAGGCATCAAGAGCAATAGCTTCCTTTTGAGCCCAGCGCAACTTTCGGAACTCTTTTACAGATAAAATTTCATATTCAGGTCTTGTCCTTTGAAGCTCGAATGCTTTCATTTCTTGATTTTTTGTGTCAGCCAAGTCCTTTTTGAGAAAGTCAATAGCAGATTGGATGATTTTTCTCTCATTGTTCAACACTTTTTTCCATTCTTGCAAGGAGAACTGCTCTTGGTACTCGCGTCTAGTGCCCTGGAGCTTGACAGGTTTCATTTTCATGTTTTCCTCAATCATCAAATCCGCTCTCAGTAGCATTTTCCAAGCAGGTTCTATCTCTGGTGCTCTAGTGTCTCCAGTAGTCAAAGATACCTCTTCTTTCTTTTTGGGAGATTCTGTATCATCAGTTTTGGGGGAACCTGCCTCATTCTTTGTTTCAGGCACAGTGGTGGTGGCATCTTGGGTGGCAATAGCTGCTTTTTCTTTTTCCAACTTCACTTTCCAGTCTTCTAAAGAAAACTCCTGATATTCAGGCCTAGTCCATTGCAAGCTAACAGGTTTCATGCTGTACTTCTCCGGGTCAGCCAGATCCTGTCGAAGAAGATCTTTCCAGGTATTATTTGCAACAGTATCAGGAGATACCTTGTCTTCTTTTTTGGGAGGTTCTGTATCATCAGCTGTAGGAGCACCTGCCTCATTCTTAGTCTCAGACACAGTGGTGACATCTTGGGCGGCAATATCCAATTTTTCTTTCTTCAATTTTTCCTTCCAGTCTTCTAAAGAAAACTCCTGATATTCAGGCCTAGTCCATTGCAGCCTAACAGGTTTCATGCTGTACTTCTCCAGGTCAGCCAGATCCTGTCGAAGAAGATCTTTCCAGGTATTATTTGCAACAGTATCAGGAGATATCTTTTCTTCTTTCTTGGGAGGTTCTGTATCATCAGCTGCAGGAGCACCTGCCTCGTTCTTAGTCTCAGACACAGTGGTGACATCTTGGGCTGCAATATCCAATTTTTCTTTCTCCAACTTCTCTTTCCAGTCTTCTAAAGAAAACTCCTGATATTCGGGCCTGGTCCATTGCAGTCTAACAGGTTTCATGCTGTACTTCTCTGGGTCAGCCAGATCCTGTCGAAGGAGATCTTTCCAGGTAGCATTTATAACTGATGGTGCCTCTGTTGTGGTCTCAGCTACCACCTTTGTAGCTTCTCCAGGATTGTTCAACTCCTTTGCTCCAACAGATTCACCTGTGGGATCTTTGTCAGCTAAAGAAGGCAAAGCTTCCTTTTGCATCCAAAATAGTTTCCTAAACTCTTTCACAGCAAGCTCTTCATATTCTGGTCTTGTTTTTTGAAGTTCAAAAGCTTTTAAGTGCTGGTTGTTTTCATTTGCCAAATCTTCTTTGAGAAAATTGACTGCAGCTTGGACAATTTCCTTTTCTTTCTCCAAGACCTTTCTCCAAATGGGTAAAGAGAGTTCCAGGTACTCTTCTCTAGTTGCATGAAGCTTGATGGGTTTCATTTTCATGTTTTCCTCAATCATCAAATCTTCTCTGAGAAGTGTTCTCCAGACAGGGACATCATTGACTGATGTTTCCGTAAGTGCAATATTAGTAGTGTCCTGTTTTCTCTCAGAACTTTCTTTTTCTTCATCCGCTGGTGGTCCTGTGGCTGCTGCATCTTTTGCATCAATCGTGACTGGAGCTTCAGTGCCGTCTTTCCCTCCATCAACGGCAACCGTCTTCTCCTCTATGTTGGCGACGGACTCCTCTGTCAAGGTCTTGTTCTGAACGGCAGGTGCCCCTAAATGGGATTTTGTGACAGATGTACTGTTTGTCGCTTTTGCCGCAAGTATCTGGGCTCGAACGATTTTTCGCAATTCCTTTGCGTGTATCTTGAACTCGTCGACGGGAACTGCTTCGTACTCAGGACGTAAAGCTTGCAATCCATTGAGCCTCAGAGACAAATTTTTCTTCACCTGCAGGTCCTTTCCAAGCAAAATTTTCCATGCAGGGAGCTCTTCGGCGTTATTATTCAGAGCAAGGGCCGATGGACTCGTCGTAATGGGTGCTTCTGTTGTTACAATTTCCGATCCCGCGTCCTCGGTAGGGTTCATCTTGTGATCAGCCTCTAAAATATCGGAAGATGGAATTGTCGCTCTGGTTGCTGATTCGTCGTCTGGGGTGGGCTTGCCGTTGGCATCCTTGGCATTCGCATCGAGCGCTGCCACTTCCTTCTCAAGATGATCTCGAAATTCAGCAAATGTAAATTCCTGATATTCCGGCCGAGTATATTGCAGTTTGACTGGTTTCATGACGCGGTTGGTTTTGTCGTTCATCAAGTCCTGCTTGAGGAGGCTTTCGGCCTTGGAGCCAGTCCAAGTTGGAGTCTCTACACTCACATCTTTAACCGAAATATCGGTGTCGCCGTCCAATGTCTTCTTTTTCTTCTGCTTCTTTTTCTTCTCGGCAGCAGGAGACCCAGTTACTTCATACTCTTTCTTTTTCTCGTTCGCATTCTTCTTCTTCTTGGTAAGAACAGTGGATGCTTTCGCGTCCGACTTCTTCTCTGTTTTCTTTTTCTCTGTTTTCTTGGCGGTATCTTGATTTTTGGACGCTGTACCACGCAGCTGTTGAACGCCGGAACTTGCTGAGTCCAACGATAATTTATCCGGGTAATCTCTGTCTAATAAAATATTATTTCGAGATTTTGACAAAATACTCATTGCTGGGTTAGCATACTTGACGGATGGAGGTGTCGTGCCTGACGACAGATAATAAACAACGAGTCCTAATGCCAGCATGAGGCTAATCTTGGATAACCATCCATGGTCGCTGTTGCTGCTGCTGTTGCCAGAGCCTTTAGGTTTCATTATCATTTTGGAACTACCACTGCCGGTTCTGTATGGCGAGTTGAAGCTGTTTTTTTTGCGGGGCACAAAAGGCCGTTTCATGTCATCTTCATTCTCGTCGTGCTGCTGGTATCCCTTCTTGTCGTCATCCTCGTAACTACTGAAGCTTTCGAAACTGTTTTTGCTACGGATAGCTGCACCGTTATGACCGATCCCAGCCCCTCCTCCTGCTCTGCTCTTGATTCGCATTGACATGGTCTTATCTTCCATGAATAGATTTTTTCATTGATTGTATGCTAGTAGAGGTTGCTGCCTGGTTTTGTCGAATCCTTTTGCGCGGTTTCTGCAGCTGGAGCAGGCAGCTAGAAATCTAGCTATTATTAGTAGGATCCACACGGTGAGCGAAAGTCATTCTCGAAAACACCGGTTAATTACTGCAAGAAATAGGTGTTGTCACCAATCGAGGGATATCCCTACCCCGGGAATTGCAAAATTACTCGGGATAGGGAAAAACACATTCCCGGGGTTGTTTTTGGAAGTAGCATTTGTTGGGCTTAAGTAATATGAACCGTTATTTTTAACAGCATATGATCTAATTACTATCTCAGTGCGATTTTATTA
>Ga0100391_1003639_pt1 | contig 15435 bp, 8 predicted proteins | sample CryGeymeta201515_FD_81541 | JGI IMG/M metagenome (GOLD analysis project Ga0100391, IMG submission 81541) | Groundwater microbial communities from Crystal Geyser aquifers in Utah, USA - Crystal Geyser metaG 2015-15 | ecosystem: Environmental > Aquatic > Deep subsurface > Groundwater | place: USA...
ATTATGGATAATAGGAGTAAACTAGACTAGTGTGTGGATACAGAGCAAGCATAGGCACACGACCTAATAGAGTAAGACCTAACTCCTGAGTCCTATGGCAGTCCACCTGGGCTTAATTTGCTAGCGTTACTGAAAGGTGTATAACTCCAATCCTACTGCATCAAAAGAATGAGGGCTGTGAGAGTTTTGAGTTTTTTCCCTCTAATTCTCGAGTAGTCTACTAGTAGACTAGTCTAGTCAAGTCTAGCTAGTCTAATCTCATCTAATTATTAATATTGTTTATTGTTATCATCAACGTATTTATTTTACTCTCAGCAGTATTGTTTTACTTCAAAGGCTTAACACGTTCCAAATAAGCAAAAACTACTAGCAAACAGCATAACATGGTGTTGGCGGAGTTGGGAGGAAAGCTTCGCGATTCCCTGCGCAAGCTGCATTCTTCTTCCGGCCATGTTACCAAGGAGCAGCTCGATGTACTGCTGGGGGATATTTCACGAGCCTTGATCGAGTCAGATGTGAACGTCAAGATGGTCATGACCATGCGAGAGAAGATTAAGGAAAAAGTGATTGGTCTGATCGAAGCCGAAGAACAAGGAAAGGACGAAAACAAGAGAAGCACATCGAGCAATCTGAGTAAGACGGTACAAAAAGCAGTCGTGGACGAAATGACACTCTTGTTAACTCCTGAGAACAAAGCCTACAAGTTAAAGCGAGGAAAGAGCAACGTGGTTCTCTTTGTGGGTTTGCAAGGTTCCGGAAAAACAACATCCATTGCAAAGTTTGCCAATTATCATCAACGGAGAGGCTGGAAAGTTTCGATGGTCTGCGCCGATACCTTTCGTGCAGGAGCCTTTGATCAGCTCAAGCAGAATGCTACCAAACTCAGGGTTCCCTTTTATGGATCCTACACCGAAGCTGATCCTGTTCTCATTGCGGAAGATGGCGTTAAGCAATTTCGAAAGGAGAAATACGAAGTTATCATCGTTGATACGAGTGGTCGTCACAAGCAGGAGTCGGCTCTCTTTGAGGAAATGCAAGAAATTTCAGCCGCTGTTAAACCCAACAATACCGTGCTCGTGGTCGATGCAACGCAAGGTCAGGCTGTCTATGACCAGGCTTTGGCCTTTCACAGTGCCGTCGATGTTGGATCGGTCGTTGTGACAAAGTTGGACGGTGGAGCCAAAGGCGGCGGGGCACTGAGTGCTGTGGCAGCTACACAATCTCCCATTATTTTCACGGGAACGGGAGAACATTTCGAAGACTTTGATCCTTTTAACGCTCAGTCGTTTGTTTCCAAGCTGCTTGGTTACGGTGATATGCGTGGATTGACAGAGGCGTTTAAGTCCCTCGATGGCGACGGTAAGTGGATGGCTGCGCTGCAGGAAAAAAAGTTTTAGTGCCTTTTGGATGGCTGTGCTGTTTACTTATCTTCTTTTGTTTTTGTTGCAACTCTATTCTGTTTTCTGCAGGCAAAGACAAGGAAGCACTCATGAAACAACTGGAACAAGGAAAATTCTCTTTGAGAGACATGTACAATCAGTTCCAAAAAGTGTTGAATATGGGCTCCATGTCGAAAATGATGGGTATGGTACGTTCCGCGTCGACACTACCACTTTATTATTTTCTTTTACATCGGATCTGACGATTCAGTAACTCTTCTGATTGAAATACACAGATGCCAGGAGTACCTGAGTATCTTATTCCCAAAGGAGGCGACCAGGAATCGACAAACCGCTTGAAGAAGTTCATGGTAAGAATTTTCTAATGCTGTAAAAAGTCTTTCTATTACTCTTTCGTTCATCATCTCACGCTATCGCAAACCACACGGAATTTCGAAACAGTACATGATGGACTCGATGACTAACGCCGAGCTAGACGGCAAAGTCAATTTAGGAGACTTCAAAACAAATAAGGAGACGGAGTCAAGAATCCGTCGCATTGCTGCTGGTTCTGGAACCCACCCAAAGGAAGTCATGATGCTACTCCAAGTACACAAACAATTTGAAGGTATGGTTGGAAAGAGTAAGGGTATGTTTGGCAAGAGTGCCCAGGCGAAGCAACAGCAAATGGCAGCACAGATGCAGAAGAACCCCAAGTTGATTCAGCAACGCCTGAACCAAATGGATCCTCGCGTTTTGCAACAAATGGGAGGACGCGAGAAAGTCATGGAAATGATGCAGCAAATAGCTAAGGGTGGAGGACAACAACCAGACATGTCCAGTGCAATGGCTGCCATGGCTGGAGGTATGGGCGGCATGCCTGGAATGGGTGGCATGCCTGGAATGGGCGGCATGCCAGGAATGGGCGGAGTAGGTGGAATGCCGCAAATGCCTCCCGGCATGGACATGCAGCAGATGATGAAAATGGCACAAGCGATGGGAATGGGCGGACCAGGAGGAGGTTCGACTCCTAGATAAAAAAGAGGAGCAAGACTTGACTAGACCTAGCTTAAGTAAGAAAAGTCCCAGGCCTTACAAATTAAGAAACGTACTGAGGAGAATTACATTTTTACTGATCTGCGCACATCACCTACGCTCTAGCTACTAGCTACTAGACTACTCGGAGTACTACCATGTGAAACAACTACTACTCAGTAGTACTGCTAGTAGTAGGTCTCCAGCAGTGTTAGCTACTCTCTACTAGCTACTGTAGCTAGTAGGCTCCCCTACTAAGAGCAGGTACAGTGTACATTAGTAGTCGAAGTCGTTTTTATTCTTTGCCCGGGTGATTTTCGCTTTCCGGCTTGCGATTTTGTCGTTGCTTGAAACAAAAAAGGGCGAATATGTGTGTGAAGTGCCGTATCGCATTAATTAACAGCATGGCAGTGAACAGCCGCAACGCGAAAGGTGCTCGAGGCGTGATTGAATAAAGACTTTGAACATCATCAACACAAAGTAGTCTATTCGACCACCCCGCGAACCGAGGGTTCATCGTGTCAAATTAATAAGCTACTTATTTTAACACTGCACTCGTCGACAAGACATACTACTAGACCAGTAAACAGCATGACAGTGAGCGGATCCGCCAATCTGCTGTCACTGCTTGGGCTAGGAGGAAGCACCGGGAATAACAACGCACAACACATGGTCGGCACGGCGGCCACCTTGGGTCTCAGTCTGACCCTTCTACGCTTCATGATTAGTAAAATGGACCAAGATGAGGGCGACAGTGATGAAGAATCTATGCTACGTAGTTATCCCATGTACCAATTCCTCCAGACCTTGGTAAGGAGGGTCTTGTTTCTACATCACAACAAACGCCGCCTGCAAATTGGAAATGGAGCGTCAGGCAGAGACGACGAATCCGAAGATGACAATGTTCCCATTATTCACCAGGGAGCTTGCCATTGCCGAAGTGTTCAGTTTGAGGTACGTTTGTCCTCTTGTTTTTGTGCGGCCAGAGATGTACTCAGTAGAGGAATCGTATCGTCTAGAGTCTAGAGGCACTAAGTTGATTTGATTTAGTACCTGGTAGTAAGCGTGACTTGACTTGAACGAGAATGAAGAATCCGGAATTTGGCCCACATCTCTCGCCAATGGCTGCACCATGAACACTGATTACACCGCATGCTCACATAATTCAACCCTCCCCCCTCCTTTGCATTATCCAGTTAATTGCACCACGAAAAGTTGAATGCAAAGCAGCACGTCCAGGCAAGATTCAATACCGCCATGCTCGAGTACGGGCTCGCAGCTTTCGTTTTATCAGGGGCGCAAACTTTGTGAATATGTACTACGTCAACAAAACATCAATGCAAAAGCCTAAAGGTCCTGACGAAGTTGGAGCCCACTCGTTTTGTTCGCGCTGCGGTGTCCACTTTTTGCATGCCCCCAACTCTCATTCTTCCGCTCTGGATGTGAATGTCGATTGTTTGGAGACGCAAGATATCAAACTCAAGGCTGCCGCGGAAAAGATTCCTTATCTGGCCCTTGGTAGTAGCGTTTTGGGCCAATGGTCAGGAAGAGAAGGTGACGGCCTTCATCAACTCGGATACCCGGATACGATTAGCGAAGAAAATCCACCCATCATGTTCCCACCAGTTCAAAAGACACAACCCTTTGCTGGGTACAACAATGGCAATCACCCTCTCATGAGACATCAAAGCGGGAAAAATAGTAATCGCTTGAGATTGGACTCGTTTGACGAAACCATCGACGACAGTACCATTGATCTTGTCTTTCCCGGATCCGAAAAGATGGGTCAACAACCACCAAGTACACCCTCGACAGTCCGCACATCTCAGACGGAATCCTTTCAATCGGATTCGATGCGCAGCGGTGTTCCGCCAACGCTGACGCTAGATACGAATTATAATACTGATATGGAATCTGTCATTTCCATGACATCGGCTCGTAGTTGCTTTCCCGCACTGTCGTCGGCGAATTCGGCGGAGGTAGGACAACAACCCTCGGCACAAATATCGCCCGCCACAACAGCGCTGGCCCGAGAGCAGATGCAGAAATATATGAAGAAGCACATGTCTTCTACTTCAACCTTATCATCCAAATCATCACCAAAGAGGGACCTGAGCAACTAAGTCTTTGATGACGAGAGACAGGATCAATAATTTTTTGTCTGGATTGGCGCTTGTAAGGAAGCCATCACAATAAGATGTGGACTAGTACATACACATTGAATGCACACACGGTCATAAATACGAACAACAAATGTCACAATTACTTTAATATTGCTGGTTTCTTTAGAGGTCGCTTAGCTGGCATTTTCTCGGTAGGTTGCCCCATGCGAAGAACTAACCATTGCAAATGTCTTGTGATGGAAACTATTCTGCTTCAGCAGCAGTAGGTCTCTCGAATATTAGAACGACTTCATCAGTTCGGCTCTTTCGTTACATAGATTGTGCATTGTTTGTTGCGAATATAACGATAGTTTTGTATCGTGTTTTGAAAAAAGAAAGTAACAAAATTTGAGATATACGAAATCAGGGTCGCCAGCTTCCCGCCGTACAGCAATTGCTTTAAAACGAACATACCTGTTCGTTGGAGACCAACGCTTCGACTACTTGATCCCATGATCCAGCCTTTCTGACATTGAACATGGTACATTGCCATGAGACACTACCCGAGAAAGCAGCGGCTGAAAATACAGCAATATTAGTAGTGAGAATAAGTTCTGCGATTATGCAGTAGTTGAACAACAAGATTGAAAATCATCCAACGAGTTTTCAGCCAACAAAAAAGGTCTCACCTGTCGTGGCAATGCCGCTACCCCGGGGAAGACCCAAAGTCCACTGGCTGCAGAAACGAAGAACGTCGCCGACTTTTTCGCCCCCTTCGCCATCCTTAGTACAAAGCGCCAGGCCGTTCTTCGGTTCCACATTCAGTCCAAAGGGCAACGAATACCGGACCTCAACAATTTCACTGTCTCCCTCGATAACACTTTCAAACGATAAATTGGCCTGAAGTCCAGAATTTGTGGGAGGCATGGCCACCTGGATTTTAAAGCCGGAGTCGTCTCCTGCGTAGAGTCGGGATGTTGCCGATCGTGACGACGATGTTGTGGTCAACAAAACGAATCCATTGCAACCGCCGAGAAAAGCACAGAGTATCACAGTAAAGATGGCGAATCGGCTTCCAGACATTATAATTGAATTATGGGCTCTTTTAACTTGCGAAGTGTTGTGCCAATGGCTGACTACTCCAGTAATGAACAGTCTTTGGCTAGAAAAGTTGTTACTAGTACTACTAGCCTAGACACTAGAGACTAGCTAGTTTGTTGTTTTTCCGATGACACAGACATAATATTTCAGTATTTTGGTACCAGGGTATCCTTTGCTCAGGGGTAACGATGGTCACTGACGTATGATAAATTTGGCCACCCGGGCAAGCACAATCCAGCGGATGAATACCAAAAAATCAAACAATAATAGGTCTACTCGAGTACCTGGTAGTAGACTACTAGACTAGCTAGACTACTACTAGACTACTGCTACTAGTCTTGTTCTAGTAGCATTAGACCTAGACCTAGCTAGAGTCTACTGTAGTAGTAGTCTAGTCTACTATTCTTCTCAGAAATTTAATATCCTACTGTAACAGTCAGTAGAATAGTATCTTTGTGTCTTATAGAGTTCTTACCGGTAGTCCAGAGTAGCTATTATGGAATTGCCAGCAAACGTAAAATAATAATAGTCATAAGAGTGCATGAATTAATTGGACGCTATATTTCATCGTGTACAATATGTTTGCTCCTCGGTAAGATAAATGGATGACCATTGATGACGAGCTGCATTTGTATAATTTCCCGTTAAAAAAGAATAAACGGCCACAAGAAAAATCTGCAGTATTACATTTCGGTCGTGGTTTTCTTCTCCCTAGAAGCGGTGGTGACCTTCATTGGTGAGGTCACCGCAGGTCCAGAAAGTGCGTTCACCTCTAGAGCAGCAGCCTCACGGTGTTTCTGGGATGGACCTTCCAAAAAGTGGTGAGGGTTGCCGTAAGGCTGAAATGACTGCCCGGCGTTGGAATTGCACGCTTGGATGCTATCGTCATTGCTATGACTATGACTGACACTATACATACCCCCGCTAACACTTTCATTGTCCGTCGACGTCGTCTGAGCAATGCTTCCACTTGCCGCGCTAAAGCTTCGCGGAGATGCAAACCGAATTCCTCCAGCTCGATTCTGGCAATCCACCAAACCGATTTCCTTGGCACTGGTAATCCAGTAGTGCGTCTTTCCTCTAGACTTATCATTCTCCCTCAAACGCGTCCACTCGGAACGAATATTAGGTGGCAGATTTCGACACTTGCGCAAATGACAACGTTGCCAAGAGGTGACTAGCCGATAAATCTCAGCAATTGACTTGGGATAAAACACCGCCATTGGAGCTTCATCACGATGAAGATTGGCACTGGAGTTCAAATCGTGGTCGCACTTCGCAGTGCGCTTGCGCGCCATGGCGCAAAAGACACAACGGAGGCCGACTCTCCCCACGGAAGATCCTGGAGAATGAGAAGGGGTCTTGCTGGAGGATCTTTCGACCACAAAGATTTCCAAGAGTTCAGAGCGGAGGAAGCAATGGAGAGAATTCAGCTTGGCTTCATCATTGGGCAGCGCTAACCGAGATGGGAAGCTTTTGGGGACTTCGTGCTGTTGCACCGGAAGACAGTGGGTCTTTCCCGATGCCGAGAGGGAGGACGAAGACGACGTCAAAGTAGGAACGCTGTCGTTATCCAAATCATCATGATCGTGCTGAATCTTGGGTTTTCCGACCTTCTTGTCGTCCTTGCTGGTGCTTTCAGTCTTGCTAGGAGCTTCCGATAGATCTTGGGATGGATTTTCTGCGAGCGAACCAGAAGCCACCGTAGAAGGACTGGCCGAGGTTCGCAGCGACAACAACATTGACGCTGCATCCATCGTCACGTCCGGACCCTTTTTTCCATTCTTGGTTTGTTTCTTTCTTTCAGATGCTGTATTTTGTTCCTGATCCTCAAAAAGTCGTGGGGGCTGTTGGAAATCTTGCTGACCTTGAGGTTGTCCAGGCGGGGATTGCATGCCAGTCATCATGCGCTGCTGCTGCGGATGGTTGGGATGACGCATCATCGTGTGCTGCTGTTGGTGATACATGCCATGTTTCATATGCTGCTGGTGATGAGGATATCCAATCATATTTTGCTGTTGCTGTTCCATGGCTCGGTACCGCTCTACAGAGTTCTCGTTGATGTAGGGCTGCGCATAATGTTGGTGTTGAGAATGATACGGAGGTGGGTGTTGGGTATGATGCCGATGCTGATATTGTAGCTGATGGTATGGGCGATTCATTGTCACCGCGCCATTGGGGTGTTGCGGGTGAGGACGCTGTGCATGCATAGGTGGAGGCTGCATAGCCATAGCCATGCGCTTGGGCGGCTGTTGCATGCTAATGTTACTGTTCTGCCCCTTGGATTCTCGCAGAGGGCCAGCAGTACCCCAGCTGCACGATCGGCTAGAATTTTCACTCACATCTGGCAATGAGCCAGCAGGTGAAGCTCTCTGCAATGCATCCGCCGGAGGTGGAGGAATAGGCGGAGGAGAGGGAGACCCTCCGGAAGAATTAGAGCGTTCATGGTGCTGGGGAGTGGCTTCTGTCCCGGTTTCAGCGCCCCTATCCTTGTCCTGTCTATCTTCTGTGGTATTATCTTTCTTTTCGGTACTATCCGATGCATTATCCGACCCATTTTTCCCATTGTCAGTATTTGGGGAGAAAGCACGATGATAACCGCCCAGGGAATGCTGGTAACGTTGCTGGTACTCTTGTTGCGTCTGCATCATGCGCTCCTGCATCACCCGAGAAGAACCGGCTTGTTCGTACGATGTAGGCCACAAATTACTTACGGATCCATCCTGATATTGATAGATCATACTCGGAGGAGGTTGATGCGGCAAGCGTAAAGGTGGCACACCAGGCGACGGTGAGTTGTGTCGCCCGAAATGACCTCCCATAGCACCGCCGCCAGCGTAAGGTCCTGGACCTGCCATACCACCAATACCAGGGTGGCCTTGGAATTGGCCAGGATAAGCAGCTCTCATGGGAGCTGGGGATGTTCGCTGATGATAGCTGGCGGTTTGGGGAGAAATAGATCCATTAGGTACTCCTGGGGCAGTATTATCCGAAGATTGAGCATTGTCTTGGGGAGTCAGTCTCTGTCCTTGGCCGTGACCTCGAACCTGCTGCTGTGAGGGGTCATTCGAGTGTGGCATCATGGCATGATGAGGTCCATGCCAAGCCGCAGGAGGGGGTGGTGGTGGTGGTGGAGGAGGAGGAGGCATAATACGATACGAGTAGTCGTGACTCGACAAAATCACAGGGGTAAAGACGTCTCTTCCTGCAATGATGAGGACAAGATAACGATGTGCTTTAGCTAGGAGGTTAGAATAAGAATGATGATGAGTTCTTGGCTCAGCTCAGGGAGGCAATTAATAATAGAGTAGTTGTTGTACTCCTGAAAGATGCCTAAAAATAAAATGAAAAGAGCACGATACTCAGTAAATTGCCGTGCCTCAAAAGTGCTCTCCTTAGTGGGCTTCTGGACACGCTAATTACTCTCCTGTTGGCCGTTGCTTCCTATGTAAAAAACGTCCCTTAATTACTTTAAAAAGCTTTACTTACTAGAGATCTTTCCTAGATAGGGAGAGGGTTCTGCATGTGTGCCAATGCGTGGCGCCTAAATTCTAACGAGTCTCCGGATTCTATGTTTTCAATTCCTGCTGGGATCAAAGTGCACCATGTGCAACCTGCCCAGAAACAAGAGACAGGAGCAAAAGTAGTGTTTTACTCTGGTACGAGTGGTACTAAAAAATTGCTTTGAATATATTGCGAATATAGGTAAAAGGTATAAACAAAGTCTTTGTTAACCTTCCTCCAACTCCAGAAAGTGTGGGTAATTTCTATCAAACTTTTTTGAATGGACTGTGCTTATATGGGGCTCTCATTGAGGATGCCCCCCTTCTAGTATTCTTTATACATCTTTAGTCTATACATTACATTGAAAATAACGAATATACAACTCAGCGCTTGTGGACATTCGATCTATCAGCCTTTCTGGGCATTTGCATCGTAGAGATCGAAGCAATAATAAGCTGGTTTTTTACAAAACGTTCAAAACCTGAAAACCAAAATAATTATCTTGTAGACTAGAACTACTGCTACCAGTACCAGGTACAGCAAAGAAGCCGAACCCTAACTCTAGCCCGAAACTGAACGCGAACTCTTTTCTTTTTTCTTTCACATCTTGCCAGCAAAAGCGAAGGTCATGCAGCTCATGTATGGTTTTTACGTAATGCAATAGTCTACTTTTACTTTTACTTGCTTAAATACGTCAATCCGTCCAAACTAATAAAAACAGAAGTGACAAACTCTTTATATATAAAAGATAATAAGGGAGATGACTAGCTAGTAGGTTGTCGAGTCGCCGATATAGAAGTCAAAAACAATACCCCAAACCCCAACCCCAAACCAAACCTCAATTGGACATGGTGGGAATAGTACCTCCTGGTAACGCAAACGACAGTCCATCGTTTTTGCGTCGGAATCGGCGCTGTCATGAACGAATAGAGAAGAAGCAACAGACGCGACTTTGTCGTCTTTTTGTCGTGGTACTTTCTGGCCTTTTGCTAGGAGCAGTGTTGTTTGTTCTTGAAACCTCCACTGCTACGTCTACTAAAGCTACAGCTCAATCTGCTGGACCTAGGAACAAGTATGGTAGTAAAAGGGAACCATTAGAAATTGAAGACGACTCGCAAGATGGAGGTTATTCGCATCCACATTTGAACCTGCGATCCTCGTCGTCTTTGAGTACTGATTCCAACATCACTGCTGCCCCTGCAACTAGCAACGGCAACAGTGACTGGTTTGACGTGATTGTCATTGGTAGTGGTCTCGCAGGACTTAGCACGACACTAGAAATTTTGGATCGTGGAGGAAGAGTATTACTACTGGAAAAGGAAGGATCCTTGGGCGGAAATTCTGTGAAAGCCAGCAGTGGGATCAATGGTTGCTGTTCCCTGAGTTCCACACAAGCTTCGTTTACAAATGCGACAGATTCACTCGTGTCGTTTGAACAAGACACCGCAAAATCAGCTGGAATTTTGCAGCCATCTATACAAAACGAAACTTCGTCAACACCATTGATTCACACACTTGTCACTCATTCGGAAGATGCCTTACAATGGCTCCAACAACGAGTGGGAGTAGATTTGTCACAGGTAGCCCAGCTTGGTGGGCATTCTCGTCCAAGAACGCATAGACCAAACGTTGGAATGGTGGGAGCGGAAATAATGGCCAATATGGAGAATTTAGTACACACTTACACTTCCTATGAGAAAGGAGAAGGAATGGCGTCCATTTATACTCATACTAATGTCATTAAACTCCTACCAACAACAACAGCAACAACGAAGAAATCGCTTAGTGGTGTCACAGGAGTAATGGTGCAGGATACGCGAACCAATTTCACTAGGTCGTTCTATGCCTCGCAGATTGTTTTAGCGACAGGTGGATTCGCATCCGATCGAAGCAATACGTCTATTCTATCTCAAATGCGACCAGATCTGCTTAATTTTCCCACAACAGGAGGAAGTTTCAGTACAGGAGATGGTATCAATTTAGCAGTGTCGCTTCACGCGTCAACCATTGATATGGACAAGGTACAGTTGCATCCCACAGGATTCATTGATCCTCAACGTCCCAATGCTGGAACGAAAACTCTCGCAGCCGAATTGTTGCGCGGAGTCGGAGGGATATTACTGAACCCACTTGGAAAACGATTTTGCAATGAATTAGGAACAAGAGATTATGTCACCGATAAAATGTTACAACAGCAACCCAATTACACTACTTCCACGCCGCAATTTTTATTAGTCTTGACGGAAGACGCGGCTAATGCTGCACGCCACCATGTGGATCGTTATACACTCAACGGATTAATGACTAAAGTGAAAGGAATCGAGAAATTGGCAGCTGTCATCGCTTTTTCGGCCAGTCGCCCTGCTAAAGCGAAGACTACATCAGCAATGATGTTGCAAACGCTTTTGCAGACTTTTCGTGACTACCAAGCTGGGAAGGAAGCTGGACGAGATGGGTTTGGAAAGACTGACTTTCAAGGATGGCCTCTGCGCGACAATGACAATTGGAAGAATGCAACATTTTATGTGGGCACCGTCACGCCCTCCTTACATTACTGTATGGGTGGTGTCAGGATTGACACCAAAGGCCAAGTCCTTGATGCCGAGGAGAAAGAAATTCCAGGATTATTTGCCGTTGGGGAAGTGACCGGGGGGGTTCATCAGAAGAATCGACTTGGAGGCAATTCCCTTTTGGAATGCACCGTCTTTGGGCGAATCATTGCTCAGCAGTTGAAGCTTCAGAGTGGGCGCATCGACAAATATCTATCAGAAATTCCGAAATCTCATCTTCCAAGTGTCACCACCGCAAGTCATGACGACCAACTCAATAACCTACCTAGCGTTAGTTACAATACGTTACAGCAGCACGCCACAGTCGACAATATGTGGATGGCAATTCATGGAAATGTGTACAACGTTACAGGCTTTGCCAAGCAACACCCAGGCGGCGCAACTATTCTTGAGAGCCTCGCTGGAAGGGATGCAACGGCAGAGTTTGATTTGGTACACAGTCAGCAGCTGCTGCAGCGATTTCACAATGACCCGGTGCAATCATTAGTGATAGGGCGTTTGGATGCCGCATTCACTATTGAGCAGCCCAATCCTTTAAGAGTGATTTCTATGACAGAAGTTCAAACGCACTCAACACCAGAGGATTGCTGGGTTGTGCTTCATGGATTCGTTTACGATTTGACAGATTTTGCTGGCTCTCATAAAGGTGGTGCCTATCTCATTCAGAAGTATGCTGGGAACGATGCAACCGATACTTTCAAAGCCTTTCACAAAAAGGAGAAGCTTGCGTTGGTGGCGAAATACCAATTGGGTGTGTTGACAAAAGAGTAGACTATCAGATATCAAATCGAAGCTTTGAAGAGAGAACAGAGAAATATTTGAATCCTATTTGCTTGGTCTATAATAATTTAATAATAATTGGTGAAGTAAATACATGATGATACTGTATTATTTTTACTCGTCTTATTTTATTTATTTATAAAATGGCGTCGTCGGCAACCCGCCGACCCCAGGATTCAAAACATTCATGGGATCCATCTTCTTCCAACGCGTTTGGGTCGCAGGAGGAGCCACATACTCGGTTCCGTGACCATGCTCTGCTGGCAGCTTGCCTCCAAAGTCTTTTTCGACTGTACGCTTCAATGAATATTTAGCTTCGTGAAGATCGACACCGGGAGCATAGGCCAAATCTTCATGCACTACATTGCATCCAAAGTGAGAATAGCGCATGCGCTTCAAAGGCTCGGCGCCGGTTTTGTCAAGAGAAGGGGCGGTTCCACCATTTTTGGGTAAGACGTAGTCAACTGAAAAGCCTTGAACTCCATTCCCAATGCACCACGTACGGAAGGCTGGAGCTGCAACGAACCTAAACGCATTGAGACGGGCTTTTTGGTTGTCTTCAGAACAGTCATGAACTACCACATTCTGGGGCCCATGCTTTTCTGCAAATTTCTCCAGACGCTCCAACAGACGATCCATACCACCGTCCTCAAAGTCTCCCACAGTCATGGCGACATGATGATCAAACTTTGCTCCCGTCTTTTGACACTCGCTGGGTAACACCGAGGGGAACATATTGTTGGCGGTATACAAGAGCTTGTCAACGATGATTGGCGCGCTAGCAAATGGTAGACTCTCAATGTACATTTTGGCATTCCACATGGAGCGGAGAATGGGCGAGGAAGGCCCCACCCATTTAATGGCGGTAGCCATTACCCGTCCCGCGCCGTCAATTACATCAAACGAGTCACGATCGAGGTATTCCGCGCTGAGAGGTAAGTCGTCTGGGTTGTCCAGAGCAACGGACTTACGGAACTCCAAAGCCATTTCCATTGTCTTGAATCCCACCCAGAAACTTCGAGTCCTCTTTGGTTTGGGGAAGGTGTCGTGAATCGTTGCTAGGATGATGACTTTTCCCTCGGATCGATTGCAATCTTGGCCGTGAGTATCTGCATTGAAACGAGTCACGGTTCCATCATGTTTGCAAATATTCTGGCGATAGTCCACATCATGTGCGGGGGCTTTGCCGTCTTTCGTGGTGGTATCGGAGACGCACATTTTTTGCTCGAATCCCTTCTTTATGGACTCTGTGTAGGCATCCAACTTGTAAATGGAACTGTTGAATTTGGTATCACTGCCCACAATAGCAGCTGTGTCCTTCAATTTCTTGATTCCCAGAGTGTTAACAATTTCAATGACATTTTCTTTCCACTTGTTTTGACTTATTTTGATGTACAAGGCACGTTCGGTAAAGGCGGGTCCCTTGCGAAAGCATTGGGTACCACCTGACCCAAAAGCAATTCCTGCAGCAGTAGTAGGATTTAGAAATGTGGAGCCCAAGACAGAATGCGACTCTCGATCAGGAAAATGCGAGGCCAAAAATCTATCCAACGAGGCGAGTCCCACTCCTGCCAAACACAAGACTCTCTTCCCCTCATCGACAGGAGCAATGGAATCCAAATATTTGAGAGATAAGACCACTACGGGACGATTGTCTTGGCTTTCTTGGCGCGGCACAGACCCACCCGTCAAACCTGTATTTTGACCCTGAGGTAGAATGACACAATTGGCATTTAAGATGTGTGGCAAAATTTCGTACACGTGCTTCAGCCGGCGTGGCGTCACGATGCAGAGAGCTTGACCATGTCCCAGCCGCATTCCTTTCAAAAAGGGGGACGTCTTGGTAGTGTCTTGCGCCCCATCCAATACATTTTCAGCTCCCACAATTTTGACGAGTTCTTTTGGCAGCGCCTTTTGTTCATCTGTCAGGCTTCGTAAACTAATGTGATTTTTGTCATCGGATTTGTTGTGTTCCTCTTCACAGGAACAAGTGCGCGGCATGCCGGATGGATAACGCATATTAGGATCAGGTCCAGCCAATTCTTGGTTAACCAATGAACCTGTTGCAACGCCACCCGCAAAAATGAGGACATTGCGTCCCGTGAGCCATCGGGTGTTATTACTAGTACTAGTACTCTTATTGGTGGTAGCAGTCGCGTTGATAGCAGCTGCTGCTTGACTGCTGGTCCAAGCAATTGTTCCTGCTGGTTGACACAGCGATGACCGATGTTTGACCTGGATTTTAGCTAGGCGAAGAATTCGTTGGGATGATATCATACTTTGACGTGTTGTCGTTTCTGTTATTACGGTTTGAAAAATAATGAGTGATTTGAGCCGAGTTTATCTAGAAACTCTTTTTGGCCTATCACAACAGCACAGAAAAGGCTTGCTTTGAAAGATGACGAAAATTTATTATTTTTTGAGTGGCTATTTTAGCACTTAGCTCGACTGACAACTTTTCCGGAGTAAAGCAGCCTGTCAGCTTTTTACTAATCCTGGAGAACACCCTGAAAAGGTACCTACTAGTAGTCTAGTAGAAGATGTGTTACCACCATTCCCGGGATATGGATTTATCCCGGGGCTGTGTTTCCAAATTTCCGGGATATCCATATCCCGGGCTTGTTTGACGCTTTTCAAATCACCAATTCTGGGATGTTGAAAAATTACGGGATATATTTAATGCTTATATCCATAATGAATAGTTTAATGTTACATCGTATTTAGATGAGCATTGTCTTGATTTTTTTAGTTTTGTACAGCTTCTTCTATAGGCGTACTTTATGGGTAATTAAAAATTCACACTGTCTCACTTTTTCTGTAGTTCCTACTCCATTTTTTTAATTATGTGTCTGTTCAGCTGGGTGGGGGAGTGGGGACTAGTATTTTACCGTTAGAGGTGCAAATATTCGAATGGTGTATTAAATTAAAGTGGTACAGCAGCTACCTGTTAAATACTAGCTTAAA
>Ga0100391_1003644_pt1 | contig 15424 bp, 22 predicted proteins | sample CryGeymeta201515_FD_81541 | JGI IMG/M metagenome (GOLD analysis project Ga0100391, IMG submission 81541) | Groundwater microbial communities from Crystal Geyser aquifers in Utah, USA - Crystal Geyser metaG 2015-15 | ecosystem: Environmental > Aquatic > Deep subsurface > Groundwater | place: USA...
CCGGGCCGGATCCGTGTCGACCGGTCTCGGTGTCCTCAGCCACGCCATCCACGAGGGCCTCGCCCGTGCGGGCAGGACCAGCGAACTCGCCTTCTCGGTCGAGATCGACCAGGAATACCAGGACCTGTGCGCCGCGCGCAATCCAGCCTGGCACGCCGACACAGTGGCCATCAACATGCCGCTGCAGGAATTCGCCTTCGACCGGGACGCCATCGGGCGCCTCGAGGAGGTCGACATCCTCGAGGCGGGCATCCCCTGCACCGCGCACTCGATCGCCGGCCGCTCGAAGAAGAAGCTGGCGATGCCGGAGCACGATCCGGTCGCCGGCCACCTCGTCGTCGGCTTCCTCGCCATCGTCGCCGCGACCAATCCTTCGGTCGTCCTGGTCGAGAACGTGCCCCAGTACGCCGATTCGGCGAGCTTCGCGATCCTCTGCAACCAGCTGCGCGAATGGCAGTACGACGTCGCGCACGTCATCCTCAAGGGTGAGGACTTCGACTGCCTGGAGCACCGCCACCGCATGACCCTGCTCGCCACCAGCCGGGGGATGAAGGCGGACATCATCTCCGCGATCGAAACGGGTGGCCGGGGCGAGCTGACCGTCGGTGACATCCTCGAGGACGTCCCAGAGGATTCGGATGTCTGGTCGGAGATGCGCTACCTCAAGGACAAGGAGACGCGCGACCGCATCGCGGGCAAGGGATTCCGCATGCAGATCCTCGGACCCGAGGACACGAAGGTCGGCACCATCGGCCGCGGATACGCCAAGATCCGCTCGACCGAGCCCAAGCTGCGGCACCCCACGGATCCGAAACTGCTAAGGCAATTTTCCCCGATAGAGCATGCGCGCATCAAGGGGATACCGGAAGAGATGGTCGAGGGTCTCGGCATCACGACCGCACACGAGATGCTCGGACAATCGATCGTCGCGGCACCCTTCCACGCACTGGGAGTGGCGATCGGCGTGGAGCTCGGTAGATGGGGCGAAGGATCCGGTCCGACAGAAGCGTCTCCACAGATTACCAAGGCAACCGGAATACAGGAAGGGCCCCAGCAGCTCGGCCTTCTGTGAATCACCATCGAAAGGAAAAAGCCATGTCAGCCATCAAGGGCATAACCACGGCGCTCGCGACCCCCGATTTCAATCGCCTCGACACGGTCTCGAAGATCGCGGCCTTCGATTCGGTCTGCGGCGTCGCCTTCAACATGGCCGGGAACGACGAGGACTGGAGCGTGGTCTACGACGAGGTCTTCGGCGGTAACATCGGCAAGGCGGCCAAGACGATCCTCGAGGAGACCGGCATGGCCGCCCCGGAATACTACGATCCGGACACGACCTACCGCGAGGACGCGCTCGCATGGGCGACCCCGATCAGGGAATGCTTCCAGTCCTACGTCGAAGGGCAGCGCAAGATCCAGGAAGTCCTGGAGGGATGAACGAACGCGCCGACGATCCATCACGCCTCATACGTTGGGTGGATCGCAAGGCGGCCTCCCAGTACGTCAGGCGCGACGCCATGATCGGGCGCGTGCGTCACTGGATACCCCACGAGATCAGCGGGCTCGACAAGATATATCCCAAGACCGGGCTTTCCTTCGCCATTCCGGGCAAGAACTGGAACGCACATGGCAGGGAAGGGATCGGCTTCATCGTCGACAGGAACCGGCTGGCCAATCACATCTGCGACATCGACGGTCACGAGATCTTCCTGATGTCCGACGCCTACGACAGGCGCAGCTTCATGGCCGTCGAGGATCTGCCGGAGATGCGGGCACGCGCGGTCAAGGCATCGCTCGACGATCCCGACGAGGCGTTCGTCATCGGAGACGTCCGCGAACTGCACGGCAAGCTGACCGGCATACGCATCGGAAGCGGGGTCGACGACCGGACGAGGAGGCTCGTCTCGGGATACGCGGACCTTCACGGAATCGAGATCGAGAAAGGGGCAGGAGAATGAAGAAGACCGACCCGCTTCTCGACGACGGCATGGTCGCGCTGCTGCGATGGCTGGAGAAGTCCAGGCCGCGCATCCTGGCGGACATCCACGGGAAATGCCTCGAGACCACCGGTGATCACGCCACGGTCTACAAGAGGAGGAGGTCCGTCGACGACTGGATCGAGATCAGCCACCGCGACGACTCCGGGAACCCGAAAGGTCGCATGATCCTCGACGCCATAATCTACGGGAAAGGATGGCTCCTCTCGCGGGGCATCATGAGCATCGACAAGTCCATCCTGACCAATACGCTGCAGGCAAGACTGGGCAATGTGGATCTCGTCATGGGCGGCCGAGACATCATAGACCACCCCTACCTGTCCGAGACGGATGCGGGGTGGGGACAGGCTGCAAAAGGCGAACTCATCCTCAACGTGTACCGAAAGCCGGCGACACACGTCCTCACATCGAAGGGAATCGAGGTGCTGCCATGAGGGAGACCTTCGCCAACGGGATGGAATCCCCGAGAGCCCAGCGGCCCCTCCTCGACCAGGGAATGGTCGCGCTGCTCGCCTGGCTCGAGGAACGCAACTCGATCAGCCCCCGACGCATCCACCACCTGTGCGGAATGACCGACAAGTTCGACACCACCGTGTACAAGTGCGAGTGGCCGGGCCCCAAGCGCATCCTCGAGATACATCGACGCAAGCATGCGAGCGAGGTGATCCTGGGCGCCAATCACGACCATCCGGACTACCAGATCGGGCGGACGGGCATACTCATCAGCAAGTCCATCCTGCCGGAGACCCTGCAGCTGAAGCTGAAGGACGGCGACATGGTCATGAAGGCCACGGACATCATCGACCATCCCTACCTGACCGGCGCATGGACGTGCCGGGCCGAGGACAGGGAAACCCGGATCATGGTCACGCTCAGGCGCGGCAAGGCGAGACACCGCCTGACGGCCGGAGGCGTGGAATCCTTCCGATAGGATATCTCCATAGGGAGATTCTCAAGGCATGAAATCACAAGGAGTGGAAAAATGACCCTCTTCCCCAAGGGCTGGGCCCTTCAGAAGCCGGTGCAGACGATCGAGCCCGACGAATTCAACCGGATGTGGAGCCGCAACCAGCTGATCGGCACGCGCAAGCGCGACGGCAACCGCGCGCACATCATCACCGCCGGCGAGGACACGCGCATCTACTCGCGCAACGGCACGCTCGACTGGACCGACAGGCTGCGCCACGTCGTCCGGGCCTTCGAGGACGCTCCGCAGGGCTGGATATTCGATGTCGAGGCGCATACGCTCGACGAAGGCACGTACAGCTTCCAGAAGGCGCTCAACGACGACCCCGAGGAGATCTTCGTCTCGCCGTTCGACATGCTGCGGATCGACGGCAGCGATGCGGGCGATCCCTACGAGGACCGCTTCCAGCGCGTGAAGAACTTCATGCAGGCCTTCAACACCATGCCGATCACGACCATGGGGGTCGAATACGATCTCGAACACATCCGCGACTACGACGGCATGCTCGCCGAGATCGAGCGTCGCAAGATGGAAGGCCTCGTCTTCTGGGATCGCACCGCCCCGCACGCGCTCAACCTCAATGGCAACACCAAGCGCGGCCGCGCCTGGAAGGTCAAGATCCGCCAGACCGAGGACCTCATCGTCACGGGCTGGAATCCGAACAAGGGCGATCCCTCGCTCGGCGCCGGCAGCCTCGAGGTGAAGCGCCACGACGAGAACGGCAAGCTCGTGAAGGCCGGCCGCGTCGGCTCGTTCGACAAGCGGTTCGATCGCCATCTCGTCATGACGCTCGCCGATCACTACGTCGTCGAGGTCAGTCATTACGGGCTCGACGAGAACGGCAACATGGTCTTCCCCAAGGTCGAACGCCTCCGCCCCGACCTCGCATCGGACTTCGGTCTGTCGATCGTAGCGTAAATCAAGCCAAAGAAAGGAATTTTTTTTATGGATGTCGCCTTTATTCTCTTTATCGTTGCAGGGTGTTTAATCTTTCCTGTCGGGTGTGCCTTTCTCGTGATCGAGGACAATGTCCGGGCATTTGCCTATTCTGGCATTGTCATCATCTTCATAACGATGGCTGCTCTCATGAGCTCCTACTCGACCTTGCGGTCCAATGGACTGACCAATACGGACGGGTCATATTCAGGCTCAGCCAAGGCCGGAGCCAGCACGTCCACTTCTCTTCGAAAGGAATGGTCTGCCGCAGTCGGACGCGGTAAAACCAAGCTCGGCTACGATGCTTGGCGTACCAACCTCAACACCCAGTGGTCGCAAGACGTTGCTAACAACAAAACGACTCTGGGATATGAAGACTGGGTCCGGCGCAGAAATCAATAATCCGACTTGACCATCTTTCCCTCACACAATCAGGATAAAGCCATGAAACGTGCAGTCATGCGCATTGAACAAGAATCCGGCTCCCCCGTCATCCTCTTCATGCCCATCCTCTCGGGAGCGGACATGCTCGCGGAGATGGTCGACTGCGAGGACGATGATCTCTTCGACCAATGGGACCAGATCCAGGAAGATCACGGTGGCGGCCTCAAGTTCTCCACCGAAGGACATGACGAGGTCATCGGTTGGTACACCTACGAGATGTCTCTCGTGAACGGACATCTCGCCATGGAAGCATGGAAGGAATGGTTCACCGATAACGACATCAAGTGCGGTAGCATCCAGGAGCTTTCCGGGGAAGAGTACGAGAAGCAATTCCCGTGATGCGAACCGGTTGGCCCAAGATCACGCCTCAAGGCGATCCGGACCGGGGATGAAGGCGGTGAGGATCGACAGGGCACTGTTCGACCTTCTCGACCGACTCCACGAAGGGCGCGCGCGTCAATGGATCAGGGAAACGCTCGCGGACGATGCCACCGGGGGTCGTTCCCGGGAATCCATCGTTGCGTTGAGCGACGAGAACGAACTGACCGTCGTGGTCGACGTCATCAGCCGGACCGGCATACGCCTGCATCAGGGCTTCATCGGAAGCGGATGGCGGATCAGGGGAGACCGCCTGTGGACCGATGAGTGGCCGTTCGGGCACGCCATAGGCGTCGGTCTGCCGGGAAAAAGGGTCAGTCGCCTCATCGACTTCGAACCGCTCGCCGAGAGACGCATGCTCTCCCTGCTGGGAGGACCTTCACCTTACGGCGTAATCTTCGAAAAGGACCTCGTGGAACTGGATATCCGCCCGATCCACGTCCCATGAACACGAAAAAAAAGAGGAAACATCATGGACGATGACAACGGAAATCGCGAGCCTCGCCAGCCTACCGGAGAGGACATCAGGGTGGCGACCGAAGCCCTCCTGCGCCTGATCTACGCATCGGCGCTGAAGGAAGGGCGGGGGATCAACGTCAGCATCCCCGAGACCATTTCCTTCGCACAGGCCGCCGAAGCAGTAGCGCGAGCACGCATCGAAGGACGCGACTATCGTCCTGCGGCCATCGTCGAGCAGGCCTGCATGATCAGCAAGCAGGGCAAGACGGTCACCATCGAGTGCGACGACTACGACGAGGCGCAGGAGATGTTCGACTGGCTCGTCGATGACGAACCGGAAGCCGATTCACGCACCTGAAATGAGCAGGGGCGCACGATCGCGTCCATGAAGACAGGCATCGCAATCCTCCTCGGGACGACCACGCTCATCGCCCATCCCGTCCAGGCGCAATCCTACGGGCAGGTGCCGACCGTGCGCTACGAGGGCAGGCCGGTCGAAGAGATCGTCAGGGACGGCGTCCCCGTCAGGAACTACGACGGTGACGGCCGGGTCGTCGTCGATCCGCGCAAGGAGCGTGTCAGGGAGCGTCCGAGCCCTCCCGTCTACAATCCAGGCATCATCCTGCTGCAGCGTCCATGGCGCTACGGGCTGCCCTATCAGGGCGAGAAATACATCTGGGGCAAGGCGGGATACGATGCAGTGCTCTACGACCGCGCCACGGGATGGCCCGTGAGCATCAGGAGGAACTGGTTCCTCTGAGGAACGAGAACAGGCAATCATCGGAAAGAAAGGAAAAGCATCATGAGATTATGAACCAACCCGGAGCATGATCCATGCACATCGCCTATCCCATCCACATCATCGACATCGACGGCACCGTCTTCAGCTACGACGAGGACGAAGCCCGACGTTTCGCCAGCACCATCCGTCGCCGCACCTTCGCCGGACGCCTGCACCTCCCTCTCCACCGCCAGCATGTCGAACGCATCGTCGACATCGACGGTGAGGTACACACCATCACCAACCGCTACATAGCCCGTGACGACCATGGGCGGATCATCACCAATGCGGACTGGCCCCGTGAGGAAGAAGACCGCGGTTGGGGACGCCCCAGCGAGGACGTCCTGCACGCCCAGGAACGCGGCCTGCCCATCCCCGGAACCGGGGCCTGCCGGGGCGGACCCCGGAAGACCCGGAAGTGCCGCATCGGGGAAATCCGCCACCAGGACGATCACGAGAGCCAGCTGAACGGCCTCCTCGTCAACGGCCGCCGCATCGTTCTCAATCGCAAGCGCAGCAATCCCGACTGGGATCTGCCCCGCCGCACCGACACGCGCGGCTGGAAGGGGTGGCGACGCACCCAGTGGAAGTGAGAACCACGACAATCACAGCGAACGGAAAAGACAGAAGATGACGACCGCACGCATCCTACCCATCACGGACATCAGCCCGATTCCCAAGGCCGACCGTCTCATGGCCTACAAGGTCCTGGGATACGACGCCGTGAGCAACAACCTGCCCGACGGCAGTCCGCGCTTCTCAGTCGGGGAACGCGTGGTCTACGTGGCCGAGGGGTGCCGCCTGACGGAAAAGCTCCTGAAGGAACACGGCTTCTGGGGCATGCATCCCACCAAACAGGTCGAGATGGGTCTCCTCTCGGGCCCGGGCGGTGATGTGGTAAAGCCCGCCACCCTGCGCGGACGGCTGTCCACCGGCCTGCTGTGGAAGCTCCCACAGGAACTCGCGGACCTGCCGGACACGACGGACGTGTCCGATCACTTCGGCATCTCCGAATGGATCCCCGAGATCGATCCCGAACTCCTGAAGATCGCCATCCCTGTCGCGCGAGCCAAGGTCGACTACCAGATCGGGCGCCTGAAGACCTATCCCGAATTCCTCGAAGGGTCCGAGGTCGTGATCACGGAAAAGCTCGAGGGCGAATACCTGCAGCTCACATGGCTCGGGGATGACCCCGTCGACGGCGTGCACGGCGAGGGACAGGTCGCCATCGCCACCAAGGGCCTGGGGCGCCAAGGACTCGCCTTCCGTGATTGCGAGGCATCCGAGAAGGTCCCTGTCATCCGTGCGGTGCGCAACACCGACCTCATCCGGCGCTTCGGCATGATGGTCCACAACATGCGTGCGGCCGACCGGACCGTCCAGCTCTTCGCCGAGGCGATCGGGCCCGGCATCAAGAAGCTCCACTACGGACAGAGCACGCCGTCCGTGCGCGGCTTCGACATCCGCGTGGACCAGCGCTGGCTCACCGAGACCGAGATCGACAGCTACCTGATGCAGGCCGGCATCCAGCCCGCACCGGTGCTGTGGCGCGGCATGTACGACGCGGCAAAGATCGAGGAGCTGCGCGAAGGCGACACCACGCTCGATGCCAAGCACATCCGCGAGGGCATCGTGATCCGGGCCGTGGGCGAGCAGGACATGCGCCAGACCGAGCTCGGCAACTTCATGCGACCCATCCTGAAGACGCACTGCGACGTCTTCCTCCGGAAGTTCGGACAGGACGACTGACCGGAAAAACACATCACCAACTAATGCAGAAGAAGGAAATGCAATGGACTTGAGAATGAATCGCGCGCCGCGCATCAACGGCTTCCGGGTCGTGAAATACGTCATCATCCCGATCGTCGTGCTGACCGTCCTGCTCGGATGCTTCAGCATCGTCTCGACCGGCAACGTCGGCGTCAAGAAGACGATGGGGCAGACCAGCATCGAGGAGTCAACAGCCGGCCTGGTCCCCAAGCTGCCCTTCTTCACATCGGTCGACGAGTTCAACGTCCGCGAGGCGGTGATCGATTTCCAGGACCTGAAACCCAAGGCCGGCGACAACCTGTCGCTGCAGGATCTCGACGTATCCGTCTTCTACGAGGTGAACCCCTCCCGTGCAGCGGACCTCCACATCGAATTCCTCGGCCAGACCCAGTACGACGAGAACGAGGGCGTCTATCTCCCGGGCTACGGCATCGTCTTCCGGCAGGCACGCGAAGCGATCTACGACACCGTCTCGACCATCGACAGCCTGACCATCCACCAGAAACGCGATCAGCTGACCAACGCGATCAAGATCCGCCTGCAGCGGAGCCTCGACGCCCTCAGCCCCGGTTCGTTCACGGTCACGCAGGTCGCCCTGCGCGCGGTCACGACCGACAAATCGATCGAGGAATCGATCCAGCTCGCCGTCAAGGCCCAGAAGGATCTGGAACGTACCGAGATCCAGCTGGAAATCGCAGAAAAGGAAGCCGAGATCGCCGTCACCAAGGCAACGGGCGAGGCCGAGGCCAACCGCGCCGTATCCGCCTCGATCACGCCCGCCCTGCTGCGCCAGCAGTACAACGAGGCACTGATGAAGTTCGCCGAGACCGGTGCGAACACCGTCGTCATGGACGGCGATGCGAACGGGCTCGTCAACATCAAGTGAACCGGAAAGGGCGTCGCGGATGACCGCGGCGCCCTTCATCATGAACACGCGCGAGGAGCGAGCCATGCCAGACGTCGAAAATCGGACCGCGATCGAGAAGTTCGAGCAGATCTGCCACCAGGCACTCGAATACGAACACGCGACTCCGGAATACACGGCTCACTACGAGAACCTGCTCGCATTCATGGCCGATCGTGACGAAGGCGAATACCGGATCATGAGCGCCGCGGTGGACTATGCAGCCACCGGCGAAGGGCGCACGCTGATCCTCTTCATCGCCAGGGCCACCTCGGGCCGGGGATTCATCGAACGCTTCCTCGCCAGATCCAATGACTGGCATGCCAGGGGAGCGGACGTGCAGACGGGCATGCCACGCGCAGACCACGGGGCCATGGTCCTCCTGCCGGCGGACGCTCCACGCATCTTCGAAGGGGCGAACGCCGTCTTCTTCTCAGAATTCAGCTACAACAACTCCTGAGGGTCATCATGGGCGGAAGCATCAACATCGCGGCGCGCTTCAACGACGGAGACGCCATCTGCGTGAACGGGTGGACCAACTTCATCCCGCGCATGATCATGAACGAGACCACCCTGTCCGGTGACGACGGCGTGGTGCGCGAGACGCTCCTCGAAACCATGCGCCACGACAGCTACGCGGGTCCACAGCCCTTCCGGACGAGCGGCTACGGGATCGTGGTGATCGATTTCATCGACCGCGCCATCCATTCGATGCAGGGCTACACGGGCTTCGCAGAACGCAAGATACTCGCCAGCTTCACCGACCTGAACCGGACGGGATGGGCCGGTGACGAAGCCGCGCGGCTCAAGTCCATGATGGACTTCCACGAAAACGGAAACATGGACGGCTTCGAGGTGCATGCATCCGAAGAGGGCCGATCGCTCATGGAAGCGGGGCGCCTGCGCGTCGTCGAAACCGCCGGCAAGCCGATCGAACCGTACGTGCTCGACGAGGGCATGTTCGTGGAGCTGGTCAAGCAGGACACGGCCCGGTTCCTGCGAAACGAGACACGTGACATGCCCATGGTCGAAGTCGACATCGCGGCATTCAAGGTGTTCGACTATCCCGAGGGCGGAACGCTCGTCGACATGAAGAAGCACCTGGGCATCGCAGGCTTCCCGCTGACCAAGGCGGAGGGGTTGAACGCGATGTTCGCCCGAGAGACGGAGAACGGAAAATGAAGATACTCGAAGACGTCGAGAACGTCACGCAGGCCATGTGCGACGAGATCAAGGGCGAGCATAGGCACCTGATGATCGCCATCGGTTACACGGGCGTGATGCGCTGCTACATGGACCTCACGCTCGACGAAGCCAAGTCACGCTATACCGCCGATGGCGATACGCTCGAGGGCGTCGGCATCACCATCTTCGGATTCGATGACGAATTCGCAGCCTACGAAATCTACACGAAGGATTGAACGACCATGATGAGCAAGAAGGAAATCGAACGCTGGCTCTCCACCCTGCCCGAGGATGCCGACGTCGCGATCGACGAGGGTGGTCTCAGCCTGGTCGAAATCAACGCGAACGGCAGCCAGGGCCACGCCTACATGGAGGTGGGTGGGATTCCCGATGAGGGGGACGAGGAGGAAGAAGGTCCCGATGACGGCTCTCCTGCGGACAACAATCCAGAAGGTGATGGAGACGTCTCCGAGACAGGACGCATCTCGGGGGCCGTCAGCGACGATGCGAAGAGACACTTGATGATCCGGAGCGACCTGAACCGGGCGATCTACGCGGCGGTGCGGGACTACCGCTGCGGCAACATGATCGACGAGGACGGGAGAGGATACCCATTGGTGGATCTGCTCTCGAACCCTCCCCCTGAAGACATCGGAACCGGTGAGATGGAGATGGTCACCCTCACCGACGAGATCGAGGATGCGGTCCGCAAGTTCGGCATGCGATGAGCGGAGACGACACGACGACCGCCTACGAGCCGCGTGGCTCCCGACGAAGACCAGGCCTGAAGAACCACTACATCCCATACGAGGAAAGGCTGCGCGGGCAGATGCGGGAGCGGGAGCGCAACGTCCAGTACATCGTCCCGGCCACGCGGCACTGGGACATCGCCAGGATCACTCTTTCCCGGATGGCAGGCGAGAACGAAGTCCTGCGTGGTGTCCACATCGCCGAACGGGACCACCTGCTCTGGTGGCCAGCACGCGTGATGTCCCATGGCGAGGCGCTCTGGGTGATGAAACGCCACCTCGACGACCGCATCCACGACCGGGATCTCACCGAGGTCGAGATCAACCGCACGGACCGGAACGCGCTCGTGCTCGATTGGGGATCCGCGAGGAACACCGACTGTGCCTTCGACGATCATCCCATCCACCGCGACCTCGTCGACGGCTGCCTGGCCGTGCGCGGAAGACTCATCATCCGACAGGGCAACGGACTGCGCCTGGCGCCCCGTACCTGACCAACATCCTTCGAAGGAGAACCCCATGACCGAGACGCTTGTCAAGGTGAACGTGCCCGAGATCGCGACCAAGCAGCTAGCCTTCCGCCACAAGGGCAGCCGCCGCATCCTCACCATCTCCTCCAACCTCCTGACCCTGTTCGACTTCAGCAAGGGCGACGATGTCGTCGAGACCAGCATCGGCAAGGGCAAGGGCATGGTGATCGAGCGCGTCTACGACCTGTTCGAGCAGGCGCCGACCAAGAAGGTCTATGCGCGAAGCTACCCGCGCCGGAAGAACAATCCACTCGAGACGCAGCTCGAGGTCTCCTCGCAGAAGCTGCTCGACGAGAGCTTCCCCGCCGACTGCACCCGCGTCCATGTCCGCTTCGAACGCGGACGCGTCGTCGTCACCCCGCTGCGCACCATGAGCGAGCGAGCGATCGCCAACGCCCAGAAGGCGGATCCGGCGTCGACCTTCGCCGCTTTGACCTCGGGCGTCGACCTCATGAGCCTGCGAGAGGAAGGGTTCTCGGTCTCCGCCGTCCTCGAGTGGCGGCCGCAGGAATCGCGCGACAAGACCGACCTCACCGAGACGGGCGCGCTGTGCGCGATCGCCAATTCGGGTCCGCTCCACGCGCTCTTCAACGAGGACGTCACCAGTGCCGTCCTGAACGAGATCGAACGCGCCATGGAGCGCAATCCCGTCATGCTCTTCCATGCCTCGCCCCAGTGCGACGATCACACGCCGCTCAAGGCCGGCAAGCTCAAGGAGCGCCACAACGACGAGGCGACCTCGAGCGAGGACATGATCATCGATCTGCTCAACGTCATCGAGCGCCTGGCGGTGCCCGTCGTGCTCTTCGAGAACGTCGCGGGCATGCTCGATTCGGCCGCCTACAAGGTCGCCTCGCTGCGCCTTCGCCGCTGGGGCTACACGTGCCATGAGCACGTGGGCGATGCCCGTCTCTACGGCGGCTACACGTCGCGCCGGCGCGCCTACGTCGTCTTCACCCAGCTCGATGCACCCTTCGCCTTCGAGGAACCCTTCACGGACCGCGAGAAGGACGCCTGGAGCGTCGTGAAGCACGATCTCGACCAGTGCCGCGACGTCTCGCACTCGAAATCGCTCAACGACGGCAAGGAATGCGGGCGGCTCCGGCGCATCACGCCCAAGTCCACCTCCATCCCCACCCCGGTCAAGTCGCAGGCCCGCATGGCCAAGGATTCGATCGTCATCGAGCCGGAGGACGGCGTCTTCCTGTGGCCGACCGAGGAGCAGCTCAAGCGATTCCTCGGTATCGAGAAGACCGACATGAACGCGGTCAGCGCGACGATCGCCTCCGAGGTCATCGGACAGAGCATCGACCGCCCCCACCATGCATCGATCCTGCGCTCGGTAAAGGCGCATATCGCCTGTTATCGGGAGATTCTCTCAAACGCAGAGGAGAGAGTCGCCGCATGAGCTGCAACAGGGAAATCGAACATCTCTGCGAAGGCTGCGAAGAAAGCGACCACGAAACCGGACAGCACTGCGAAGGATGCGATTGCTGCCAGGAATGCTGCGATTGCACTCCGAGCGACTGCGATTGCGATGCCTGCGTGGAAAGAAGGGAAAATCCGTGACGAACTCATCCAGCATGACGAGGCCTGCGGGCTACGACATCATCGGGGACGTACACGGCGAAGCCGGAAAGCTCGCACACCTCCTCGAGAACATGGAATACCACGAGAAAGACGGCGTCTGGAATCATCACGAACGCATGGCGGTTTTTGTCGGCGACTACGTCGATCGCGGACCCGACCAGGTCGGCGTCTACCGGATCGTACGCAAGATGGTCGAAGCAGGAGCCGCTCGCGCCATCATGGGCAACCACGAGCTCAACGCCATCGCCTACGCGACGAAGGACGAGAGCGGCGATTGGTGCCGCAAGCATACGAAAGACAATGCCCGGGCCCATGCCGAATTCCTTGAGCAGGTCGGCGAAGGATCGGATCTTCACGGCGAGATCATCGACTGGCTCCTCACGCTTCCGCTCTGGCTGGATCTCGACGGCATCCGCGTCGTGCACGCCTGCTGGGACGAGCAGGCCATGAACGACATCGCTCCCTACCTGGGGCCCGACAACACGCTTCCTGCCGAGCACATCCCGGCCGCTGCCGGAGTCGGTTCGGTGGGCAAGTGCTTCATCCGTCATGATGGCCGCGTCGATGAGGACCTACATCCGCTATACCGTTCGATCGAGACGCTCCTCAAGGGCGTCGAGGTAGAACTGCCCGAAGGCATCAGCTACCACGCCGAAGGCAAGGAGCGATTCGCGACGCGCGTAGGATGGTGGAGTCCCGAGGGTACGGGCTACGACGATGGCGCCATATTCTCGCGACAGCAACGCCGCGAGCTGCAGAAGCCCCTGCCCGATGACGCCCTGCCCGCCCTCTCGCTCAAGCCCCAGAACGACCCGCGCCCGCTCTTCATCGGGCACTACTGGCGTCAGCAAGGCGAAGAGGCAATCGTTGCCCCGAACATCGTCTGCGTCGACTTCAGCGCATGCCGGGGCGGGAACATGGTCGCCTATCGGTGGTCAGGCGAACCCATCGTAGACCCTCGAAATCTCATCGGCATGAACAAGGGTAATCCATGAAGATCAAGCCACCACGAAAGCAGCGCAGGCTTTCCGACAAGTTCCTCGAACGAAAGGCCGCTGCGGAAGAAAAAGCTCGTACAATTCCGCCCGAGAAAGGCAGCGTGCGCATCTATCTCGACGACGAACGCGTCCCTCCCGAAGGCTGGACACTCGTCAAGAGCGTCACCGCGCTCATGGAGATGCTGCGCACACTCGAACCCGGACGCCTCGAACATCTATCACTAGACTGGCATCTCGGATCGGGCGTCACGACGGGACATGATGCCGTCGAACGCATCCTGCGGCTCATGCTCGAGGAACCGGAGCGATTCGCGAACCTCAAGCGAGTGAACTGCCATTCCAGCGACCGGGAAGAGGCCATCAAGATGGCACGCAAGCTCGAGGGGCCGCTCTCAGACGAATGGCATGGCATCCCGTTCTACCATATCGCCATCGGACAGCCGCACCGCTGAGGCGCGAACGAAGACGGGCCGCCCAAGGGAGAAAAGGACGACCCGCCCCCCTTCGGTGGCAAGGGGAAGCGACATCCTACACGGAAAGGAAAAACCGGTCATGAACGAATTCGAGAAACAGACCGTCTTCATGCGCGGCTGGCTCCAGGGGCGCGGATACCATACGGCACTGGCCGCCATGGAATTCGCCCGCCAGCATCACACCGGGACCAGGAAGGACAACTTCACGCCCGAATTCCAGCACCAGACCGAGATCGCGATGCACGCATCGGTCCTGCCCGGCCTGATCTTCCCCGAGGAGACGATCGCGACCTGCTTCCTCCACGATACCGTGGAGGACACCCCCGTCTCCCGGCACGAGATCGCGCAACGGTTCGGAGAACGCGTCGCGGATTCGACATGGCGGGTCACCAAGGTCGAGGCGAACGGCGACAAGCGGGACGAGGACCGGCTCTACGACGACATGGCCGACTGCGCGATCGCCTCGGTCGTGAAGGGTCTCGACCGCCGACACAACCAGCGCACGATGGGCGGCGTGTTCGCTCCGGAGAAGATGCTCGACTACGTCGAATTCACCGACGTCCGCATCCTGCCGATGATGAAGAAGGCACGTGTCAACTTCCCGCAGCAGTACGCGGCCTACCAGATCATCAAGGGCGAACTGACGACCCAGGCACGCCTCGTGCGGGCCCTTGTGGGCGATGCGCGACCGTGACGACAGTCGAGCGGATCAAGGAGCATCGGGAGCGGCAGAAGAAACGAAACTTCACCGCTCGCGTGCAGATGTTCCTGATGGCTGTCCTCGCCGTGAGCATCATCGTCCACATCGCGAGTACGGCCTTCCTTCCCGTCACGACCCTGGGCCTGATCCAGACCGTGCTCGGCACGGGCGTGCTGACGATGCAGTGGTTCCACCGTGCGACAGAACGCCACACCGACTTCCAGCTGGCACGCGGCATCGCCGGCGAACTGCTCATCGCCATGGGAAACGCGGCGACCATGAACCCTCGGTTCGCTCCCTCATCCACGGAATCGAGGAAGGGCAGGAGCGGGGCCGTGATGCATGTCACCATGGAACTGGCCACCGACCAGCAAGCCCTCCTCTCCGTCTCGAGGAGGGTCGCGACCCATGTCCTCTCGCCGGAATACCGGCGGCGCATCACGGACGGATGGATGGCCCGGATAAGCCTGGTCACGGACGAATACTGCTTCACGGTGCAGGACGTGGAGGACATCACGGCCGCCATGATCCACGACCCCCGCAACATCGCTGCATACCGGACG
>Ga0100391_1003662_pt1 | contig 15367 bp, 14 predicted proteins | sample CryGeymeta201515_FD_81541 | JGI IMG/M metagenome (GOLD analysis project Ga0100391, IMG submission 81541) | Groundwater microbial communities from Crystal Geyser aquifers in Utah, USA - Crystal Geyser metaG 2015-15 | ecosystem: Environmental > Aquatic > Deep subsurface > Groundwater | place: USA...
CCGGGATCAGGAATACATTTTCACGCAAATGTTCGGGCCGCATACCGGTTTTCCGACCCTTCTGATCAGCCAGCACCGGATCGAGACGGCCGGCCATGCCGAAGCCTATATCTCGCGGCTTGAGGGTATTGCGCCTGCGCTGGACAGCCTTATTGAACAGGCCGATGCACGGGCTGAAAACGGCGTCATCCCGCCGCGTTTCGCTTTCGAGTACCTGATCGGGAATACCCGCCACATCATCTCCGGCGCACCCTTTGACGATAGCGGCACCCCCTCGCCGCTTCTGGCCGACTTCACCGGAAAGGTCCGCGCGCTGGATATACCGGCTGCAGAGCAGAACGCGCTGATCGCGCGGGCCAGCGAGGTCATGGCCAATGAGGTTGGGCCCGCCTATCGCGATCTCATCGCCATGTTTGAACGCCATGAAAACATGACAGACGAGCGCGATGGCGCGTGGAAGCTGCCGCGCGGTGAAGCGTATTATCAGTCACAACTGGCGACTTATACGACCCTGCCAGACCTGTCGGCGCAGGAGATTCACGATACCGGCATGGCCGAGATTGCGCGCATTCATGACGAGATGCGGGCGATCATGACCGAGGTGGAGTTTGAAGGATCGTTGCAGGACTTCTTCGCCTTCATGCGCACCGGCGCGCAATTCTATTATCCGAACACAGACGAGGGCCGCCAGCGCTATGTTGCCGAGGCGGAAATGTTCTTCGACCGTGTCCGGGCGGCGGTTCCGGCGTATTTCGACACTATTCCGCGCGGTGACATGATCGTCCGGGAAGTTGAGCCTTTCCGCGCGGCCGGTTCGCCGACAGCCTTTTATAACCGTGGGTCAGCGGATGGCTCGCGGCCGGGTGTTTTTTACGCCAACACCTCGAATATGCGCAATTTACCGACCTATCAGATGGAAACACTGGCATTGCATGAAGGCATTCCAGGCCATCACTTCCAGAGCACGCTGGCGCTGGAGCGTGAGAGCACGCCGATGTTCCAGCGCCTGATGTATCTTTCGGCCTTCGGCGAAGGCTGGGCGCTCTATGCGGAAAGCCTCGGTAACGAGATGGAGCTGTTCTCTGATCCATATCAGCACTTCGGACAGCTTTCGTATGAATTATGGCGCGCCGGACGGCTGGTCGTCGACACCGGCATTCACTCCCTGCAATGGAGCCGTCAGGACGCGATTGATTTCCTTCTGGAAAACACTTCATTCACCGAGGAAGAAGTCACACGTGAAGTCGAGCGCTATATTGTCTGGCCGGGACAGGCCACGTCCTACAAGATCGGGCAGATCCGGATCCGGCAATTGCGTGATTTTGCACAGGCTGAACTGGGGGACGCCTTTGATTATGGCGAATTCCATGATGTTGTGCTGACCAATGGATCGATCCCGCTCCCCGTACTGACCGATCTGGTCAATGAATATGTCGCCGAACGGCGTCCTGAAAATGAAGAGGAGTAAACTCCGATGACGAAATTTCCGGCCTTTCTGACCTCTGTCTCACTGGCAGCCATTCTTGCTGCGTGCAGCCCATCCAGTGAAACGGCCGAACCCCGGGAGCCGGCGAATGACGCCTCTTCTTCCAGTGCCGCCAATGACAATGACGGCGACGGCAATTCCGGCAACGAGATGGAGGCCGCCGAATCCGAACGCCTGAATGCATGGTTCGAGGACGTGTATGAAGCCGGTGTCGCCCGCTCTCCGGTGACGCAGACCTTCCTCGGCCGCAAAACCGATTACGACCAGTGGAATGACGCGTCGCCCGAGTTTGCGGAAGAAGGCATCCAGATTATCGAAAACAATCTGGCGCAGATGCGTTCGGAATTTGATTATGAAGCCCTGGATGAGAGCGCGCAGATCTCCTGGCGCATGTTCGAGCGCAATGCCGAGCGCGCGATAGAGGGCCGCCGGTGGCAGGATCATGGCTATATCTTCACGCCGCGTGGCGGACCGCACAGTTTTGTCGCCTCTTTCCTGATCGGCCAGCATCGCGTTGCGACGATCGAGGACGCTGAAGCCTATGCCGGACGCCTGAATAATTCCGGAGCGTTTCTGGACCAGTCGATGGAAAATGCCCGCCGCGCCTATGATATGGGCGTGCGGACCGCGCGCTGGACCTATCCGCCGATGATCGCGACCGCCCGCAATGTCATCACCGGTCATCCGTTTGATGACAGCGGCGATGATTCACCGATCATGGCGGATTTCCGCGCCAAGGTGACCGGACTGGATCTACCTGAAGACCAACACAATCAGCTTATCTCCGAAGCCGAAACCGCGATGGTCGAGGTTCTGCAACCTGCCTATGAGCGCATGATCGCGATGTTCGAGGAAATGGAAGCCGGAGCAAGCGATGATGACGGAGCCTGGACCCTGCCAGACGGCGGCGAATACTACGCTTACATGCTGCGCGGCTATACCACGACCGATATGACACCGGAGGAGATTCACAATCTTGGTCTGGCCGAAGTTGCCCGTATCCATGGCGAAATGCGCGACATCATGGCCGAGGTTGGCTTTGAAGGCTCCTTGCAGGATTTCTTCGAGTTCATGCGGACCGACGATCAATTCTACTATCCCAATACGGATGAAGGACGAGAAGCATATCTCGCTGATGCGACAACCCTCATCGACAATATGCGTGAGGCGCTTCCCGCTGTCTTCAACACTTTCCCGGAAGCGGATATGGAAGTTGTGCGCGTCGAGCCCTTCCGGGAAGCCTCTGCCGGCAAGGCGTTCTATAACCGCCCGTCGGAAGACGGGTCACGTCCGGGCCGGTATTATGCCAATCTGCGCGATATGAGCGAGATGCCCACCTATCAGATGGAGGCTCTCGCCTACCATGAGGGCATTCCGGGTCACCACATGCAGCTGGCCATCATGCAGGAGCTGGACGGCGTGCCTGCCTTCCGCCGTTTCGGCGGCGTGACCGCCTACACGGAAGGCTGGGGCCTTTATACCGAATACCTGCCCCTGGAAATGGGCTTCTATGACGATCCGTATTCAAACTTCGGGCGTCTGGCCATGGAACTTTGGCGGGCCTGCCGGCTCGTGGTTGATACCGGCCTGCATCAATATCGCTGGACCCGCGAAGAAGCGGTCGATTATCTCGCCGAAAACACGCCCAACCCGCAGGGTGATATCGTCAATGCCATTGACCGCTACATCGTGATTCCGGGGCAAGCCACGGCTTACAAGATCGGAATGAACGAGATTCTGCGCTTACGTGGTGAGGCACAGACCGCTTTGGGCGATGACTTCACCATGGGGGGGTTCCACGATGTTGTGCTGACCCAGGGCGCTGTCCCGCTCAATATCCTTGAGGAACGTGTTCAGTCTTGGATCGTAGATGTGCAGGCGGCAGAGTAAGCCTAGATCGGCATTTTCAGGATGTCGTTATAGGCGCGGATGACCTGGTCGCGTACAGCCATGACGGTTTCGAGCTGAACCTCGGCAGCCGCCACAGCGGTGACCACGTCGACCAGTTCAGCTTGGCCGGTGGCGGCGCTGGCCGTCATCTGTTCAGCCTGAACCAATGATGTATTGGTGGCCTCCAGCGCGCCCTGCACCAGTTCGGTGAATTTGAGCCCTTCGGCAGCGGCATCCGGGCCGGTTGCGGCAGCCCCGGCAGCGCCAGCGGCCTGTTGATATGCGTTCAGCGCTGCAGTGATATCCATGGCCATTGTTCAGTGTCCTATCGGCGCAGCAGATCCAGCGCGCGTTCCATCATGCGCTTGCTGGATTCCACCATGTTGAGATTGGCTTCGTAAGAGCGTTGGGCTTCACGCATATCCATCAGCTCGATGAGGGTCTGAACATTGGGATAGCGCACATAGCCTTCGTCATCGGCGGCCGGATGTCCCGGCTCGTATTCCAGCCGAAAATCGGACATGTCGGGCGCAGCGCGGCTCATGCGAACGGTTTCCAGACCGCTGGCGCGATCCAGCTCAGATTCAAAGACCGGCATCTGACGGCGATAGGGATCACCGCCCGGCGTCTCCGCGGTCGAATTCGCATTGGCAATATTTTCGGCGATGATCCGCATGCGCGCGGACTGGGCGCGAAGCCCTGCTGCAGCGACTGAAAGTGCGTCAGAGGCGTCTGTCATCTATTCGCTCCTATCCGCCGACCGGACGCGCCGCCATGCGCATCAGGCCCAGACTTTTCTGATAAAGCGTCAGCGCAGTTTCATATTGCATCCGGTTTTCCTGTGCCCGCACCATTTGTTCTTCCAGAATCACGGAATTGCCATTCACCGTCGTCTGGCTATCCGGACGGTCTTCAGCCCGATAGCGGCGGTCACCGGCAGACACGCTGGCGGAATTGCGCAACTGCTCCTGCAGTGCGCGATGAAAATCGGCACGGGACAAATCCTGCGGCGTGTAGCCGGGCGTATTGGCGTTCGCGATGTTCTGCGTCAGCAAATCATGCCGCTGACTGTGAAAAGCCATCGACTCACGCAAGATTGCCAGTGTTGGCGCGTTATCCAGACTCATCCTTAACTCCGGTCTGTTGAGGAAGAAGCTGGAGCGCATCGCTTAACGCCGCGTTAAACAGGAAGGAATTGCCCACCTTGGACGTTGTCAATGCTGCCCGATACATTGCTGCTCTGGCCGTGGTGCTGGGTCTGCTTGGTCTGCTGGCGCTGGGCGCACGGCAGGGATGGCTGGCCAGCTTTCTGTCCGGACTTTCGCGCGGACAGTTTGCCGGTGTGAAACGCGAGCGCCGCATGAAGGTGGTAGAGACACTGGTGCTCGACCCCCGCCGCCGAATCGTCATCGTTGAGATTGATGGCAAGGAAAAAGCCTTGCTGCTCGGGGCAACGGACGAAACACTCCTGCCCCATGACGAGAGGCCGGCCTCATGAGCCTGAAACGCTGGGCAGGTATCTTTGCGCTGATCGGCGGTTTTGTTCTGGTCAGCGGATCGGTCTGGGCTGCCACTCCCGCAGGCCCCGGCATCTCGCTGGATCTGGGCGATGAAGGCACGCTGACCGAACGTGTTCTGCAATTGATGGCGCTTTTGACGGTGCTGTCGCTGGCCCCCTCCATCGTCATCATGACAACGTCTTTCGTGCGGATCGTGGTGGTGTTGTCACTGCTGCGGACGGCCGTCGGCCTGCAACAAAGCCCGCCCAATGCGGTGCTGATCTCACTGGCGATCTTCCTGACCGGCTTCATCATGGCCCCGGTTTTCAGCCAGTCCTATGAGCAGGGCATCCGTCCGCTCCTCGATGGCGAGATCGAATTAACCGAGGCCTTTGATCAATCCAGCGCACCGGTGAAGACCTTCATGCTGGCGCATGCGCGGGAAGATGATCTGGCACTGTTTATCGGCTTCATGGATGGTGAGCCGCCTGACAGTGCTGAGGAAACACCGTTTCATGTGGTTGCGCCTGCTTTCATGATTTCAGAATTGCGGCGCGCCTTCGAGATTGGTTTCCTGCTCTTCATTCCTTTCCTCATTATTGATCTGGTGGTCGCCTCCATTCTGATGTCGATGGGCATGATGATGCTGCCGCCGATCGTGATTTCGCTGCCGTTCAAACTGATCTTTTTTGTGCTCGTGGATGGATGGCGGCTGGTCGCCGGCAGTCTTGTCCAGAGCTTTGCGACGATCACACCGCCCGGTTAGGCCGGGTCCGTGTCTTCAGAGAAGCGGTCGCGGAAGCGGCCCATGAAGGCATCCAGCGTATCAACACCTGCAATCTGCCGGGCGAGATCGCCGATGCGGACATCGCCGCTGGCCGAAGTGTCGCTGGTCAGAACGTCGAAGGCTTCGGCCTGATCTGTTGTTGCCATTTGCGCACCGTAACGCATTGTCAGGCGATCAATCGCAGACCTGTCCCCGGCCAGATTATAGGCGATGGCGGCGCGCAGGACATCGGCCTGCTCGTCAATCGTCAACGCTTGCGGGTCACTCCAGCGATTGCCGAGGGCGGCCTCTATGCGGCGGCCAGCATCCGGCCAGTTGCGCTGGGCCCAGGCCACATCGGCACGCAGGCGGCGGGCTTCCTCGCTGGTATCGCGTTCAATCAATTCCAACGCATGCTCATGCCGTCCGAGCTCGGACAAGGCGCGCGCTTCAAGGATACGGCGCTCTCCCACCAGTGCCGACGGCAGCCCGGCAACACGGGTAGAGCGGATGACGGTCAGCGCTTCGCTGGGGCGGTGATCCATCAGATAAATGACGGCCAGATCAGTGCCAACGCGAGCGCGGGCGGCCGGCTCCCGCAAGCGCTCATTGACCTGGTGGGCCAGAAGTTGTGCGGCGGGTTCCAGAAGATCAAAAGCCACCAAGCGGTCCGCCAGACGCCGGATCATGCGGTCGCCATCGGCTCCGATGGGCGTCATGTAGGAGTGTTCATAAAACAGGGCGACCGCCTCGATCGGGTCCATCCGATCGGCAGCCCCGTCAAGGAAAAGCTCATTGAAAATACGGCTCATTTCCCGACCAATGCGGCGAGCAGCCCGTGTTTCTGGGAATTCGGCCCGGGCGTTCTGCATGATTCGCAGGCCTTCTCTGAACTGACCTTCACTGACATAGAGCCGGCCCAGCAAATTCATGGTTTCAAGCTCTATCGTATCGCCGCGCCAGCGCAGGCGGAGCATTTCCAGACCTTCAACGGCTTCGGTTGGCGATATCAGATTATTTTCGATCCGTATTTTGTAGAGTTCCAACAGCGCAAATGCCTGGATCTCCGGACTGTCCGAAGACGTCAACGCTTCCAGTTGGCGCAAGGCAGAGGCAGTGTCGCCCGATGCGGATGCCAGACGTGCTTCGAGCCAGTCAGCACGCGCCGCGATTTCCGGGCTTGGATTGTTGCTGTCCAATTGACGCAGCAATTCGGTAGCTGAGGCAAAATCATTCAGTTCCAGCGCGGTTTCGGCATGCATGACGCGAAAGCGGGCCCGCCATTCCGGCGTATAATCAAAAAGCACTTCACGGGAAGCGGCAAAGCGGCGGCTGGCCTCTTCCCATTCCCCGCGTTCCACAGCGACCATGGCCTGCCAGGGGACCATACCGGGGTCACTGCGCAATTCCGGCGCATTGAAGGCTAGCCGGGCGTCTTCCACCCTTCCCATCATCAGGCTGGCAACGCCCGCCAGTGCCAGCGCATGAGCATTGCTCTGCATGGCGGGATCCCGGTCAATCGCCACATCTATGACCCCCAGCGTTTCCGCCGCCAGCCCATTTGCCAGCATGTACCGGGCAAGAGCGATCCTGTCGGACGTGGTGCCACGCGCCGCCTGTGCATAGAGCCCGGTATATGTCGGCCAGTATGCGCCCTCGCGTTGCCAATGCTCGAAATCCATGAAGGCGGGCGAATCCAGACTGCGGCGGCCAGAAGCCAGAATGCTGTCGGAGGTCGGCGAGACGGCCAGGCCTTCCGGGCGGGCGAATATCACAACACCGTCTTGCGTGGTCATGACCACATCATCGGCGGTGACTTCCATCGCTGCGCCGTAGCTGGATGGCAAAAGCGCCATACCAACGAAATCACGGCGTCCGGGCGCACCTTGAATCCGGCCATTGGCGGTGATCACCGCCAGTGTGTCACCAACCACAGGATCATCGACCCAGAGGGTTTGTCCCAACCCGTCGAGCGTTACCAGAATGCGGGCAGACGTGCCGCGCCGGGCATCGCGTTCAACCGAAATCGGCCGTGGCGGCGATTGAATACGCTCCGCCAAAACAATGCGCCAGACCGTCCCTTCGTTAAAGACTTCTGATTGTGTGGATTCCGGAACAACGACCCGGGCGGCGGTAAAGCCCTGACCTTGAACCGTGCTGAAGCCGATGACATGGCCGCGTGAACCATGCGCCATCTCCTCGAGATTGAGGTCGGCTTCTGCATCAAAAACAATCCAGATCGCAGAGCCGCGGCGGAAGACGGCGGCACCGACCGGTGCGGCCCATTGAAAGGACGCGGATAATTCGCCGTCTGCTTCAACGACTTCGGCTTGGACGATGCCGCTGACCGGAACCGGATCGGCGCGCTCGACAGGTGTGTAGCTGAGACCATTATCCACGACTTCCGGTATGGGCACTGGTTGGCCTGGTTCGATATCCGCCTCTTCTAAATCGCTTACTTCCGCAACGGTAGCCGCGGCCGGAGCCGGGTCTTGCGGGGGGGACTGTGTGCTTTCGTCAGGCGGTTGCGCATTGGCAAGCGCGGTCAGTGAGGCCAGAACGTCTGTCGGATTGGTCACCCCATCGGGCAAGAGGTCGATGACGATGCGTTCGCCTTCATCCCAGATGCGCGCTGTGGCCCCCTCCTCCAGCGTCATACGCAAGCGGTAATCATTTTCTCCGCGCGCGCCCTCAATGTCTTCAAGCAGGCGGGGATCCGAGGTTCGCAGCTCAACCAGATCCATAACCGCAGGCGCTGAAAATTCGACCGTGGCGGAATTGCCAGCCTGGGTAAGCTCATAGTCCACAACTTGCGGCCAGATCAGTTCGATGCGGGTGTATTCGGCGGCCTGTCCATAAGAGACCGCGACATCCAGAGCAGGAGGAGGTGGCGGTGGCGGGGCTGCAGCAGCGGCTGCGGCGGCATCAATTTCATCCTGCTCGCGCGGGGAAATAATATCCGGGAGCGGTTGTGTCCCTGCCGGTACAAGATCAATCGCCACGAGATTATAGGAGGCCGAGATTCGCGGCGTTACGGCACCATAGCGCAAGGCCAGCCGCAGCGCATTGCCATCCGGATCTATGCGGGCGAGCGCCACCATATCCTCCAGGCGGCTGGTGATTTCACTGGCACTGCCCTCGATGGCATCCGTCAGACGAACGACCAGCACCTGGCCGCCCACGATTTCAGCCTCTGCGCCCGGGCGTTGATCGGAAAAAGCTTCTGGATAGGCCACGACAATGCGGGACACGCCATTGATGCGCTCGACCGAGAAACTGACCGGCTCGGCAGCATATGCCGAGGCACAGACCATAATTCCGGTCAGGCTGGAAAGAAGGCTAGCCCTCAGTGCCAATCCGCGCCTCCAGCTCAGCTGCTGTATCCGGAACGTCACGGCGAGAGGCAATCAGCGCTGTGAGATTGGCGGCATCGCGGATATTCATTTCGCCCATTATTTCGCCTGCCTTGCGGGCGGCCATACGGGTGACAATCTGCACCTGTGTTTGTGGATCCAGGGCGGCCAGCCGCTCGGCGGCGGCATCCACTTCCATATTGTTATAGATCGATACCAGGCGGGTGATTTCGGCCTCTTCTTCTTCAGACAATGTTCCAAGGAGGGTTTCGATATCATCACGCAGTGTGCGCAATTCGGTGATACGTTCATCAATGCGTATTTCTGCGGCTTCCAGCAATTGCTCCCGCGTATCAAGTTCGCGGGCGCGGCCATCAAGCTGCTCCCGCCGTTCATGGAGGGATGTCAGGACATCAGCCTGGAACGGGCTGAGCCCGACGCTGTCATAAAATAAATCCGACCGGTCCGGACCGGGGTGAACCGGGGGGCATTGTGCGGCGCCGATCGAGTTTTCCGGCAAGGGCGAAGCGGTTTCATCGGTGAGGCCCGTATCATCCTGCTGCGCCGGGGTTTCGGCCTCCTCGGAGAGACTCCAGGCCGTCAGCGCGTCCGCAGCGCTGACGCCGAGTTCCAGCGCCTTGAGAACGAATAGACCCCCTGCCAGGACAGCGGCTGTTGCGAGGAGACGAACCGGGCGCATGATTACCGCACATCCTTCAGATCAGTATAAATGGTTTTCCGACCACCTTCGGGAAAGTGTTCGGCAATGGTCTTGCGGCGCGGGCGCGATGCAATGGCGTCAACCTGACGGTCACCGGCCTCGACCAGCAGGCGGAGCTCATCGGACAGGCCTTGCGCCCGGCGGACATTCTCTTCCAGGGATTCACCACTATCGCGTGCGGCCCGCTGAAGTCCGGCAAGACTTGCGCGGGCGCGCTCGGAGGCTTCATCCAGCGCGATGATCGTCGCCCGGATGCCATCCTGACCGGAGCGCAGAGCCCGTAGCCGCGTATCGACGCGCCACAACATGATCGCGGCGAGCAGGATCAGCAGCGCGACAGCACCTTCAAAGACGAGTGTGGCAAGGGTCATGCTTTTCTCAACAATGCTTTTTTGGCGCGGGAGGTCAGCGGGGCATCCAGGCGAACGGCGACATTGTAGCCGAGCCGGCCCATGCGACCGCGAGTGAGCGGAACAGTTCCGCATTTCAGTTCAATGGCGCTGTCGGAGGAGGCATCGAGGAAGAAGGTGTCGCCTACCTTCATGTCCATCACCTTGCCCAGTGGCATCCGGATTTCATCGAGAACCGCCGAGACTTCCATCTGTGTGGACCAAAGCTCGGTCGCAAGGTGGCTTTCCCAGATATTGTCGCGGCCAAATTTTTCACCCATGAATTGCTGCAGCAGCATTTTCCGGATGGGTTCGAGTGTGGCATAGGGCAAAAGCAGTTCGATGCGCCCGCCCCGGTCCTCCATGTCCACGCGCAGCTTCACCAGAATGGCGGCATTTGCCGGGCGGGCAATCGCCGCAAAGCGGGGGTTTGTCTCAATCCGCTCGAGCGCGAAATCGACCTCGGTCAGGGGTTCGAAGGCCGACTTGGCATCCTGCAGCACCACCTCAATCATTCGCTGGACCAGTGTCCGCTCGATCGTCGTATAGGGCCGGCCTTCAATCCGCATGGCGCTATTGCCGCGGCGACCGCCGAGCAGGACATCGACAATGGAATAGATCAGGTTGGAATCAACCGTAAGCAGACCGTAATTATCGAGCTGCTTGGCACGGAAAACCGACAGGATTGCGGGCAATGGAATAGAATTGAGATAGTCACCGAAGCGCATGGACGAGATATTGTCGAGGCTGACTTCGACATTGTCCGAGGTAAAATTGCGCAGGCTGGTCGTCATCAACCGCACGAGGCGGTCAAAGACGATTTCCAGCATGGGCAGGCGCTCATAGGAGACGAGCGCCGAATTGATGATGGCGCGAATACCGGATTTGTCACCGCCATCCTCGTCCGACATCGAAAAACCCAGGAGGCTGTCGATTTCATCCTGATTGAGAATGCGTTCAGGCGCAGCGCCGGGCTGTCCGTCGCTGCCCTCTTCACCGACCATGGACTGCCATTCTTCGGAGAGATCGTCTCCGGAGGCGTCCTCGGCTTCAGTGGCTTCCGGGGCTTCGGTTTCTGCAGCATCCGCCATGAATGGTCCTAAGCTCGCACTAATTCTGTTATGAGAACGGCCGATATCCGGTCATGGCCAAGCACGAGCTGGGCCCGGCGCAGCAACTCCATGCGTAAGCGCTGGATACCAGCGCTACCTTCAATATCGCCAGGGCGAAGCGCACTCAAAAAACCCATAAACTGATCGCGAATCTGCAACTTCTCAGCTTCGATAAAGCTCTCCTCGAAATTTTCATCAGCGGTTTCGAATGCCAGCTTCAATGATACTGTGTATGCCCTGCCATCTCTATCTGTAATTGAAAATATTATCTCGGGAAGCTCTACGAAGTGTGCGTTATCATGCACTCCGGTTCTAAGGCCATCACCAGCTTCGCCATGGTCTCCGGCTTCGGCAAGCTGCGCCTCTTCTCCACCGCCGGACAGAAGCAGGAAGGCTGCAGTCCCGCCAAGCAGGAGAATGACCACGGGCAGGCCGATGAACAGTGCCAGCTTGATCAGGCCGGGCTTCTTTTTTCCGCCTTCAGCCTCCTCGCCTTCTGCGCCGTCTTCGTTCTCTTTGATCTCTTCGTTATCGTCCGCCATTTACCGGCTCCAATTCTTGGAATCACATACTGATTAAGGCCCGCTCCGGTTAACGAGGCGTTTGCAATTGCCGCTCACCCGGCAATTCCTGCCGCCCGATGGGCAGTAACCTGCCGGGAGGCGATGCCGGGTCTGCGATGCCCATATTCCAACTTATTGAAATATATAATTATTAACCATGGCACGCTGGATGCAACGTGTGGAGCAAGCGCTGCGGAAGACGGTGCTGAAACATATCGATCCAGAACGGACGGAACGCGCCATGGACAATGCTCTGATGATAGGGCTTTCGCGACAGCTCACACTGCGCCGCGAAATGGATATTACCGCGAACAATATCGCGAATGCCAACACGCCCGGATTCCACGTTGAAAGCCTGCTGCTGCGCAGCGAGGCCGCCCATACGGCGACATCTCAAGATGGGCCGCGCGATCTTCAATATGTCGATGCCTGGGGTATTGGCCGCGACTTTCGCGAAGGCACGCTGGAATTTACCGGCCGCCAGCTCGATGTCGCGCTGGAAGGCGATGGCTTCTTCCAGGTTGAGGCCGCCAATGGCGAGGCGCTTTATACCCGCGATGGCCGCTTCACTATTGATGGCCAAGGCCGGCTGGCGGCACCCGATGGTGCCCTGGTTCTGGATGATCTGGGCGCGCCTATCCTGATCGACCTGGCACAAGGCCCGGTGATGATTTCCGAAGACGGTGCGCTGGTCCAGAACAATGCCGAGATCGCCCGGCTGGCGGTCTATACCTTTGAAAATCTGGGCGCGCTGTCGAAGACAGGTTCTGGCCGCTATGCCGCGCCTGAAGAAGCTCCGGCCGATCTCGCCGCCGATTTCCAGCTTCGTCAGGGCTATGTCGAGAGCTCCAATGTCCAGCCCATTCTGGAGCTGACCCGCATGATCGAGACCATGCGGGCCTATGAATCCGTTTCGCGCTTTATCTCACAGGGCGAGGAATTGAGCCGCAAGGCGATCGAACGCCTCGGCCGCGTTTAAGGGGAGTTATACAATGCGTTCACTCACCACCGCCGCTACGGGCATGCAAGCCCAGCAGATGAATGTCGAGGTTATCTCTAACAACATTGCCAATATGAACACCACCGCTTTCCAGCGGCAGCGGGCCGAGTTTCAGGACCTGATCTATCAGAGTGTCGAGCGGATGGGGGCCTCCTCCTCCGATGCCGGGACGATCGTGCCGACCGGTGTTCAGGTCGGTCTCGGAGTGCAGGCAGCGTCTGTCTACCGGATCACCGAACAGGGCAGTCTGAACCAGACCGGAAACCGCTATGACCTGGCCATTTCCGGCCGCGGATATTTCCGCATCCAGTTGCCCTCGGGTGAGGATGCCTATACCCGCGCCGGCAATTTCGCCATCAGCCCTGACGGGCAGATCGTGACCACGGACGGCTATACCGTCGCGCCGGGCATCGCCATTCCGCAAGGTACGCGGGATGTGGCAATCAATCAGCAGGGACAGGTGCAGGCCATCATTGATGGTGACCCTGACCCGCAAATCGTCGGCCAGCTTGAATTATCCACCTTCTTCAACGAGGCGGGTCTCGAAGCGCGCGGCGATAATCTGTTCACCGAGACCGCCGCGTCAGGTGCGGCCACCAGCGGCACGCCGGGATCGACCGGTTTCGGCGTTGTGCGGCAGGGCTTTGTGGAAAGCTCCAACGTTAATGCGGTGTCTGAAATTACCGCCCTGATCCAGGCCCAGCGCGCCTATGAGATGAATGCGCGGGTGATCTCGGCCTCTGATGAAATGCTGGCCGCAAGCTCCAATCTCCGCTGAGGATTAGATCATGAAAACCATCCTCTTCGCTCTCGCCCTCGTGCTCGCCCCGCCGCCGCAGATCATCGCCACGGCCTTCGCCGACGAGGCGGTCATGCTGCGCAGCGATATCCGTATCGAAGCCGATGTCGTCACGCTGGGAGATCTCTTCGGGATTACCGGAGAGGCCGCCAGCGTGGTGCTCGCCCGCGCACCGGAACCGGGCCGCCGCACCTCGCTGGATCCCGATTACGTGCGCCAGCAGGCGCGCAATAACGGCCTGGCCTGGGCCAATGCGAACCAGCTTCGCCGCGTTACCATCGAGCGCGCCAGCCGGATGATCGATACCGGGCTTCTGGCCGAGATGATTTCCGCCGAGCTCAGCATGCGCGACGGCAATGAGTATGAGGTCCAGCTGTCCGGTGCGGGTGCGCTGCACATGCCGATCGAGGCGCGTGGCCTGCCGGAGATTTCGCAGATGGATTTTTCCAGCCGCACCGGCGTTTTCCAGGCCGAGCTGATGGCCTATGACGGAGCCACGCCCGTGCGCCTGTCCGGCCGCGCCTATGCAACGCTGGAGGTACCGGTTCTGGCGCGTCCGATTCCCGCCGGGCAGGTGATCGAGCACAGTGATATCGACTGGATTTCGGTGCGCGCCGACCGGGTGCGGACCGATGCGATGATGAACCCGGACACCATGGCCGGGCTGGAAGCGCGCCGGGCCTTGCGTCCGGGCGAGCCGGTGCGGGCCTATGATCTGCAAGCGCCGGTCGTGGTCGCGCGCGGCGAGACGGTGAACCTTGTCTTTTCCGTGCCGGGCCTGACGCTGACCGCCCGCGCGCGCGCTCTGGAAGATGCCGGGGAGAATGAGATCGCCCGCTTTGTGAACCTGCAATCCAACCGCACGATTGACGCGATGGTGGAAGGGCCGGGCCGGGCCCGCGTCGTCACCGCCGGACCGTCCTGATTCAGCATCGGAGTCTCCTACAGTTTTGGGCGTTTTGTCTCCTACTACAACTACTACTACGACTCCGACAGCTCCAACATCTGAAGCCAATAAGAACAATAAAATCAGCAACACCGGGAAAATTGCCATGATCCGCAAACTGCTCGTTTTCTCCGCCGCCCTGGCCCTGACGGCCTGCGCCACTGCCGACCGGCTCGCCGAAGTCGGCTCCACGCCCGCGCTCACTCCGATCGAGAATCCGGCGCTGTATGCGACGGGGCCGAACCCCAACCCGGCCTATGGAGATCAGTATAACGCGCCGCCCTCCCGGGGAGGACAAAGCTCCGGCGGCGGCGGGCAGGCCGGCTACCCGCCGCAACCGGCCTATGGCGCCAATGCCGGATCCATGCCGGTGCATTACGAGGCCTCGCCCACCAACTCGCTGTGGACGCCGGGCCGCCAGACTTTCTTCGGCGATCCGCGGGCGGCCTCTCCGGGCGACATCCTGACGGTGAACATCAATATTTCCGACAATGCCAATGTGCAGAACTCGACCAACCGGGCGCGCTCGGCCTCGGAAGACAGCAATCTCACCAATTTCCTCGGCGGCGAAGCGGCGCTGTCGCAATTCTTCAATGATGCGGTCGATCCCGCCTCGCTGACCCGTTTCGGCTCGTCCGGCTCGCACAGCGGCAATGGCGCGGTCAGCCGGCAGGAGACGATCAACCTGTCCATCGCGGCGGTGGTCACCGGGCGCATGCCGAATGGCAATCTGGCCATTGCCGGGCGGCAGGAAGTGCGCATCAATAACGAAGTGCGCGAGCTGCTGGTCTCCGGCGTGGTGCGGCCGCAGGACATCGCCTCGGACAATACGATCCGCCACAC
>Ga0100391_1003664_pt1 | contig 15359 bp, 9 predicted proteins | sample CryGeymeta201515_FD_81541 | JGI IMG/M metagenome (GOLD analysis project Ga0100391, IMG submission 81541) | Groundwater microbial communities from Crystal Geyser aquifers in Utah, USA - Crystal Geyser metaG 2015-15 | ecosystem: Environmental > Aquatic > Deep subsurface > Groundwater | place: USA...
AGTAACACAATATATGCGACATCGCAATTCGTGCTGTAATTCTATCAGTGCTTGTAGTAGTAGTACCTACTACCGTAGTAGTAGTAGTAGTAGTAGCAGTAGCAGTAGCTGAAAATTCTAATAGCTTATTAGCAAAGACGAGCCGCCAATAGCAACGCACGCTTAGTGGCCAATGCCGAGTACCTTTCCGCTGCGCAGCAAATGGCTTCATCATCCCGGACACCAATTTGTTTTTGTCCATACTGCAGATCCAAAACAACCTGTACTCTTTTTTGCTTCATTTGCTTGCATTGTTTTTGAAATTCAGCAGAGCAGCAGTAGCGTTCCAATCCGACCAAGCAATATTCGGTTTGGTCCACGGTCGCAACGGCGTTGGCTTTGCAGAGCATGCCAAGATGATGAACATCGCGTTTTATATTGGACTTGAAGCGGTTATTATCTTGTCGACTGTACCAGTTGTCGGGAGTTGTAACCGAATCAGGAGTCAAAACTGTGACGGTGCTAAGAAAACGGACGGACTTTTTTGCTGTGGTACGGCACTTCTTGGCGGCGGGAAAACACAGAGCTTCAGATGGTGTTCGTTGCAGCTGACTTCGTGGTCTTTTGCGGTTAGTCTTATTCACATCATGTACATTGATGAGCATGGTCTCCATGGATGTTTGCTGGGGATGCCTAATCATGTTTAATTTGTTGTGTTAACTGTCGGTTGTCGGAAGTCGGAAGTATTTGGATTTTTAATATCCAATTTTGTGACAACGATGAAGCCTTTTGTGGCAACACCAAAATGCGTTACCATGATAAAGAACAACCAGCAACGATCAGGATCTCTTCGGATCAACACTCCGCTACCGAGTGGGATCGAGTCACGGCAACAGGGGATAGTTGCGGGGAAGCTCAGAAAGACTGCTTGCGACATTCGAAGATTTAAAAGATTCTTATTCGAAGACGTAAACAACCTTACAAATAGAACAGTAAAAGGGGTTACAAGGATTTAAGCGACATCTGCGAAGTCGTACCACTCCAAGACTGATTAACTTCAATAATATTGATTTGCAATGCCAAGCAACACAGCCCAACGCCGGTTGTTACCTGGTAGTCAAGCTGTACCAGTACTATGTACCGGTACGTAGAGATAACTACGTACTCGTATGGTACTCGAGTCGCTACGAGTATCCTAGCTGACACCAAGAGCGGCTCTTCCTGGTACCCAGCATTGCAATGACAACACTTAAAAAGCTTAGCATTATTTTCTCGCGGTCCAAAAACATGCTGAAAGATAGTACTAGACTACTAGAAGCGCGTAGCTTCTCGAGTTCCCACAAACTGTGGTAGAAGAATAGTGACTACAGTACGTACTAGCTATAGTAGCTGGCTAGGCTATTAGTACTCCGTACCTGGTAGCTACTAGTTACATTGTCTAGCTGCAGATATATAATTCAGTAATTTCTACTGCTACTAGTTCTTGCAGCTTTGATCGTAGCACTATAGTGGTTTGCTGGGATTCATTCCTTTTTAAAACTTAGACTTGAGAGTTGCTTGGTCGAATCAAAAAGCTCCATAAAAAAGAATCAGCTTGGTAGGAAGAACCGACCAGTAGGCGACGAAGTAAAGACTACATTACTCAAGCTTCTATCATGGCCCAAAAGCTGCTGAGAATATTTTCTTATGCTAGACATGCAGCCCCGCAATGCATACTTTCCAATTTTAAGACAACTACTGTTGCTAGTGGTACCAGTACTTCTAGTAGTAATACTCTCTCTAGTAGTACTCTACTAGTAGTACTCCGGAGTATGGTAGTACTAGTAGTCTACTAGTACTGGTAGCTAGCTAGCTAGTGGTACCACTAGACTAGTACCAGGTAGTAGTAGGAAATATCACTCCTAGTAGGTCTAGTAGTAGTTGACTAATAGGTGTACTGTAGTCGTATTACTAAACACCAGTTACCCATCGGACATTAGGGTTGGCGTTACGATACCTGAAGATATTATTTTCATTTGGCGACGTCACAGGGTGACAGGCAAAAATCAATTAGAGTATTATTTCTTTAAAGTAGTCTACTCTTCTGGTACACCAGGAGCTTAGTAGTACCAGGTAGCTACGACTACTACCGTACCTGGTAGTACAAGAAGTAGGTAGGGAGTACAAGTAGTCTAGTACAGTACTACTAGTCTACCAGTAGCTACTGTAGTTGTTTACGTTACCACTGGTACCAAAATATTGCCTGGAAAGGCTTCCGCAGAGTGAGACGAAAAAGCTAACAGCAATTATTCCCACGAATCATATCGCAGCATGCAGCATCTTTGCGAAGAAAAGATGCCAGAAAGAGGTTGCTTCCCTTCAATGGAGTTCCATTAATTTTAAGCAACGATCACACCTCCACAACCGATGCGTACGTACAATAACACCACAAACTATTTACGTCAAGCAAACATCGACCATGCTCCCCTTCGACCGTTTAAACCCACCTCCAAATACCATCCTCTGCCAGGAGCAGCAGCCACCAAGGATGCTTTCGCCTTCCAGTGAAACCGCAACCTTTTCTATAAGGGAAAATAGCCTTCTCAAAGGCACAGTGACACCTACAATCACGAACCTTTCATCTTCTACACGGCTACGATCCAATTTCCTTCACAAGCTCGGCATTGCCCCCAATAGCAATAGTAGTAGTTGCAGCAAGCCCCCGCCAGCTACAACCTCGCTGTCGCAATCCTTTAGTAAGACAAGGTATCCTCAAAGATCCCTTTTGGGGAACGTCAAATCTACACGAGTCCCTCTCAAACAGATACAGGAGCAACACCGACCAAAGAGATCAAAGTTTAACCAGAAGCGCGATTCCTCGGATACAGTGCTGCAATCACTGGGAGCTCTCTTGCTTGGTCCACGACATTTAGGGACACCACAAAGTCCAATACCTACCGTGTGTTCTTCTGGTGGAGGAGAGACTTCAACCGCGGAGCAGTTTTCCGCAACAGTCGACAGTCGCAGCAGCTCCGGAGGGGTCCGTCATGTTCATTTCGATTCTAATGCGACGGTAGTTCTAATCCCTTGTCGGTACGAGTACTCTCAGCGGATCAGTCAGTTCTTATGGAACTCTCCCGAGGTGATGCGACGAAGGGTGGTTCAGAATACGTTGGAAATGACCGCGGATGGCTGGGATTGGAAAGGTGTTTTGGAGGAGGACGAGCACTATTACAATCCCTTGACACAAGAATATATCCATCCTGTTCACTTGGAAATTGCTCACATGCCAAAGGAAGACCAAGAGGCGATTTTGCCTCCTGGCTATATCAATCCAGCGTTGAAGATATTACAATAGGACACTTCACCGGCTGATACTGATACTGCTACTGTTTCTCATGTCGGCCGCCATGCTGTGACACGTGTGACCGCTGCATAAAACAGCGCTACAAGGATCAACGATACATTCACGTGATATACATTTTTATAATTTACTAGACGCATACATAGACATACAAATTGAAAACTATTCCAAACCTTAACGCTCATGGCCGTTCACGAGGTACAGTGCATATTTAGAATCTATTAGATATGTTCAAGTCGAAAACTGTTCCACTAAAATGTAAAACAACTCTTTTGTGCTGATATTAGGCCACTGTCGTGAGACGCCAGATACTCGGCTATCTCTTCTACGGACGTCTCCGTGATGTTAACAGACTCACAAATGTCGGACAGCGATTCATCAACCTTCTTCCAGTTGCTGTCCTCGTATTCGGACCGGAGCTCCTCAATCAACTTTTTACCGTCAACATCAGGTACGGGTATTCTTTGAACTAATTTGTGTACCCAACCGTGACCAACCTGCTGGTACTTGAATCGAGCACCCTTGGCGTCCCTCAGCACGTGCAAAACGCGCTTTGTAGATTTATCAAGTCCTTTTTCCTTCAAGGCTCTATGCAGTGCATATGGCTCAACGGGTGGGACCATCCAAGACCGTTCGACGATAACAATATCGTCGTTAAAAGAAGAAATCTTTGTCTTGTTCTCCACGAAACTTTCCCAGCTCTTGTTGACCTTGAAGAACGCTGGCCTCCATAGCTCGCCATATTTCTGTCCCCCAGTAATCGACATGTCCTCTAACAGGTCTGGTAGATAATCTTGCAACGTAACCACAAAGGCAACGCCATCACCATTAAACTTTTTCCGAATTTCTTGAAAGCAAATGTCCAACTTGACACCTTGATCAGAATTCCATTCTCCAAAATCACCTGCCTCTGCCGCCGCAATCATCAAATCCTTGTGTCGCATGGCTTGTTCGGGTTCCAAACAAGCCCAAACACTCAAAACACCATCTGTATCGTAGTGATTGTTGAGCACCCAGGCGTCTTTTAAATTATTGGCATACTTTATATTGGTTGCTAGCTTCAGTGCCATCTCGGTAGATGTGTCAGCGTACAATTCGTCCGGAGTCTCGTTGCCGTTCCAGTGTGTCAATTCCAGTGTGACACCCGGAATCCTTCCATCACACGAGATGCTTGGCGACTCTGAAAACGCTTCTCCCTCTCCTACAAAACGGAACTGTCGGTTGATTTCAACGTCGGGTAGCGAAATTTTCGTTTCCGCCTCGACAGCTTTCTTTTTTTCCACTTGTATTGGTTTCTCGGGCTTCGAAGTCTCCTTTTCCTTTGAGTTGGCTAATTTCTGCCGTTTAGCCATTACATCTGCCACTGCATCGGCTTCAAATTGGGTTTTAAAAGCTTCGTAATCTCCCTTACTACCAGCAGCTTCAAATGCATTGCGAGCAGCAGCATCGTATGGAATGCTGACGTCCAATACTGTGTCTGTGATTTTGGTTGTAGCAGATTGATCTGTATTGCTGAAAGTGCTGGTGGTTGAATTTTTATCCGTGCGTTCGGCATGGGCTAAAATAACTTTAATGGTTAATAGGAGATCTTCTTCTGCATCTTTGGCGGCACCAGGAATTGCCTGCAGTGGTGACGATGATGACGACAACAACAACAATGATGATGATGATGATGATACTCCAGAATAGGTGGTGCTTTGAGCTGTCAAGGTAGGCGGGATCACGAACGCTGTCACTATCGCCGCCTGAACTATTATTAATAAAGCTGCCGCTACTGTTCTCATCTTGCACTGAATAGAAAACTGTTGCCAACTTGTTGGCATGGTTGCAATAGCATTTCCCGACGAGAATGAAAACAACAACCTTACTTGAATTGATTTTCTCAACTGTGGCTGGAAGGGTGACAAGTGTATCGTTTCAAGGGTAGGGCTAACTTAATTGTGAAAAAATTTCTCGTACTAGAGCTACTAGACTACAGTACTAGCCTGAGTAGAAAATACGATACAACCTTGTTGTCCGAAAAAAAAATCGAGCGGATAGAGTATCAACTGTAGTCTTCTGATTCAAAACATGCTTGCTAGGAAATAATTATTACATCTACGAAGGAACCAACCCTTGCAGCGACAATGCCGGGAGAACACTAGTGCAGACCGTACTGACATACTACCTGGTACGACTGAGCTCGCAGAAAAAATACATGGCAGATTTATGTTTGCTACCTTGGGTTCTTTCCGTTGACAATTGCTCTTTTTACTAGCCAGATAACTTAGAGAATTACACGAGCGAAACTAGTGAGCTCCGAAATTTTCATCACTCGAACCCTGCGAATTTCACCATCGATTGCACGCTCCTTGTATTAATAGTCATGTACTGACGCTACTTTCTAAATTTTACTTCTTTACTGGTAGCAAAAACAAATGTCAAGAGCATCTGCGCCTTTCAAGAGTCGTTCAGAATGAAAGGTTTCTTCCGTAACCCGATAAAACCAGCGCATAGTATGGCAAAGATAATGAGTGAAAAATGGTTCCGTGGCAGAGGTAGGTCCAGGCAAATCCCAGGCAAAGTTCAAACTGTGTTTTGTTCATCGAATTGCTTCCTGGTCATGCCTTCAAGATCTTCACTTCTTTAATGTTGCTTTCGTTGTCAAGCAAACGTTTCACACATTACGAATTACGAATGCGGGTTCGCCATTTTCGAGCTGCATATTGAAATGTGAAGAATGTGCTGGGCCACTTAAAGTGACATTATTTTCGAAACCATCGTTCTGTAATCTTGCTTGCAGATTTAACGGATTTTCAGTTCAGTCGTTACTGGTTTAATCAGTTGCCGTCAGTACTGAATCGAATACAAGAGCCCTCTCCAATCGTCGACAGGTACTGTAGCTAGAGTAACTAATACTACTCTACCAGCAAGGGACAGTAGACTACTCGAGTAAAAGGTACTACAGTACATTACTCTACACTCTACAGTACTACCAGTTGTCAGTACTAGTAGTGTTACTTTTAGTCCTACGGTATGTGGTAATAGCAACTTTAATCGAATATCTTTGAATAGAGAAATTCTCTGCCTACCAGGTACTACTACGTGGTAGCTGGGAAATCATATCGTCCTCTCTTTCTCTTTTCCCAGCTGTTCTACTGTAGTAGAGATTGTTGCAGTCTTGGTCGACAGAAACTCTTTACAGACCTAGTAGTCTCAATTTACCAGTAATACCTGGTAAGTCAAAAAACGTTTTAGCCAGACTGATTCTTTTTGAGGAGATTTTTGTTAAATCTGCAGTTCCACAATATTATCACATACAGAGAGTACATCATATATATTGCAGACCGTATGCAATAATTTCAGTGACTAGCTGGAAGGAGAACCAGATGGGACCTTGACCACTCTACAGTCGTCAAACTCCCAAACTCTGCTATTGTGCAGTTCGAGTTGCAACGAGTAGCTCACTTTATGCACTCATCATAATAACAGCTGCTGAAAACTGAAAAGTAACAGATGAATTCAAACACTCGTCTTTACTCTTGCATTTATGAAATGTTAGACAAACATGATGTCTCTAAAATGGTCATTTCGGATAGTTTTGAGAATTCACATGCGGCACTCACAGGAATTAGTAGCGATCGCAGAAATGGAAGAATTGAATCACTTGCCCTCAACCCGCAAGAACGCCACGAGCCTGTGATTGTGGGTTTGTCACGGCAAAGCCAATCTCCAAAGCCAATAAGCTTACAAAAGGGTGTCAAAGAATACGATTGCATCGATAGAAATGCTGGAAGACCAATACGTTCGAAAGCTCGATTTTCATTGTATTGCCTTGAAAAGCCATCTACTATCTCAAAGGAACAGTCAGCCACTCCACCGAGAGCACCTACCCGACAGCCCAGTCTTCGATGCCTGAATCTGGAGAGTGCTGATACTTTTACAACTGTCACAAAAGTAGGGCAATCGGATTCGCCTCTTGATGAAAGCAACAGAGCATCATTGCAACGAACGCTGTCTTGCACTTCGAAAGCAAACCAGCCTCGAAGACGAAGGCCCGAGGTTAAAATTCCCTCAAGAAAACATGTAGAGGAAGAAATTCCAAGGAACGGGGGCTCACTTTCCTTTGATCGACACATTCATATTCTGTCCGAGATTCACGAGGAAAGCTCCGAGTGCGATGGCGAGACAACTCACTTTATTCACCCTGCAGCAGCACAGGGGAATAGTTCGAATGATTCCACTCCTTCCTGTGCCAAGAGACGGCTCTCGCCTCAACTGGAGACTGTGCGTCGCGCTGCCAGTGACTCTTCTCCATCGTCTTAAAAGGCGCACGATCAGGCTCCAGTGTCAAGGCAGCCCTGAGGACAAAGAATGCCAACTAGTAAGCCAGACGAGCCATATTAGCTAGTCATGCTGTGATCTGTTGACAGTAAAGAATGAAACAGCTGGAAAATGATTGTAGGTACAATGCACTATTCACACAGAGACGATTATATCGTCTGTACTTCTCTATTCTAGCCTCTGCAAGATTCAAGAGACGTTCAAGGACAAACGCTGGGCAGCTCTGAGAGATGCAGTGACTGCATCTGTCGACTTGACGAGACACAAAACGAATCGATGTCCCTGGCTCAATTAGTTGAAGAGGCAATACATAACAGCCCTGAACAAAAATAGTTATAAAGGGACGCAACTGGTTCGTTTGATAAAAGTTAAGTAGAAGTAATTTATAAGAGAACCTTTGATGTACTTCTTTTCGTGAATTTATTTCAACCGTTGCAAATCCCCGCACGCTACTCTCGATTACATTATTTAACTAAAGCCAGAGTCGTGGTCGGGAATAGCGAATTGATCCGGACGGTTTTGGTTGTCTTCCTTGATTGTTGTAGTATCCTTGTTCTTACGCAGGCGCCTGTGCCGTTTCAGGCGTCCTTGCACTGTCTTTCTAACCGCCTTGTGCAGTGTTGTCGGAGACTCCACGTATTGAGCGTCAGAGGGTTTCTTCACGGAAGCATCATCCGCGGAGATGTTTGCATCGCTCATTTCGGTACTATCTTCGGGCCGTCGCGATCGCACGACCTTCGATGATTGTACTTTCTGAAATTGCAAGTTCGCATCTTCCTCCACGGCGCAGCTGCGAGGTGCCGTATTCCGCATCGATCCGACCACTGGTCCAGCCGATTTCGTGCCTTCAGTTGCTGCATCGATATCCGAATCATGTACCTCGGCTTGTTTGGTATGTCCTTTCTTGGGAAGAAATGGAATTTTGGCATCGTTTCCTTTGTCGCTTTCACTGGCGCTGCTGCTATCTGAAAACGAAAGTGGCGCATATTGAAGCTTGCCGTTCTGCATAAGATTATGTAAGATAATTTGTTTGTTGTTGGATGGTGATGATATAGGCGATGACGGTGTACGCTTAGGCATACGCAGCCCAGTATCGACTTTTATGGTGTTGGTGTTTCTTCTTGCATTGTTGTTGTTGGAAACAAAGCGGTCACTGTTTCTGTCGTTGCTCCTGCTGCTGCTGCTGCTGCTGCTGCTGCGTGAAGAAGAATCACCACTTCTGCTACTGTCACTCATAGCCCGTAAATGTTGCGCTAATTGCTCAATGGCTATACTGGCATCTCTTGCCATGTCACCGGAAACAGTGGCATCCTTGCGATTAGAAGAACCAAAACTCACGACGGCATTGCCATAATCATCCATTTGTTGATCATCATCATCATCGTCACCATCAGTCTGTAAGCTTTCACTAAAATCCAATTCAAATCTACCATTGTCGTTCCTGGGTTTCCGTGTTGTTCTTCTTGGTAGTGGTGGTGTCGGTGGTGGCCGCCGTGTCACAGAATTGCGACTAGATCGTCTGGCTGGAAGTCGAGGTGGCAATTCCCGTTTGCTATGCGGCGCTGCAGTAGAATCCTCTTCCTTCTGTTGTTGTTGTTCCCATGCCTCTTGCAGTGTAAAGAGTTGACTCATGGATTGGGAAAACTTGATGCTGTCATTGTTTTGATCCTTTGAGGCATCAGCATCAGCAGCAACTGCTTCTTCCTCTTCTTCTTCAACTTGAGAGGATATAATAATCGCATTGGTCGCGTCTACTTCAAAACTGGTGCGACGTTGGGGACGTGCCGGAGATGCCGCTGTGCGGTTCGGTAACGGCGGTCCTTGCTGGTACTGTCGCTGCAGACTCGGGAATGCAGATGATGATGATGCAGGTAGGTTGCCGTTGCTCTTATTATGTACTCCACTGGTGATGATACTGGAAGCAGGACTTCGTACAATATGAGAATCCCACCTAGATAATTCGGGCATACAGGAGAAGCTAAAAGAGCGAATGTCGTGATAACTCTCAGTAAAGTGAGGAACAATGCCCGCAGCATTGTCCGATACAATGTCAATCTCGGTGATAGGAGGTGCGCGTGTATCGTCAAATAGAGAACGAAGAAAACGAGATAACGGTTGACTCAACCTTTCAGTAGAAGTTGCAGTTGTCGTAGTTGGAGCACTCGTGGCGACATCTACATCATCAACACCAACACCAACGCCTGACTGCATGGATCTCTCGCTGTCACTTCCAGATACAACATTCGCTGTAGATGATGTTGACGCATCGGTTGGTGCAGACGACGTTAATCTCTCTTGAGCAGCTGTAACGTTGTTGCGTCCTTTCACCATAGTGAAGTCGTCTGCCGGGATCATATCTTGCTTTGTATCACTGCAGTATATACCATTCAACAGTATAATATTATATCCAAGCCGCGAATTCTGATATTAGCTATTGATAATTAGTCTACTGTATTTTTTTGTTCTCCTATTTTTGATGAGGGTTGCTTGTTTCGGTTTCACACTCTCTTCCACTGCTACTAGACTAGTAAGTGAAGTACCAGGGTACTGGTAGGCTACTGTACCTTGTGGCGGACAGGCCTGTTGCATTTCATGTGGTGCTGGTTCACGAGCGAGTTCTGCTTCTGCTCCCCAATGTTTTATGCAGGAAATATGCGTACAGTTCTCATCAACTGGCTGTACTGCTACTACTAGCTACCGTACTAGTAGTACCATAGAGTACTACTGTACTACGGAAAAGAATCAGACGTTGCTTTGAATTTATTTTTTACTTACCAGTACACTAGTACAAGTACTACTAGTAGTAGTAGTCTCTAGCTAGTACTCTAGGTCGGTACTAGAGGATGCAATTTAACGGGGGCCATCATCCGGATTTACAAAAAACGTTTTACGTTTAGGCGCGTAGGCCGTTGAGTGCAAGATGAAGCTCAAAGTTAAAGAGTGAGAAGACGAAAAAGAATTTAAACGCGGTGATATGAAGTTGATCTTCAACGAGGAGAGGCCACAATTCGATCCCGGTGGATCAAATTGAGCCTAAAAAGTTTATCAAAACACTGGTAATAATGAAGTTTCCAGGCGTGTCCCTACTACTACCGGTGCTAGCTAGACTACTGTTATACTTATAGCCGACGACCGAAGCATACCAGTACTGGTAGACTACCTCCTGTTGACTTTTAGGACCTTTTAAGGCCTCTGCAGCCTTTCGAGCGGCACTGAAAACACTTTTTTTCATCGCAAATGGAATTATCGGGGTTGTTAACTGGGAACCGCTAGGAGTCAAGTACTAGTCTTGTAGTCAACGAATAGTTACTCTACGAGCATCAAAACAGTAGCTAAGTAGCTAGCTACTACTAGTAGTAGACTGGCTACTAGTGAGGAAGTTTATTGACAATGCAAGCCACTGCTCTCTCGTTGGGCGACCGGAGGATACTTGCTCCTGCTCTACTGTTGCTATCCCGATGTTTCAAAAGTGCGTAATCCTTTTTTCATTGAGTGACCCATAGAACTTCTTTGGATCCCTTACTTGGCTGAAGGCTCCATCAAAAGTTCAGCTGAAGCTTTGGAAATGCGTTTGGATAGTGTCCCGCCTCAGCCTGGGGCTGCTAAGGGGAAAAAGAGGTGTCAAATTGAATTGAGCGACAGTAGTGCGCGGTAAGATCTAGCATATTTCAAAAATCTGGAATATTTAAGAACGGGGATGACAATGGTGGCTCCGAAAGGGTAGTGTTGTAGCTAGTACTCCCCATCTGCAGTCTAATATGATGCTAGTAGTGACGACTTTACAGAGCTACCTAGCATGAGAAATGCAGCATCTAAGGGGAGTTGACTGCAGAAATTGTTCACAAGCGCTCTCTTCGGCCCTCTCATCGCCACGTGACGACTCTCTGTGGCAAGTTGCTTCTTGATCGACTGTGAAATTCGTTGCCCAGGAACAGCAACTGTTGCTTCCTGTGAAGCTTCCGGACTACGTACGTACAACAATCTACCTCTGGACTTCCCGCAACGGCGCGCGACAGGTTTCATAGAACTCCAGGCAAACGTGTCTACTACAGTAGCTAGGGCTGAAATAGGGATTTATTAGTGGCGCTTCTGAGATTTTCGATTAATTACGATGACTAAATACCGTAATACTCCTACAGTACCTGGTATTAATGTGGTTATGGTACCTCGTACCTGGCATTACTCTTACTACTAGTAGTACTATCTGCACTAATGGTTCTCCGCAGGTCTTTGTTTCCGACAATAATGTGCACCAGACTGTATACTTTTTTCTTCGTACTGTACCACTACTACCAGGTAGTAACTGGTACCTGTTACCAGGTACTAAGTACGGTAGAACCCTTCTTTAATAGGATTTACAGGAAGAATATTGGATGTCCAGCAAGAGATTTTCGTTAAATAAGTCGTTGTCCAGAAATGGTTACTAGGTAGTAGTCAGATAAATACTTAAAATCTACAAGTGAAATCCGCCACCTCATCCCAAAGGAATATTAGTATATCGAAACTCATCATGTGTCATTATTTTTAAAGAGTGATTTTTCCGGATTCACGATAACGAAGACTCTGCTGTGATCCGAGGGCTTGAAATTTCAAAACCGAGGACTGCTGCCATAACCCACAACAACTAAAACACAACATGATATACCACAACAATGAATGAACCTTTCGTAAACTACTTTCGCTGTCTCCTATCCGAACAACTCATTGAAGATCAATCAGAAATTTCGTACGAAATCGTCCAGGATAACTGCCTAAAACTGACAGAACAAGACCGAGAAAGGGTACGGCTATATTATCAGTCCACTAGACCGTCCAAAGTCTCTAGATGGGATACAAAATGCGAGATCAGAGCAGTTCCATGTGAAGCTACAACTGGACAAGTTCGTGTTTTCAATACTGTTGTGCAGCAAGCTATCGCAACCATGCCAAAAGCTCCTAGCCGAAAGTCCAGCATGGAATTCACAACAAAAGCTAGCTCAAATATGCCAAAAGGCCCTTGCCGAAGAGCTACATTGGAATTGGTGCCCTCTCTCATGGTGCCACAAGCAAGAGAGAATTTTCCCCGCAAGAAAAAATGCGTTACCTTTCAAGACCAAAGTACCTCAAGGTTTGCTGCCGCGAATGTTCCCTGTATTAAGTTTAGCGTTGAGCATTCGTCATCAACAGTCCGTGTCGACAAAGCCCCAATTTTGCCACCCCGTACGTCAGACCAGTCGATTTTAGATTGGGCCCTTGCTTTGGATGGAACAGACGACGAACTCTCATTAGATGATAACGACTCCGACTATTCGTCAGACGATTGGACTTCTTCTTCTGGAGATGATACCGAAACGACCTATTCTGCCCTGAGCATAGGCAAGGAATGCTTCAGCGATTCGGACGATGACTACGAAGAGGAGATGACGAGTGACAGCTACGCAGACTATTCAATTTCTGCTAGAAGGAACAGCAACCGTAGCCAGAAGACACCACAATGGAAAGGTGCGGCAATCAATGCATACGATTGGACATTTGCACCCAATGTTATCTTGCCCAATATGCAGGACTTGTTCCGTGAAGCTGCCCTGAACCAGAACATTGATATAAATGAAAGCATTCAGAAAGTGATGAGGACGAATCCTCAAGCTTGAAAGAGGTATCATCTTTGTTGCACTAATGTCACTCTTCAAACTTTTCTCAATATAGACGTTTACGTAGGTTGCTTGTATTTGAATACGGCTTGCCATAGAATACTAGTAGGAGGTATCGGTTATCGAGTAGCAACTGCAACTTGTGCTACCTTTTGACGTTTGACGCATATATTTGTTATTTGTGACACACGTGTTCATTAGGTAAATCAAATTTTCTCCAGTAAGTTCGAGGCAACCCAAGTGTGGCATCGATTTGATAAGCGCCGCAATGTATTCGCTCTTGCTACGGACACAAAAAAGCGGATATTTACGTTGTGAGCATAACCAATTGATTGTATCAATGCTCTGGAATGTGCATGCAGGTTACACTGCTGTCTGTCATCCATCAGTGTGATTACGTTTTGATGCGGCTGCGCCAAATAAAGTACCAGGTACCAGGTAGGCGTGCCTTCTTCGATGCAAAAGCCTACCAGTACTACGTACAACTAGGACTCTACTAGTACTAGTGTAGTACCATACCAGGTACCAGGTAGACTATTTTACGGTACCTGGTACTACCACCTGGTAACTTAGAAGCATCTTGGCTACTGGTAAATGAATAATTCTTCAACTGTCGAAGACGACCAGAAAAGTTCCGATGGAAACCGTAATCGTGTTTGAACTGGCCATTGAAATCAACATTTTCTGTTGCCCAAGACAAAGTCCTTAAACAATAGTGGCCAATCAGGAGAAACTTTCTGAGCTCTTACCCGGATGAAGATCACGAAATGTCTTCTGCGATCTCCTAACACTTAAGAAGAAAGGCATTTCTGTCTTGCAAATCAAGTTTTCCTGATAAGTAGTAATGCCTTCTGCAGCAGTTTCTCTCTGGCAACTTTCTGTCTTGCAAATCAAGTTTTCCTGAAACTACTAGCTACCGTAGTACCAGGTACTACCTGGTACTGGTACTGGTACTGGTACCAGGTACCACACCTAAGTAGTACTGGTACCTGGTACCTGGTACCTGTTAGTGCCTTCTGCAGCACTTTCTCGTTGGCAATTTTCATCATCCATTGACGTTTTTAGGAAAAGGAGGCTTCACGTTTAAGCTTCGCTCTCGTGAGTGTTGCTTTGATTTGCCCACATTCACATAATACTACATGCTTCGCTACTGGCCTTTCTTATTTGCGCTGCGTTCATTCAAGTGAATAATACAACACAACAACCATGAGCGTCCTCATGGCATCCTTTTTAAAGGACTTAATAGATGCAACGCCTTGTACGGAGGTTACTATTGTGCAAGATAACTGCGCCTCTCCCAAAGATTCCTTATCTGCGGCACCGTATCTCAGTTATCTGGATGAGAAGGAGGATGAAATCGATTCCTCTTGCCCCGAACTATCACGATGGGATAGCACAAGCTCCAGCCTCAGCTTGCTTAGAAGTTCAGCGTCTGATCCTAGCTCAGAAGCTCACTGTCGCAAAGGTGTTGCTTCCTCAGCTCAGAACCATCCAACTTGTGTTTCAGCACAAGCCAAAAAGTCTTGCCCAAAGCCTCCACGAAGGAAGGCAAGCTGGGATGGGGAGTCTGGAATGGATATAAGCATCAGCCTCAGTAGCGATGGTACACAGTCAACAATGGATATGAGCACCTCTATCAACAGTCAGGGAGAAAACTCTATACAGAGCATTCCATGCCCCGTATCGTTTCGAAGTGACAACACCGACAGAGAAAGAGTAGAGAGGGCGAAAGCCACGCTAACTGAGCCGCCTCGACCACCAACTCGCAGAACCAGCTCGCGGTTACACCGACTCATTATCCGGAACGCGGAAACTAAGCTGGATAGCTTTCCAAAAAAAGCTGTACCATCAGAGCGTGCTTTGACTGGGAAGAAAGCCGCCTGGAATCAAGGCGACATGCCAGCAATCGGCATTTCTACAAAGGCATCTCTTTTGGAAGACGACGACGACGACGACGAAGAAGACACAGTTCTGGTGGGAACAGTTTACTGTAGATAATCCATTTATAAGAGACAGTACTTAGGTGTCTATGGCCCACTGGTCGGGGATTGGTATCCCCAAGACCAACGCCATAGCACTGGAAG
>Ga0100391_1003665_pt1 | contig 15359 bp, 12 predicted proteins | sample CryGeymeta201515_FD_81541 | JGI IMG/M metagenome (GOLD analysis project Ga0100391, IMG submission 81541) | Groundwater microbial communities from Crystal Geyser aquifers in Utah, USA - Crystal Geyser metaG 2015-15 | ecosystem: Environmental > Aquatic > Deep subsurface > Groundwater | place: USA...
ATGACTTGTCGTCTGGAAAGTGTTTCCCGAATTCTAAAATGTTTTCTCCTGTAAACTCCATTTTGATTAGTTTTTAATCAATTTTTCCTTCACAAGATAAGTAATTAATTGGTCACCTCAATAAAGAAATAGCAATAATATTCAGGAGTGCATTTACTTGGCACAAGCCGGGATGAACATCTGGTTGAATTGCAATCCCATGCCCAATAATAACATTATTTCAGATAATAGGAAGTAAATCACCATTAGTTTGAAGCCTGAAAATATGTGAATGTTGTAACACATTCTCAAAAATATGTAAGATTTCCGGTCTAAAATCCCATGACCTTTGCAAGGATTAAAGCTGTTTTTATCATTTAAAAATCAAGAAGAGATGAATCTGTCATTTCAAAAGTTATTTTACGTTATTGCTATATCATTTGCGTTATTTGCCATATTGGTTGTGGCAAAAACTATTCTCATTCCGCTGAGTGTTGCCTTACTCCTTTCGTTTATCCTTTTCCCATTGGCGAGAAAGTTTGAGAAATGGAAAATCAATAAAATATTTGCTGCCTTTCTTTCCATTTTGTCTGTCGTTTTGATGATTGTTGGAGTTATTTACTTTTTTTCGACTCAGCTCATTCACATGTCGAAAGAATTTGTTCATTTTCAAGAAGATATCATCAGTGCTTTTGCTGATATTACCATTTACATCAACAAAAATGTAAATTTTATTGAAAACCTGGAAAGAAACGAACTGCTGAACCGGATGAAAGATTGGATTGGCGATTCAACGGGATTTTTGATCAGTAAAACCGTAAACAATACTGCCACTTTTATTGCCGGATTGATGGCGACTATCATATTCGTTTTTCTATTCCTTATTTACAGAGATGGATTAACACAAGCATTTCTGGCTTTTTCGCCTGAAGATAAAAGACTCCGCGTTTTCAAAATGTTAAAATCGGTGCAGCAGGTGGGGCAAAAATATTTGTTTGGTATGGTAATCCTCACAGTAATCATTGGCTTAGCAAACAGCATCGGACTATTGATCATTGGCATCGACAACCCCTTCCTTTTCGGATTTTTAGGCGCAGCCCTGGCCATTATTCCATATATAGGCACTACCCTTGGAGCTACCATTCCGGTTATCTACACATTTGTTTCCTACGGCTCCGTATGGACGGCATTAATCGTGGCTTTACTATTTTGGTTCGTTCAGCTAGTGTCTGATAATTTTCTAACGCCCAGAATTGTTGGAGGAAGCTTAAAAATCAATGCATTAACAGCTATTCTCAGTCTGTTTATTGGAGCTTCGGTTTGGGGTCTTGCCGGCATGATTCTTTTCTTACCATTCGCCGCCATGATAAAAGTAGTTTGTGCAGCATTTAATCAACTAAAACCTGTTGCTCTCATCATGGGAGAGCACAATAATAAAGAAAGCGATGGCAAAGACCAACTTACTTTTTGGTGGAAAAAGCTTAAAATGCACTTCTCAGCCGGATAAATGTAGGATTTATGTAACATTTATAAATTGTTGTATAACATAAGCAAGACTAAGTCAGCTAACTTTGCAAATATCAAAATTTTATAAAATGAATAAAGGAACAGTTAAGTTTTACAATGATGCCAAAGGTTTTGGATTCATTAAAGACGCAGTATCGTCGAAAGAGTATTTTGTACATTCAACAGGAGTAAAAGAAAACATCAAAGAGCATGACGAAGTAACTTTTGATTTAGAAGAAGGTAAAAAGGGATTAAATGCCGTAAATGTTAAGCTTATTTAGCAGGAAAAATATCGAGCTACCTCAAATGCCACTCTAGTTACAAACCACTTGGAAATTAATCATTTAATGATTTGTTTTTTGTGTTTTACTGGATGATCAAGCATTTTGAATATTGCTGATTGAATTCGGCCGATTGCTTTTTGTTGTTATTGCTCAGCTATCTTCAGAGATAACTGTGCATAATTTCAGAAAGCTTTTGCTTTGATATGCTTTTCACTCCGGATATTGGTGCCAAGTATTAAAGCAATCAAACAACAAATGCGCAATTCATATTATTAAGTTATATAAGTAAACCATGCTTAGGGCTTGCTGAAAAACTAGAATTAAGGAATTTCGATAAATATTACCCCCGCTCAGGTTAATATTTGAGGCAAGAATTATGACTATTACTTAGCTAATTTACTTCAGACAGCTGTTACATTCCCTTTCTTAAGGTTCTCATTACCAATTAATAATAGTTTTTCAGCAGACCTTCTTAAGTAAGCTGCTGTAATTAAACCAAGTATGCTTATTTTTGTCGGCACACAATGAAAATGATTAAGCAATTCCTTAACATTTTAAAGCTTCCCGGCATAATTCTTTTTATGCTTAAATCAGTGTGGGTGCAACAGCGATTTCTCAAGAAAGAAATCGATCCGCTCCTCAGCGCTATTCAACACGACAAGGATGCAAGTTTGAAAAGTGAGGACATAAAAAAAATCCGCAGTTATTATGGCCTTGCTGTGCCTGCCATTTTAGGTGAGGCCTTTTGTATCTTAAGGGGCAATTCATTATCAACAAAGGAAAGGCTTGCCTTCACCTTTCTGGGTGCTTTAACCGGATTGTATGACGATTTTTTTGATGATTTGAATACTTCAGAAAATCACATTAAAGAACTGACCACAAATCCTGATGAAAAAATTGCTCAAAACTCAAATGAATTATTCTTTATCCAATGCTGCAAAAAAGCTATTGAAAACGCTCCAAACCCGGATTTATTAAAAAAAAGAGCCCTTGCTGTTTTTGAGGCTCAGGTGATGAGTAAAAAACAAAAAAATGCTGACATCACACCGGAAGCAATACGCTCGATTACCTGGTTAAAGGGAGGGGTGTCGCTGCTTTTTTACAGAAGCGTATTAGATGGAGAAGTCACAAAAAGCGAAGAACGCATGCTTTATACCTTAGGAAGCATCATGCAATTGGAAAATGATATTTTTGACGTTTTCAAAGACCGCCAGCAAAAGATCAGCACCCTGGTGACAACTGAGCGAAGTATCGCAAATTTGAGAAAGACCTATCTCGGATTAATAAAAGAAACTTTCGTTTTGCTCGGACAAACTGAATTTAAACCTAAAAACAAGCGGTCATTTATGCGGTTTATTTGCACCATTATTTTCAGGGGGCTGGTTTGTTTAGACTGTCTTGAAAAGAATGAAAAACGCTCAAACGGCCTGTTTTCAGTAAATGACTATACACGAAAACAACTGATTTGCGATATGGAAAAGTTTAAGAATCAAGTTCATATGATAAGGTATTTGGCAAAATGCGATATTTCCTTACTAAATAATAAACAATGAAATACAACAGATTCATCAGCGAAACGAGCCCGGTTTCGGAAATTGGTCTTGGTGCCTGGCAGCTGGGGCAAAATTCGGGTTGGCATGCCATGTCAGAAAAGGAAGCAATCAATCTTGTAGAACAATCTTTGGCGCTTGGAATTAATTTTTTTGATACTGCACCAAATTACGGACATGGCACAGGCGAAACCAGGCTTGGCAAAGCATTGCAAAACATCGACAGAGATAAAATTGTGATCAATACGAAATTTGGCCATACCGATTCAGGCAGCACCAACTACGATTCGAAATATATCCGGGAATCTTTGGAGGGTAGCCTTAAAAGGTTACAACTTGAATATGTTGACTCGCTCATCATTCACAATCCGCCAATGTCATACCTGGATGGCAATAAAAATGACCATTACGAAATTCTCGAACGCTTAATCGAAGAAGGCAAGATAAAAGCATACGGTGCCTCTTTGGACACCTCCGAAGAAATGAAGTTGCTTATGAATACCACTAATGCCAAAGTGATTGAAGCTTTTTTCAACATACTGCATCAAGATGCATCCCGGGTATTTGACCTGGCTAAAGAAAAGGACATCGCCATAATCGCCAAAATTCCACTCGATTCGGGTTGGTTGACCGGAAAGTACACTGCTGAAAGTAGCTTCAACGACATCAGAAGCCGCTGGACAAGGCAGGACATAGCAACACGCGCAGGTCTTGTAAATCGCATCGAAGAAATCCTTGGCACAAGTGAAAACCTTGCTCAAAAAGCTATTTCATTTTGTTTGGCTTACGATGCTGTTTCCACCGTTATTCCTGGAAACGTTAATATCAGCCAGTTGAAAAATAATGTAGCAAGCATTGAGCATCCCATGTCGAAAGAAATTGTTGAAAAGTTAGAGGAATTCTATCAAAATGAGGTGAAACAGCTGAATCTGCCCTGGTAAACATTTTTTTTTGAACTGCTAATCAGCAGATGTTCAGATATAAAACCATAACCATGAAGAAACTCTTGATAATTATAGCGCTCTTTGGAATGATAAATCAAAACTATGCCCAACAACTTAAAATATTTCCACTTTTCTCAGTAAGCAGCTATCAGAAATTCCTTTCCGGTGTAGGATATGGTATTGGTTATGAGGTATATTTAAAATCTCATAATAAAACAGGCTTATCTTTTGAACACAGTATTAATCCAACTGACTACACTTACGTTTTTGGTTCAGATGCCGATGGAAAAGACTATCACAGAGCGGTAAAACCTAAAAATCAAAAGTTTTCATTTTCAACTTATTATAGTTTTAACTTGTACAATAGCAACAAATCCAACTTTTTTCTTGGTGCGAAGTTCGGAATCAATTATTTCAAAATAAATGAAAAGATTACTGAACGACAATCGGATGAAATTGATACTCACACCTACACAAGCAGATCATGGAAAAATAATAAAATCGGTCTGGGATTAACGCTCGAATACGAAAGGAAAGTGCTTGATGATAAGCTGTCGTTATCTTTTACAACGGAACCAGCATTCATCTTTTTATCAAAATTCGGACTCATAGGCTCAAGTGTTCCACCCCTTGTTGGTTTTTTAACTTTCAAGTTGAATATCCTTTTTAATCTTCAAAAGTCATTTGGAACAAGCTAATAAAAAACATAAAAGCAACATACTGTAAAGACGTAAACAACACTATATCAAGAAAAATGGACAAAAATAAAGCGGGATATTTAGAAGGAATTATTTCAGTTATTGTAAACAGCATATTGTTTATACTAAAGTTTTGGGCCGGACTGGTAACAGGTTCTATTGCTTTGACTGCTGATGCCTGGCATACCCTTTCTGACTCTTTAAGCTCGATAATTGTAATTGTTGCTGTGAAGCTGTCATCCAAAAAACCGGACGCTGATCATCCTTTCGGGCATGGACGCTGGGAGCAGATTGCAGCCTTGTTTATAGCATTTTTGCTTGGAATTATCGCTTTTGATTTCCTGAAAGATGCAATAATTCAATTTAAAAACCATGAATCCACCACTTTTGGAACAATAGCTATTGTGGTAACGATCATTTCGATAATAGCAAAAGAAGCTTTGGCTCAATACGCTTTTTATATTGCCAGAAAGACTGAAAATGTGAGTATTAAAGCAGATGGCTGGCATCACAGAACAGATGCCTTGTCGTCAATTGTTGTTTTGATTGGAATTTTATTCGCCAACAAATTCTGGTGGATCGACAGCGTATTGGGAGCCATTATTTCAATTATGCTTTTTTATGCCACCTATCAAATTGCCAGAGAAGCCATTAACAAACTTCTTGGGGAGAGCCCAAGTCCTGAACTAATTGATAAAATCAAAAAATCAATAGCTGCATACCGTTCAGAAGATATTAACATGCATCATTTTCATATTCATAACTATGTTGGACATCAGGAGTTAACCTTTCACATCAAGCTTAAAAACGACTTAAGTATCGAAGAAGGACATAAAATCGCCACTGATATCGAGAATATCATTCATAAACAGTTTGGTATCATTTCAACCATTCATATTGAACCTAAAAATTTTGAGCACAGCTCCGACTAACGCATTTCACTAACTGAAAAGTTTTGAACGCTTTCGATAAGTAAGCGATATCATGTATATCACTCAATAGCTGTTTTCTATCACCAGAAAAAATATCCTCAATAACTAGTGCCTGCTGAAAAACTCGAAATCGACAATCCCTGTCAATATTAACCCCGCTCAGCAGGGCTGCACCTAAGGTATTTTAATACACGCTATTTTTCCCCGCTCAGCGGGGCTGTGGCAAATTTCAAGGTGCATAGCACCGTCAATATTTATAAGGAATAACTACTACAAGGCATTGAGGTGCAACCCCGCTGGGCGGTGGTAATATCTGGTGCAAGGATTTTTATTTTAGACTTCCAAATACCTTGGAGAAACCTCCCATGAGAATTCTATTTTTTGTAACAATACCAATCAGTTAAAAGTTTTTCAGCAGACCCTGGCTACAGCTGTTAAAAACAACAGAGCTGTTGCCATAATTTGTTAAAAGTGAACAATAATCCAGCAAAAGCAACCCCTCAATAACAAAGCGGACCTAAAAATCCACTGAAATAAACTTTTTTACAAACATAGGCTTATCCTGAGAAGCATTAAATATTGATTTCGCTCATAAGCTCAAATTGACAAAAAAATTATACTCAAAATAAAGGTCTGCGGGAAATTTTCAGGGATAGTTTTCTCGAAAGGGACTCAAGCCAAAATGATCAAACAGCAAAAAACAAAACCCTTTCTGTTCATGTAATCTAAAAAAATTAATTTTGTAAACAACTTAAAACATGTCATAAAGCACTGTTTTAGTCATGGATAATCCTCAATAAAACAACAACAAACAGAAAAAACCAGAATGAAAAAACATTTTATAATCACTATCCTCCTACTCTCAAGCCTGCTCACTGTTCGAGCCCAATCAATTGACATATTTGCATTTAGCGGATACACTTTTGCTGATAAGTTTCCTATCACAGGAGGCAGCGCCAAAATTCATGACGGCCATACCTTTGGAGGTTCGGTCAGCTACAACCTAAGCGAATATTATGCTTTCGAAATCATGTATAGCCGTCAGGAATCGCGTGCAACAGCTTTTTCAAAATACCAAAATATTGATACAGATGAGCCAATTTCGGTTAATTATATTTTAGCCGGAGGCAACCGATTGGCTTCCATTTCGGAGCAGGCAAGTTTTTATGGAGGAATAAAGCTTGGTGCAGTGGTTTATGCTGCCAAATTGAATACCCGCGACAACATCACTAAATTTGCAGCCGGACTCAGCGGAGGTTTTAAATATACATTTAGCAAGCATATCGGTTTGAGGCTACAGGCAAACCTCAATTTTCCGATAGTTGATGCAGGAGCCAGCCTTTGGTGGAGCCCCGGAAGTGGCGTTGACGTTGGGGTTTCGAGTTATACGCCCATTATGCAGTTTGGATTTACCGGAGGATTGGTCTTCAATTTGGCAAAATAAGTCATCATTTTTCGCTTGATACGTGATCGCCTGTATGCATGCTTTTCTTGTAAGCTGCAAAAAGCAGCACCATCCCTGCAAGTCAGAAACGATTTAAAAAGTCGTAAAGGTTTTCATCGGGGTTTAAGCCAAGTTTTTTGCGCAGCCGCGACCTGCTGATGTAGGAACTGGAAGGTTGAATATGCATAAAATCAGCTATTTCTTTAGAATTCATGCCAATTTTGAGGTAAGCGCACAATCGTAAGTCGTTGTTTGAAAGGGAAGGATAAACCTGCTTCAGCTTTTTGAAAAATTCCTGATGCAATTCGTTCATTTGAATATCGAAGGTGCTATCGTCAGTTTTCATATTACTTTCTATCATGCGATACATTTCCTTCCACAGCACATTAGCCCTTGATGGATTGGTTTGAGCTTCCGTACATTTCTCCTGTAAGCTGGTTAAAAGCTTGTTCTTTTCTTCATTCTCGCGGGCTTTTGAAGCCAGATCGATAGTTTTGTTTTTAAGCTGCTTTTTGAGCGCATCGTTTTCTAATTGCAGACGTCCCTGTTCGATGTAAGCCAATTCCTGACGATGTTTTTCGTTGAGTTGGCGTAATGCTTCCCTCTCGCGCATTAAATGCTGCTTTTTTTGTTTTAACAATTTAAACCTATATCCATAGTAAAGTGAATAGACCATTGCTGCCAACAAAATGAAGTAAGCCGCTAAAGCATACCAGCTAAAGTACCATGGCGCTCCGATACTAAATTCTATTTGCCTCACCGGAAACATCTTATCATTTATTGCAGCTCTGATAAAAATCTGATGCTTTCCGTGACCCATATTGAGTAATAGTACACTATTTTCAGTTGACCAATCACTCCATTCAGCAGCATCGTCGAGCCGGTGCTGATAGCGCACATTTGATGCATTGGGTACAATATATTCTAAACGAATGTTGTTGAGCCCCCAGGGAATTTTTTGCCCCTCCTCAATTTTTTTGGACTCCAGGTTGTTAATCGCCTCAAGATGCAACAATACAATTGCAAGTTCAGCCGAGCCTTCAATCATACTTTTACGCTGAAGCTGCTCCAATGCAAAGCCATTGTGTACCGGATGGAAGATAAATTCATCATTGATTCGCGATGGTTCAAAAACAGGCGAAAGCGCATTGATAAGCTGTTTTGAGCGTTTGCTTATCGAACCACTGTCAAATTGGTGCAGCTCATTATCATAGCGGTAAACCATCTGATCTGTTGCAATGCTAATACCTGAAGCGTCATGCTCCAAAAAGATATCTTTTCCTAAAAAGCGATTTTCAGCAAAAACAGACCGCTTTTCGGCATTGAATTGTTCATCTATAGCGGTACGAATAACGCCAAAAGTTGGAATATTAACCCATAAGATGCTGTCGTTCTCGGTAAAGATTTGATTACATGAGCCGGCGATATAGGCAACTTTCTGCTTGAACGACCACTGGCCATTGGTTTTCTGAAAAACAGAAATCCCGTTATAGCTTCCTGCAAGTAGGTAATCCTTAAAGGGCAAAACAGTCCACACACCGGGTTCAAATCCAATTTGAACAGCTTTGTCCTGCTGAAGCATAAACAGCCCTTTATCATGTCCAATTATCACCTGATCAGCTATTTGCTTTACGGTCCATACTTGTCCTTCGGTACCTGGAATAAGCTGAAAATCAAAATTTTCAAATTTATCATCCAGTTTCTGCCATTCTGTTTTGTAGAGCCCCTGATTGGTTGCTACATAAAAAATATTATCCTTAAGGCATGCACTATAGGCTGTACCATAATTGCCGCTGTTGTCGAGAAGATAAGTGTAAGGGTGACTAAAATCAAGCATGGCAAGACCGTAATCGAGTCCCATCCACAAATGGTTTTGTGACGAAAAATGTAAGCTGAGAATCGTATTGTTCAATAGGCCTTTTGACCTGTTGATGTGATGAATAATATTTCCATCAAGATCGGTGATATAAAGCCCGTTGAGAATTGTTCCGAAGGCCAGCCAACCATTTTTGAGGTCAGCAAAACTAAAAACTCTGGCTTGCTGCAATATTTTTGATAAATCGCTTTGAAATGGAATAAACTGTTGATCTGCGATCCGAAAAAGACCAGCATCCATCGAAACAGCAATGGCTTGATCATTATATTTGTAAACCCCAACAACATCAAAACTAATCCCATCAGGATATTTTGCAACCTGTTTTAAGTTAAGGTTTTCAAATTTGTACAAACCATCCCGGCTATCATTCAAATAAATATCATTTTCATTTGAAAAACTTCGGTTGAATTTACCCGGCGCGCCAATCCGGGTAAGTTGCTCGTTTTTATAGAAATAAAGATTTTGCGATGAGACGTAAACAACACTTTCATTATGGAAATAAGTGCCCCAGAATTCTTCATTTTCATCCTGAACCTCGTCCTTGAAAGGATACAGTGAGCTATAAGTAAAATCATGATTTTGTGTTGTTTTCCAAGCACCAAAATCCATATCCGAACCGGAATAAATCAAACTGTCGCTTGCAATACTCAGCGATCGTGTAAAGCCATTACTTCCCCTAAAATTACTCCAGTTTTTGCCATCGAAACGCAGCAGTCCCTTGTCGGAAGCAAAAAATGCCATCCCGTTTTTTGAAACTTCAATATCCCATATTTTTCCGCTGTTACCAAAGGCTGTTGGATTGAAGGTGTGTAACATTGGAACGCCTTTTCCTGTATTGTTTTGCGCAAAACTGGCTGACAGGCCAACATAAAAAAGAAACAAAAGGAAAAGGTAAGTTTTTCTCAATCTAAAGGTTGTTTATTGCAATAGCAAACAAAAATAAAAAAAAGAGCCGTCCAATAATGAACGGCTCAAATTTAATTAACTTATTTTACCATAAGTTTCTGTAGGTGTATTTTATTATCGGCATCGATAATTCTCAAGCTATAAATTCCTTGTTTTAGCAATTCGGTGCTGATTGACTGTTCTGAAGAACTGATAATCAACTTACCCGAAAGGTCATATACTTCAACAGTATTGATGTCAGCGCTAAAGCTAACCAACGATCCGGCAGAAACAGGATTGGGATAAGCTTTCAAAGCATTTTTTTCGGTTATTTCGATTGTGTTAACCGGATCACCTTTGTAGAAATATAAATTATCCAGATAAATGGCAGGAGTTCCATCGCCACCATCAAATTTAAACTGAATAACAGCAGACAGATCTACAGGAGTAAAACTTGTCATTGCAATATCATAACTCACCCATTGATTTGGCGTAATAGGCAAGCTATAAGGTGTTTCAACAGGTCCTTCACTGATGCAGAAAATATTCACTGCGGTGGCATTTGCTGTCCACATATCAACATGAAGGAATTCCATTGCGGCTACGTTGAGTGGCGAAGCAAATTGCGTACCCTGATAGTTGAAGTTACCATATTTCATTGCTTCGTTACCTTCAATTTCTACAAAGGAAACGATAGTTGATTGGCCCCAGGCAGGATTGAAATCTGTGCCCTCAACATTGGCATAAGCTCCGCTAAAAACAGCAATAACATCTTCGGGATTACGAGCAGGAGGAACAGGTGCTGCAACTGTTGGCTCGTCTCCGCCACTACCACCGCCGTTACTGAAGGTGATTTCGTCAAAGTAAACAATGTTGTCCTGGGTTCTTCCTGCAAGGTCAAAATCCGGGAAAACAACGATCTGATCGTATTGACCCTCGGCAGCAGGAGGATTGGGAAAGCCAGAAAAATCAAAAGTAAGCTCTTCCCATTGATTCACAACCGTGTTGGAAATTTTGATTTCGGGTTGTGCCCATCCTGAAGCGGCTACCAATTTGATGCCCACATCACTGATAACGGGTTTCCACACTTTGATTTTGATGATCGAGTTGGTTTCGTCCAACACAAAAGCACCTAAATCTGAACCATGCAATGATTCAGTACCCGCCCAGGGATTACCCGATTGCAATGCTGTAAATTTAGCTACTGTTGCCGTGGTGTTACTGCCAGAGGCATCGGGATTGGCAATGACCTCGACAGGAGGGTTCACATCATTCTCAAAAACTGTCCAGGTCCAGTCAGCTCCCTGACCGTCGGGTTCAAAGTTAATGGGTGCATTCTGGGCAAAAGTAAATGTTGCCAGGAATACGAGTGCAATAATTGTAAAATGTTTCATAATAATAAAATTTAGTGGTTAATAAATATGCTTGTAAGCAGAGAATTTTAGTAAGTTAATCATTTTTCTTTAATTAAGCTATTAATTGCTTTTTTCGGACTTCTGTCAATCTTGTATAAACCCCAATGTTTTTCAGGCTCAAGGGGTTCTGGCGAGCCTTTCCAATATTCGTCAAAGGCTTCAAAGAAAAAACACAGGATGTTATTTTCGTCAGCCCATTCCATAAGCTTTTCAAAATAGATTTTCTGAAATTCTTCATTCACGTTTTCCGGATTGATACCCCTGCCATTTGAGTTTGTTGCCCATCCAGCTTCGGTGATAACAACCGCTTTATCCGGAAATTTTTCTGCCACAGCCTTATAATTTGCAATGGTATAATCCAGCGATTCAGAAATATGTTTGTATTCCCAAACGGGATAAGTGTGTATAGAGATAAAATCAACAGCTAAAGCCAAATTTTCCAGTTTGAAAAGCCAGGGCAAATAGTTCTCACAAAAACTAACCGGTTGCCTGGCTTTATCCTGAACCATTTGTACATAATGCTGCACCTTCAATTCTGGCACATAATGATCAGTCCATTCCACACAAGCCTCATTACCAACAGATAAAGCAAAAATAATTTGCTCGTTGCTTTGTGCCATCTCAATTAAACGGTGAATTTTATTCAAATTTTCCACCTTATTTTTTTCGAGTTGCTCCTCTGAATAAACCCCTCCATTCCAGGGGCAATTAAAATTATTCATTTCGGCATTGATGTAGGTTCCCAGCATGATTTTCAAATCCAGCTTTTCTTTTCGTATCACTTCAATTACTGTGGCAGCATGCTCATCGCAATCGAACAAACGCAGGTATTTCCAGTGCTTGCCGAGCAAAAGCAAGTCCTCCTTCACTTCATCATAGGAAGGGTAAATCCCACCAGGTTGTTGTCCTTCGCGGAAACCTGAATAACAAATTGCACGACCTTTTGGCAGGTTTAGTGATTTATAAATGTTTATTGCCATATTTCAGTTTTTCTTTTGCATCCCACAAACCCCAATAAGCACCTACTTCGCCTTCTGCTCCCATTTTCCATGCCTCATCAAAGGAAGAAAAATAGAAAACAGGAATTTCTTCGTCCATCGACCACAACTGAGTATTGATGAAGTATTTTAAGGCATTGATGTAGGAAGGATGTGAATTACCCAGACTTTCGCCTTTAGATGGCCATCCGGTTTCGGTGATAATGACAGGTTTACCTCTAGCGACGGAAGAAACCTGTGCAAACATACTTTGCATATGCGAAAGGGCATATTCGTTTGGAGTGCCTTCCCAGAAAGGATAACAATTGGTTAAAATCACATCGCAAGCCTCAGCTAAAGCCGGACGCTCTACGAATTCGTAATAAGCATCCACGTAGCCGACAGGGATACCAGGGATTGCTTCTTTAACCCTTTTAATCTGGTCAATCAATTCATCTTCAGTAAGATCATTTCTATAAAGCACTTCATTTCCCACAACTGCGATATCGACCAGTCCATTTTTGGCTAATTGAATCAGCCCTTCAATTTCTGCCTTATTTTTATCAGCTTCCTTACCCAGCCATGCACCTACCAATGTTTTGATTCCCATTTCTTTAGCTAACGTTGGTACCAGTTCATTACCTTCGATACACGAAAAAGAACGAATCCATTTGATATAAGGTTTTATAATATTCAACCTTCTTCTGATTTGTGCCTCGGTGATAATATCCCCTGGTTTTTGCTGCTCAGCATACATGCTGAAACAAAGGCCGTGAATGCCACCTTGCAAAATCTCAAGAAACAGCAGCTCCAAATCCTCCCGGGATTCAACATTAGGATATTTTTCCCTTAGTTGACTTGCTGCCTCTTTATAGCTTAAAAACTTCTCCGATCTGAATGACATAATCTTTTGTAATATAAGGTTATAAATAAATTATTTATGAATTATTAGTTTTAAAGTTCACCTCTTCGCCTAACGAGTTCATCCTTGATTTTACGTGCTTTTTCTTCGGTGAGGTCATACTTCCACATCACCAGTATGGCCAGTCCTGCCGTGATAGCCGGCACAAAAATATCAGCTAAACGCAGGTTGGTAATGGTATCTGCCGTCTGTATGGCTGCATTTTGATCAAAACCAACCAATTTCAATACCAATCCGCCCAATACCAATGCCAGGCCCTGACCGAGTTTTACCATCCACCAATAGATAGCTCCAAAGGTTCCCTCCTTACGTGGCATGCCATTAGCCAGCTCGTCGAGGTCGCACACATCAGCCGTCATACTCATCATGAGTGTGAAAAGGCCTCCAATTCCAAATACCATCAAAGGCAATGGCATGAACATCATCCAAGGATTATCAGGATTGAATCCCCACCATTTTAATGCATAACCTATGATAGAAAGAAAAGTAGCAACAATAAAAGCATTGCGTTTTCCCCATCTATTTGCCATCCAAGTAATTACAGGAATAATCAAAAATGCTGTTGCCATGGCACTAATAGTCGAAAACCATGCTGGCCAGGTACCCGCTAATCCGTAGTCGCCTTTGAACATATAAAATACGATGATGAAATAACTGAAAGAAGCAACCATTTGAAACCCATTGAAGACCAAAAATGTAGCTCCACACAATCTAACAAAAGCAGCGTGTCTGAATACCTGTGCCATACCTGCGAGTAAACTTTTAAAGTTTTTTGCAATATTTTTTATAGTCAGATCATCCCTGTTAGAAAGGTTAGCCTGGTCAATTTCCTTGCAAACAAGTGCCGGCATAATTCCGAGTATCATACAAATTCCACCAACGATAATAGATAACTGGCGCACACCAATAGCTTGTGTTTCAAATAAATCCGGGTTGGCGATAATTACCCAAAACCAGGGCACGATCATCCAGGCTATCTGACCGATGGTTTGCGAAAAACCCATCAGCCGTGTTCTTTCGTTATAATCGGAAGTCATTTCATAGCCTAAACCAATCAAAGGCGTTGAGAACATGGTATTTCCGATGAGGTAAACCATTGATAGAATCAGAAAATACCAGAAATTATACATTTGAGTATTTTCAGGATTCAGTTGCCATAGCACAGCAAAAAGGACTCCACTCAATATGGCTCCAACAAAAATATAGGGCTTTCTTCGGCCATATTTCGATTTTGTGTTATCAGAAATATAACCCATAATAGGATCGGTGATGGCATCAAAAAAACGTGGCAAGCCTCCTAATAGCCCTGCCAAAAAAGGATCCATACCAAAAGCTGTAAGCAGAAAAAATGCAAAAACGCCCAATGATCCGGGCAAGAGGTTGTTGACAAGGTGACCAGCTCCAAAAGCTGCTTTTTCGAGCATTGGCACTTTGTCTTTCAATAAGGTTCTTTTAGCTGACATAATGTAATAGTTTATTGGTTCTTAAAGCATTAAATGGTCACTGGAATAATCACTGTTTGAATCGCTTTGGCACTGATGCTTATAAATACAGTTTTATTATCCATTGTGAGTTGAATTGACTTTTCTGTTTCTTCAGGATTAAAAATGACTACTGCGATAGTTCCGTCCGGATTTTGGGCAGCGGTAGCCATAATACTTTGATCTTTAAGCTCGAATCCAATGCGGACAGCTCCCGGACGGATAAATCTGCTGAAGTGCGCAAGGGTATAATAGAGTGGTGTAAGGTAAACTTCATCTTGATCCGGATCAACAATAACGGGTGCAACACACCAGTTTTTTGCCCAGTTAGGGCCTCCCTGCCGGTCGAGCACCATATTCCAATCGACCCATCCGTCAACCTGATTATTTAAACAGCCTATGATGTCACGGGCATAGCGATACACAGGCACATATTTAGGATGCAGGTGTTTTTGACCATCAGGCG
>Ga0100391_1003670_pt1 | contig 15350 bp, 12 predicted proteins | sample CryGeymeta201515_FD_81541 | JGI IMG/M metagenome (GOLD analysis project Ga0100391, IMG submission 81541) | Groundwater microbial communities from Crystal Geyser aquifers in Utah, USA - Crystal Geyser metaG 2015-15 | ecosystem: Environmental > Aquatic > Deep subsurface > Groundwater | place: USA...
ATTTCTTCTTTCCCTGTGTTCCCCCTTTTTTTGTTTCCTCTTCCCCACCCTCTCCCCTTTCCTTCTTTTTTTCCTTTTTTTCCTTTTTTTTTTTTTTTTTTTTTTTTTTAAACCTTGGATGCAGATTATCAATTTGTGATTCATCTTTGGCAACATTCCACGTCCGCCCTTTTTCATCATCACTGGGTCCCTCCTGCTCCTGCCCAATTGCCGGGACACTCTTCCTGGGACTTCTTTTCGGCCACCTCGCAAGCATTTTTGTAACATCTACATTTTGGGCCTTCCGCGAGAATTCTTTTAAGCTCGAGAGGGAGAGCAAAGTTAGGGCAGTTACACTGGTGTTTCCGAAGCGGAATGTGAATGTGCAGGAGCATCGTCTCTTTTGTTTCGTGCAGAGTAGTATGCCAAGTTATTCCATTATCTCTTTTTCATGCGGAGTTGCAACTTAATTGAACTTTTCGCTCAATTCTTTCCACCACTAATCAATAATCAACAATAACATAAGTACCGCATTTTCGTAAGAATATTTCGGAGTACTTCAGAACCAGTAGACTCGTCTACTTAATTGACTTAACTCGCATTCGATACTATAAGACTTAGTAGTCAAGTACGTAGCTTCCTTGGTAATTATGCCAATATCAATTAGCGTTTGGGTTAATACTTGTCTTTTATCCATCCTCTTCTTTCTTCTTCCAGAAATTCTCATCATAATATTGTAGAGTACTATGTTATTATTATTACGATTGTCTTCCTGGAAGCAAGCATCGAATAACTACATAATGCATACAACCACATTCATCATCAACAAAACTCAACATCAAAGAGAGATAGTATAAGCCAAATGACGAGCAACAAGAGTGTTTGGGAACCAATCAACGAGGATGATACTCTAAAAACCACCAAAATTGATGGTGAACGATGGGCGTTGGTAGAAATTGTTTCGGCTCTTCGTGTTCCGAAGGCCGCAGCTGCTGATTGTGGGACGAAGAGTGGTGCTTCCAATCCATACGTAATAGTTACGGTAGCCGGCAAGGAAATGCATCGGACGGATGTGTGCTACAGTGATCCGAATCCTGTTTGGACCATCAAAACAGGATCGCTGTTCCTTCTCGAACTGAACAAAGACGACGACGGCGGCGGCGACAAAAAAAAGGTGGACCCCACGACGGCGACTGTTACTTTCACCATCAATGATTGTGACGCCACAACAGAGCATCAAACTGTAGGTACTGTAAAGATTAATTTGAAGGATCTGATGTACGTTTTGTTTCGTTTCGCACCATGTCCGCGATTGTATAGAGCTGTATCCACTGTTGAAGCTGACTGTTTTTGTTTTTTGGGGTTTCCGGTACAGCAACGGAAAAGGAAGACGAAAGGAATACTCCGTGAATATTCCGGAAGAAATTAAAAAGAGTAACAACAAGACAAATCCTATCGTCGCCAGAAAGTCCAAGCTGGTCCTTCGTTTCAAATCACCCTCGTTAGACGAACTGCACTTTATTAAGACTACCAAGAATAAGTCAGACGGAGTATTTGCCCACGAAACATTTCTGCCGCCATGCAGGTCTAAAATTGCCCCGCAAAAGGGACTGAGTCAAAAACTTGGGGGATGGGGAAAAGAGTTGATCAAGACTTTGGAAAGGGATGATGGTCATGAGATAGATGAAACGGAATATTCCTTGAACGAGGCATTGGAACCATCCATGGAATGGGTGGATGTCGGATCAGGCAGCGGTGGACGGCTCTTCTTGGAAGTTATTGGCTGCGATAATTTTCCGAAGGAAGACACATCAGCTCTTTTGCCGCTCAAAAATCAAGCAAATGCCTATTGTTGTATCATCATGGAAGACTCCATTGTTCATACCTCCATCATCCCAGATTCCCAGTCGCCACGATGGATGCCAAGTGACCGCCGAGCGTTTATCTTTCACATGTCCCATCCATCATCTCAAGTCTACGTAGGAGTTTTTGACAGAGACTTGGACAATCGACCGGGAGCAAATCTTACGCCACGGGTTCACGATCCCCTGGGACGCGTTGTGGTCAACCTGTCCCATTTTCAGCCCAATACTCTCTACACCTTGAAATATCCGCTCTATCTGGTAGACGGAGAAGCCAGTCGAAAGAGGGAAGAGCAGATCACTAACGGAACTCTTACAATTCGATTGCGACTGGAATGGGGCAACAGTCGTTGTCTAGGAAACGACATGAAGAACATGATTTGTTCCGGTATGTTTCCTCCGCCACGTTGGTATGTAGCCGTACCGACGAGAAACGACTTCCAAACGGCATATTACACCTTAGAGGGAGATGTAAGTATAATCATTTGCTGCTGTCGTGAACATGTATGCAAAAAACATAGTCTTCAATCTGCCCCCTTTTATTGTTGCCACTATCGTTGCAGCTGGATGCTTCGAAGTTTAGTCTTTCAACGTTGACGAGCTACGTAGAGGAGCTGCAATCCTTTTTTGATGATGACTTTTTTGAGGTGCTTACCAGTGCTATACTCACCGTCTTTCTGTGGCGTGGTACTTATCCCATTAATTGTTGTTGTCGAGTCATCCGGTTACCACTGCATTCTATAGTGGCGTTTACCTGGGGCGTCTTGATAACACATGACTACAACCTTCTGCCGTCATTTTCATTTTTCGCCGTCGGTTGGTTTTTCCTGTCGACTATGGAATACAGACGACAACACCCGTCTCCTTGGCATAGATGTGTATCCTATGGTGAGCTACTAGGAAGTTTTTTGCTTGGTAGCTTTTTTGGGTGCTTGAGTCCATACGGCACTGGCCAAACCATAGAAGCCAACGAAAACCTGACCGCCATTCAGGAGCATGATGCAGCCATTGAAGAACACAAGAAGCAAAAAAAGGAGGAGGAAATCCAGATGGCAGCCAGGTCGATTGAGGAGGACCACGAGCACGTCGTTGACGAAAGCGCAACAATGGAAACTAATGTTCCTGTTGAGTCCGCAAACAGCAACAGCTTTATGGCATGGCTGAATCCCTTTAAACCAATCTTTCATCCCGTCCAAAAGTTACTGTACCGTCTCTTGGTACATTTGAGGATTATCAGGAGCATAATTATGTGGGAAGAAAGTTATTATCCGTTCTGGATGGTGACTTGGTCATTCCTACTGTCGATAAGCCTACTTTTCGTTCGTTGGGGGGTGATTCTGAGATGGACTTTTCGCGTGCTTGTCTGGGCGGTTCTAGGTCCGTGGATGAAACTTGTGGATTGGCTTTACTTTGCACCCAAGGAAAAAATGGCTTTGGAAGAGAAGAAAGAAAACAAGCGGGAGGAGATTCACAATCGCTACGACCACACTTTGGAAGATCGGCTTGTCAATCAAAAAAGAAGGGAAGAAGCTGCGAAAATGAAAGGCATGATGAAATACTTATTTGGGAAGGTAGGTCAGAATGTTGACAACTTATTTCATTGTAATCCATTCAAATCATTAATGAATGTTCTCTCTTCTTGCAACAGTTTGTGCTTAATGTTCCCCGATACCGAGAAGCCCGGTTCCTCGATTACCCATTGCCTGCATCCACGGCGGAAGCGTTTCGTAGCGATCATGAAGATGTAGAAACAGTTGGACAAATATGTGGGCAATCGCTGTCTGGACACATGATTCCCAAAAGGTACGAAAAAATACATATTGATTGCGTGTGCAGCAATTCATGCGTGTCTCACACGATGCTACCTGGTGGCTGCCTTATTTTCTTCGAAAGAATGGTTCAAGATCGACCATTCTCTGTGGGGGGTGAAAATGAAGGTGACGATCCCTTAGTAGTTGAAACCGAGACGAAGCCACTTCTATCGCAAGAGAAAAGGGGGAAAAAGTACGGCATATTTTAAAGGTCACAGTACAATGGCTTGTAAATACAAATCCGAATATATAGTGAATGTAGTAGAGTGGATGGTACAGAGTTGTGATTGGGACGCGGAAATCACAGGAGGGTTCAGCCTCTCTTCGAGCTGTGCTCTCGACAAACCAGCCACAATCAGTTGTATCTAGAGTTCATTTCGTACGTAGGCTACCGATCTATCTAAAGGTATTTCGTTAGCGTGTCCATGATTCTCATAAGCTCAAAAAGAAGCTTTCGAAAAAGACACCGGAGATTTTTCAAAGTCATCCTCCGGGTCCTCCTGATTGACCAGCTTCACGAAAACATGCTCCAACGAACACTGAGAAACGGAGTAATTCTCGACGTGCAGCTCTGGATCACTCCTCAGCTCTTGCAACCGGCGGAAGCATGTTCCAAGACCCAAACTGGAAACATTTGATACTTCAAACCGCAAAAATCGTCCGTGGCGTTCCGACAGACGACACCCAGGCAATGCCCACAGGACTTCATTTTCAAGACGGTCCACAGCCTTGAATGAAGCTCCGCCCCTGCAGAACACATCGATGGAATAACCATCCATATACTTGGATTTCAGGTGCTGAACTGACCCAAGACACATGAATTTTCCCTTGACCATGATAGCTACACGGGTACACAAGGCTTCCGCTTCTTGCATGCTATGGGTGGTGAGAATTACAGACCGGGAGCGCGCAGCTTCTTCGATGAGGTCCCACATGCGGCGCCTGGCCAAAGGATCAAGACCAGATGACGATTCATCAATCAAAAGAACCTTGGGGTCGCCAATGAGGGCCAAGCCAAGACTCAATTTGCGTTTGTTTCCGCCAGAGTAGGCCATTGTGATCTTATCAGCGTGAGGAGCGAGGATCAATCGCTCCAAGAGCTCTTCCACAGTCGAAGCAACATCGTTTGGTGGAATACCACGGAGATGTGCGAACATAGTGAGTGTCTCGCGACCAGTCATTAGATCAAGGAGGCTGTTGTGAGAAAAAATGAAGGCAGAGAGGTGAGAGAGTTTTCACTGAACCAACCAAAGTTGCGATATGTACAGGCGAACTCACGGGTTCTTTTGCGGACAGAAGCCAATGTTCTTCCTTGCTTCCGAAACACCCAAGTTGCTACTACCAGTGGCATCATGTCCGGCGACAAAAGCGCTTCCACAGGTCGATTTGATATCACCAGTGAGCATTCCTATAATTGTCGTCTTTCCGGCTCCTGTTCATAAAACCCAAGCTACTGTTAGTAGAAATTAAGCAGTGCAAAATTGGGAGATACACGGCAAACTCACCATTGGCTCCGAGTAAGGCATACGTCTCTCCTTTCTGAACAACTGTTGAAACGCCACGGACAGCTTGTTTTGGCACGCAAACTGTCTCGTCATTGTCGGTATCCACGGCTTTATAGGGATTGCAAGCGCAAAAAATACAGGCCAAACGACGGCGGGCATTTTTCACTAGGGAGCCTACAAGGCCGACGGAGGGTGGATAGATCTTCCAGAGATTCTTGAGAACAACTGGAGCTGTTTGCCTAAGTGACTCGTCATTCTTCATGACACAGTCTCTTTCTTGAACAACATCAACGTCGTCCAGAGCCTTGTTTTTCTCCTCGCCAAGAAGCGAATAGTGAGCACCACATAATCCGTCTACGGACATACGGATTCCATAGAAATACAGCATCGCCTTAGTCCAGTAGAACTGAACTGCTCGGATCCCACGCCCTAGCAGTCCTCCAGATCCTCCATCATCCGAATACTCTAAAACCAAGACAAGGAAGCCATATGGTAGAGCCAAGGAAAAGATATATGCAATATTTTGTCCAGCGACATCCCAGTCCAATGAGTACTGGTCCAAGCCAATAATTTCGCTAAGGCAAGACGAAAAATGTACAAATATTTCATGAGATTCAGAGCAGCGAAAAGATACTAAACGCGTAAAGCTACGAGAAACGTACCGGTACCAGTAGGAGGTGGACATCGCCATCATACCTTCTCCGAGGTTGAAAGCAGGGAAGAGGCGGAAGAAAGGCAGCAATGCCGCTGCAATGTGCTCCGTCTTCTCCAGCGATCCCATCGTGACATTAGCAATGACGGTGACGAATCCAGTGAGCCATCCGATTCCAGCAACAGATATCTGGGCAGTGCTACTGTTCTCAAACATCCGAGACAGCAGATAGGAAAAAGGGAGTGCGCTGACACCATAGCCAAATATCAACGCAAAGGTGCACAAGAAGGCATCTTTGCTTCCAACAAAGACATCGGCAGAGCTTCCATACATCAAGAAGACGCACAGAATGCACATGGTGAGCACAAAATATAGTGTCAAATCCCACAGATAAGTAGCAGTCCAATAGGCGGACATGTTCACTCCGCTGACGAGCTGAAGATGCTTTGATTTACAAACTCGCTCTTTCACCAGAAAGACAATAAAAGTAGCCGGGATATAGCAGAAGGGAATCAAAATGAATAGGCCTGCAAGTACACTCAACATGACTTTGATCTCCAGAGACTGTTTGGCTGTCAGCGGTAGAGGATGGTTAATAGATACTAACCGTGTCTTAGAGCTCCTAGTCTCGCCTAGGCATTGCTTGAAGCGGTTTTCCATGTAAGCTTGGTTAAAAGCTGCCACGGCGTGGGCTGACGACGAATTGTGGAGTAGACTTGTCTTGGCAGGGATTTCAAATTGAAATTGCATCGCGGTCTGATTGTCTGGTACCAAGGCCTCGAGACTCTTCAATGGCAGAGTCAAAGGAATTGTTCTATCCATGTTGAAGATGTTTCCACGAGCCGTATTGATCCAAATGTCATGAAAGTCAACAGCAAATCTGCCAAGATCCAATGTGATATCCTTCGCCCTGACATTGATATAGCCGTCCATCTTTTTTGAATTTCCCCCAAGAATCTCGCTGAGGTAGCCAAATGCTTGATCTGGGCTGATGGTGTCGATATCCCACTGCAAATTGAAAATTGAGAGAGGAGATAGGACAAAGGTGAGACGAGCTACAGTACACCGCCGCTCCATCAGGTGTGTACAATCCGGCACAAGATTTTACCTTTTCGAGAATATGATCTGCAAAAACAAGAAGGGCTACACAGACTTTGGCCGGAATGCGAGGAATTGAGTCATCCGAGTAATCGGAGATACGGGCATCTAGCCAATCAAAAGTTGATTTGACTATGTTGTGAGAATAAGTACCATCCATTTTGTAAAGTTTTGCGACACCTTCAAACATGCTTGATAGTTCCCGAACGACAACCTCTCGCTCAAAATCTTGGCTATTTCCAGCTCCACTTAAAGCATTGGTCAATAGCTCTTCGACAGTGCGGATGCTGTAGCTTTCCCCTGTAACATGAAAAATTGTTTCGTTTGCTATTTTGCTAACGTCTTGGGCAAAAGTCCTGGCCACTTCATAGATTGACGGGGTTCCTCGCCCTTCATCTTTTCCAAGAGTGCCCAAATGCCACATAAAACTGCGGATGGTTGGTCCCAAGTCAGCATCCCATCGGTAAATTTCACGCTTCTGCTCGCCGATTTTCTGCGTCGGAAGCTTTTGGAAGGCAGAGTGGACAAGTTCTTCGAACATCACAGCAACGTCATGTTCGAGTTTGTCTGTATGTTTCAAAATGCCTGAGGTATTACCAGCAAAGTCAGAAACCATTTGAGTGATCATGCGTTCCAAATCATGAAAGCTAGGAGATTCTAGGAACGCAACAACTCCATTATACAAATCATCTGCAAATGAACGCAGCCCGTCTGTATATTCGGCTCGAATATCCTCTAACTGTTGGCTAGGAGAGCTGACGATGCCTTCTAGTGCTTTCCGAGTAAGCTTGTGGAGGCTTGCGGTAGGGGCCTTTGCATGACGAGGCATATTGGACCGAGAATAGAAATATTTCGCCATACTAGCAACATCTTGCTTCCAAAAGAATCGGCCATTCTTTCCAGCAGAGCCAAAGATTTCGAAGAGATCAACGCGCTGATCACGGAGCTTGATGGCCCCATGAGATCGTCTTTTAGACGAGTAAAACCTGATTTGTTCATTAAATGCTGTAAAGTTGACATTGATATTCACCTGTACTACATCATCCACAGAGAAGGCTCCAAATCTCATGGGGCGATCATGATCATTGTATGTCCGAAGAAGAAAATTTGAGAGCTCCGAGGAAGATTTGGTGTCTTCTAAGCGTGTCACGTCAACTTTCGGATAGCCAAAGGACAGCCCCGAATCCATAAACAAATATTGACTCTGCACCGAGTTTTGGTTGCGATCCGATGCTCCTCCAGCAATCAGGATCTGAGTGCTGGCATTTCCGTTCGTCGTTGACCCGGAGGACTTTTCGTACAAGGCGGGACTCATCTCCAGGGGCGGACCCGAGACGATGATACTTGCCGTCAAAACTAGAATCACCATAGCGACCAGCACCACGGGGACGATAATGGTAAAAACAGCTCCTTTAATGTCTCGCTTCTGAACAGTCACTCGTTTCCAATATAAGAGCCCAATCTGTCGCAAAGGTGACATGCTCTGGAATTCATTATGTTTTTTTTTGGAGTCGACTGAATCCATTGACACCACAGAATTGCTTTCGCTGCAACTTACTGAGGCTGTTTCAGCTGACTCTACTGTGAGTTTCGAGGAGGCAATAGACTGGGTATCTATGTAATGAGTCGCAGACACTTCATTGGCGAAGTTTCCAGATTTTTTCGTCGCCTCCTTTGCGTTGACAAGCTCCGTTTCCAAGCTGCCATTCTTTTCCGCCAGCATCAAAAAGACCTCCTCAAACGATGCATTCTCGATACCGTAGGAAGACACGCCGAGATTTTTAGCATGCGCCTCGAATGCATCAAAGGCGTCAGGAAATAGCTCTTCGGATCCTTTGGGGAAACGGTAGGTCAATTCCCTTCCAGACTTTCGGGCTAATTTTACAACAGGAACGTGCTGCAGCAAAAAATTCGTGATGAGGTCACGGCAATTGGAATAGTCGTGGTCTACTTCAGTGGAGTCTCCGAGCTTGTCCATAACAACCGTCAGATTCCAGCCCATGTTAAACTTGTCTTTCAAAAATAGCGGGCTTCCACAACACTGTAATTCTCCATCCTTCATGACCGCCACCCGGTCAGACAGGCGCTCGGCTTCGTCCATGAAGTGTGTGGTCAACAGAATGACACGGCCTTTCCTCTTCTTTCGCAGGACTTGCCAGCAACGGCGTCGGGCGGTAGGATCCATGGCAGACGTCGGCTCATCAAGAATCAAGAACTTCGGGTTTCCGCAAAGAGCAATAGCAACGCTAAGCTTTCGTTTGTTACCACCACTCAAAGCAGCGGCAGTCGTTCGGAGCTGATCCTCTGTCAAACCGATTTCCAAAGCTTTCTCTTTCAGCTCGCTACTATCAGAAGAGACACCTTTGATTCTGGAAAAGAATACCAAGTGTTCCATCACGGTGAGGCGATCAAAAAGCACATCATGTTGAGGGCAAATGCCAATGGACTGACGTGCTTTGGCCATATTTTCGCAGATGGAATGTCCATAAATGGAGACTTCACCACTCGTCGGAGGGTACAGACCTGTCAGCATGGCGATAGTGCTCGTTTTGCCTGCTCCATTATGACCAAGTAAACTAATAATCTGGGACTCGTACAAGGTCAAGTTCAGATGGTTGACGGCTGGCTTTTTCGACTTCGTGTAGCACTTGACCAAATCATTCAGGAAAACACGAGGAATCAACGCTGGATCCGTAACCATCTCGATGCTGCGTAAGGTCAGAGCAAAAAGGACAGATAATCAAAATGAGTGTCTCGAAGTAACCAAGGGCGATAACCAATTCGAACCAAATATCGCGGGACGTACCACTCGCTCTGATTTGCGGTCGTTGTTGCAGCGGCCACTGATAAGTCATCATTGCTGTCATCGGCCAAGGTTTCTTCCGTGGAAAATCGGCGTGACCAGAAGGGCACTTGAAGGCAGCTCGTAAAGGGAAAATACCAAGGCTTCGGTGCCGCTCCGTACTCGCGAGGAACAACTTGCTCTGTATACCACGCTAATACCATGTAAAAAACTGTGTCAAAGGCCAAGAACAAAATTGAGGTCCCAAAGCTGTAATCACCAACCCAGATATGTTGAGAGACGCTTTGTTCTCCATACTCGTAGTCGCCAACAATGTCAGCTCCAAAGGCTAACGCAGTACCAGGGAGAATACTGGCCGCATATTTTGCACCAATTGCTTCGTAACGGTTCGTTCCAAAAAAGACAAAGCGGGGGAGAAGACTCGCAAAAAGAGCCATCGGTCCAATAACAGCTGCTAGTTTGGCTTTATTGAAAAAAGAAGCCAAACAGAAGCAAAAGGACATACTTGCCGTGCCGAACAAAGCCAGCCAGAACCAGATCAAGACAAATTCGGTATGGGTCAGTACATGTTGTAAAACCACCGACATGAAGCAGGAAATGAAGACGAAGCTGATGACAGACGTTAAAACCCAAGAGGTAGTATGAGCCCATGGGCGGACCCCCAAAATGAGTAATGTCTCCTTCATTCGAGTCTCTCGCTCCTCTACCAGACCCTGGACGAGACGAGAAGTCGGGTACAAGAATGCCATGACCAAGATCAGCCCTAACAGGTACCCTACGTGCATGAAAAACACATTCTGGTCGTAAGCTGCCGTAGGCATGGGCATGCTAAAAAATGGGTCCACTTCAGGGGTGCATCCATTTTCCGCCATAATGAAATCATTGACGGTCCGTTGGAGAGTAAGGTAGCCGGACAAATAATACCTCTGATACTTGGTCGATAATCCACTTGCCACATAATTCTCCACCAAGGCTGTATTGGGCACCGTGGTATGATTGAGACGGATTGTAAACGATCCACCAATTTCGTCATCGCCACTACCCGTGTCGTGGAGCTGGGATAAATCAATGACCGCCCAAGTACGCTCGTCATCCAAATGATCCATGACATAAGCCATGGCTTCATCGTGATCGTCATGAACGCGGATTTGAATGTTCGCTCTTGCCGCTGGATACGTCTCTTTTAAGTAAAGGATAAACTTGGAGGTCAGAGGATGATCACGAGGAGTAAGGTGCATGGTGCCAAGCGTGAGCAAGTTGCCCCATTGCCGTCCATAGCTCGAGTCTTCAAAGGCCCTAGGCATATTTTGGCGGACATTAAGCCAACTACTCAACAACTTGCTAGCCCACACGTACTGTCCAAAGCTAGGTACTACCATGGGTCTGCGCAAAAAATCTTTCAACTGAACAGTTGATGGAAGTATGAGAAAGAAGTTAGATGGTGCAGAGAATGACCGCTGGATCGGAAAGAACGAACTCAAAACATACCCGGAGCCGCAACGAATTCACAATCGAGTAAGCACTGCGGTAGTTGGAGAAAAGGATGTAATGCTTGGACTCGTCCCACATATCGCCAAAGTTATCTTTGATTTCGTCCACAACATCCTCCCAATCAATTTTGTCTACAGTCTCCTTTTTAAGATCCGTGATAATCTCCTCGTACCAATCTCCACTATCAGCTTCTGCTTCTTCTTCGTCCAGATCAAGAATACCACCACCACCATCCTCTAGAGCACGTTCACGAGTACTGCCACGTTTGATTTGATTCATCCAGAGCAAGTCATTGATGAGACCAAATTCCTCGTCCTGGTCATAATCATTGGAGCCTCCGGCACTCATATCATTCAAGAGCCGTCCCCATGTCCACTGCGAAGAGTCATCTTCCAGGCCATCTTCCTTTAGAGAGCCTTCCTTATTCAGGTTCACCAAATGACGTTGACGCTGACGGTGAGTTTCGCTCATATCAAAGTCTTCCATTTCGTTCTCGTCGTAGATTCCAGTATCCCAGAACAAGGGCAAATCCAGGTTTAGAGCATGGTAATACCTGGCTGGGAAGCTGATATTTTCCGTCATGTTGTAGGAGAGCCACAGCACAACCATGAGCAGAACAGGGCTGAGAAACTCGGTCAGAGTTGCAGCCGGAGTTCTCATCTTGGTCAAAAAATTCTTGCCCATCAAAGCCTTGACTTGAGCGGTACCAGAAGCACCCGAAGATGGAGCTTCCATAGCTCCCGGTTTAAGTTCTTTCTTCTCCTCATCCTTGAGCGTAATGCTGTCAGTCTCGCCGACGGCGGTGTTGGGCATGCTGATTTTCATGGTCACTTTCTTATAGAATCTTGATTAGAATCGCAAAAGATATCGTTCGAAGCTTATGCAATGACTTTCAAAGAACAAATACAGGAAAGGTACTAAAAATGATACAATGATATCGCCCGCTGAGCAAACAATTTAATAGTTTTAGTTCAATTAATTAAGCGCTTCTGTCTGTAGACAAAAACTAAACAATGTATCACAAACAAAGCTACTATTGTAAATAGCTAAAGAATTTGCAAAAAGAGTGAGGTATGATGAATGATGTTGACTTCTGGATACTGGATACTACTTGAAAATACCAGTGCTGGTACTGGTTAAACAGTAAACATCAAGCAGAGGAGTCTGCGAAAGATCTTTCGGTTTTTGTCGACCGTTGCACGGTCTCGACAGCAACTCAACATCAGTTTATTCTGCTTGAGCAAGATACATCCCACAACGACCTAGGAAGACGAGGAAATTAGAAACGAGAGTATCACTCTTTTCCACCAGGGGTCTACTATGTCTAGATATCTCATTTCCCCATCTCCTTCTAAAGCCTTAGCCTTAAAACTTCAGCGAAAAGATTCACACAAGCCGAACTAAATTCGTAGATCAATTCCTGAATAATAAATTCCGCGTTCTTTGTTTCAGAGGGGATGAATGACGAGTCAAGTGTCTGATGGATGGCAGTCAAGAGAAACCTATGACTCAACAAATAAATGGCAAGGTAAGCAAGCAAACAAAATTCACAGTCGAGCTGTATGGTACGACGGGTAGAATAGGAAGGACAAAACGAATGCTCCATTAGTATGTAGTGGTAACATTAGTAACAGTGGTAATAGTAGAAACCTTCCAGTACAAGTTTGCGCGGCACGAGCTCTGCTTCTCGCCAGAACTCGCAGGCGTCATCCAAGCACAAGTCAAAATACCATCTGCTGAAGACAGAGGAATAACCTGCTCGGCTGTTTACTGTTTGAAACAAATAAAGCTCAAGTAACACGTATTCAACAGATGGAAGACACTAATTTATGCGAGTCTATCTCTTTCGCTAGTTTGGTTGAAGATAAGGAACGCAGATAGTCTTGTGAGGCTCTAGCTAGTAGGAGCAATTTGTGTAGCTACTACTTGTTGTAAAAATGCCTTGCAGGAAAGCAGACCCCGCCTATTTTGAAAAATTGATTTAGAGAAAGATCTCAGTGAACTCATACTGTGAGCAATATGACTCCATGTTAAATGCACCATTTAACATAACAAAAAGGGAAAGAATTAGGCAGTTTTGTGTTCCGCTCTTTTCTCCAAGATGTGCTGCACCTCTTCGAATTCCTCCTCGAGATGTCCGTCACATTCCCCGTCTGGAGCATCAACAGCATAATTGGATTTTGCCGCCTGAATTTCCATTTTCATAGCCTTTAGTTCTTCTGCCATTTCTTTCTCGTGGGTCTTGTGCAAATTCATCAGGGCGTCAATATCCGCCGGGTCCATCCACTTCACGGTGGATCCATATTTTTCTAATTTGGCTTCCATTTTTTCTGCTTTTGCATTCATTTGATCCAAATAATCGGGATATCCTGCGAGCACCGGGCCCTCTGGGTTGGGCTTCTTCGGATCTGCGGTGGTCATGGCACGAAAAATGGTAGTTGCTGCTGGGCGACGGGCCGTAACCGTAACTGTAGCCAGACGACGAAAAAGAACTTTAGGGCTGTGGAACATCATCATGGGCTTTGGTAATTGATTAATTGAGTTCTTTTAATTTCTGGTAATTTTTGAAGATTCTGGAATTTATGTCAAGAAAGAGGTGATGGCATAAATTATCTGTTCTCTGCTAGAGTAGCTACTACTAGTAGTAGAGTAGTATGTTTGTTGCGAAGCTGACATGATGAGCAGAAGTACGAAGCGGAAGAACACCACTCTTTTTTTAGGATCGAGGATGCGAACTCTGAAAACCGAATACGTAGAATGTTGTGTCAATGCCGCTAACTCTAACAGAACTATCTTGATTTTAAGATACTATTCACCGTACAGTGAAAACAAACGCTCGCTTCTGACGAGTAGACACTAATACTAGTAGTACTAGTAGTAGACTACTACTAGCTAGCTAGAGGAGTACTACTACTACTATTAGCTCTACTGCCTAGTTTTGACACAGGGTTAATGGCAATGACTCCGCAAGGTAGGGTTAGGGAATAGGATTATATTTTCATAATACAAGCTTGGATTTTCTTATTAGCACACAAACTATTTTATTATTCAAAATTATTCTATTAAAGAAATCAACAAATACAGTATGGTACCAGGTACTAGACTACTCAACTACTAGACCTGAGCTAGTAGACTAGTTTAGAGTAGCTACGGTACCAAACTTGTTAAACAAACGACTGTGATAGTGCAATAGTGCTGTGCAGATGTAACATGTAGTAGGTCTAGTTATTTCTACAGCTGATTCAGCTCGTCCACCACAAGTCTAGCGGCTGTCACACAGTCTCTAGTTGCTGTTGAGGATCTGTTCCAGTGGCTGCAGTTGCTGTCGCTCCAGTATTTGCCTCTCTCCAGTTGCTGTCGCTCGTCTCAAGTTTCCCAGTGGCTGTCTATCGTCTTCAGAAGAGGCTGTCGTTCCAGTGGTTCCAGTGGCTCTCCTCGGTCGTCTCCAGAAGATGTCTATCCAGTAGCTCCAGTGGCTGTCGATCCAGGGACTATTGATCGTCTCCAGTGGCTCCAGTGACTGTCACCAATATTGTGGGTCCAGTGGCTGTCGATCCAGGGACTATTGATCGTCTCCAATGGCTTCAGTGGGGCTGCTCCAATGGCTGGTCGTATCGATCCTGTGGCTGTCGATCGTCATCGGCTCCATTCATTCAGTGGCTGTCGATCGGCATTGTCTCCATTCCTCATTCAGTGGCTGTCGATAACAGTCTGGTGGGGGGGGGGGCGGTGTCGATCGATAGCTGTCTCCATTTCCAGTGGCTGTCGATGGATCGATGGTGTTGTCTCATGTTTCAGTGGCTTTGGATGCCTCCAGTCTCCAGAGGCTGTCGATCGATGGCTCCGGTCTCAGTCCTTCTACCAGCCAGCCAGCCCCCCCAGTCCCCAGTGGCAGTCGATCAACAGCTGCCGATCGATGGATTCAGTCTCCAGTGTCTGTCTGTTGAGGTGCTGGCAGTAGTTTTGTTGGATATTGTGTACTTGCGAAAACGAAGCCCTATAGGTGCAGTACTGGAATCTACGGGGTAATGCACTACGCTAAAAACCAGGGGTTTTAGAGTGTTCAAATATATATTATGAGATTAGAACTAAAGTAATCTGAGTTGTAATCTCAGAGGCGCAGATCTTCGCAGGTCAAGCACAATGTAC
>Ga0100391_1003674_pt1 | contig 15339 bp, 14 predicted proteins | sample CryGeymeta201515_FD_81541 | JGI IMG/M metagenome (GOLD analysis project Ga0100391, IMG submission 81541) | Groundwater microbial communities from Crystal Geyser aquifers in Utah, USA - Crystal Geyser metaG 2015-15 | ecosystem: Environmental > Aquatic > Deep subsurface > Groundwater | place: USA...
ATGCTTTTGGCTATTGGCATTTAGCTGTTGGCTCGTTTCAACTTAATAAGCAAGTTTTTAGTTTTATGAAAGACAAAATGACAACCCATAAACCCGTAAACCCGTAAACCCATGAACCCGTAAACCCATAAACCCATCAACCCGTAAACCCATCAACTCATCAACCCATTAACCCGTGAACCCTTAAAATCGGTACTCTCGGCTTCGCTCGATCACCTCCAAATCTAAGAAACAAACCAACTCATCAACCCATGAACCCGTAAACTCATCAACCCATAAACCCATAAACCTTAAAACATGGAAAAAAAATACCACATCTCACTCACAACCGAAGGCGTTTTCCGTATCAGTATGCCTTACGATATTGATTCATTTGAAGAATTCATTCAACTCCTGCACGACAAAAAAATCCTGAAAGTCTCCTTCAAATACCTGACTATCCTGGATGAAATCCCGGAATTCCTCAACGAAGGCTTCAACCTCAAGATTGATGAAATACAGCCATCCCACTTCGAATGGCTAACCACCAAGGCTTACGGTCAATTTAAATATGTCTGTATCGTAAGGCAGTTGTAAGAAAAATAATTTATCCATACGGCATTCTTATCCCATAACTATAATGTCTCAATCTTCAGATAAAACATCAGTTTGAAATTAAAATTTTGTAACTTGCTAGCCTAAATAACTAACCCAAAAAAATATTATTTTTTCAAGTTTATGCAAACCAATTTAAAACAAATCTATCAGATAAAATACGCTTTTAAAACATTAAAACTATAAAATCATGTTCTCTTCAAATCCTTTTTTCAATTACCTGCTAGAACTAAATCAAGAAGCAGGAATAGAGCTTATTAAAGCGTTTAATAATAGTAGTAATAAAAAGACTCATCTTATTTTTCCATCAATAAGAAATACTTTAAATAGAAAAAGAGTGAGCGAACAAGAGTTGCGTTTTGCTTTTACATCACTACATGATTATAATCGGTTAAATTATTTAGACCTAAACTATGCAATTGAAGTTCCAACAACAAAACAATATCAATTTAAAGGGCTTGTAAATCAACGTTCTGCTGCAACTGATATGGCTTTTTTTGAACATAGTGAGCGCAAGTTAAATATAGAGTTTAAAGCCCACAATCCAGATCAGAACAGTTTTGACAAAGACCTGTTAAAACTAGTCAATGAAGAACTTCCCGGAGCATGGTGTCATCTACTTGAAAATGAAAATACCGGTACTATTAAAAGTGTCTTGAATAAAATTTCTAATGGATTGATCAACGCAACACAATCTATTTCTGTAAGTAAAGGAAATAATACTGCTTTTTCTCTCTATATCTCTATTTTAATCCTGAAGAAAAACCTGTTGATCGTGTTTGCTGATGAAAATTTAACCTCAAATGACTTTACAAGCCAAATAGCCAGTTTCTTGCAGACCTATAATGTTAAAACATACAATAGTAAACAACAGGGCAAATATCAAATTGGTAATTGGTATTTATTCAAGCTATAATCTACTTCCCAATTTCACAGTAGCTAAAACATTTTATTTCTTAAGTATTACTGTTCGGCGTAGTCTGTGTCTGCGTCGTTCAATATCACTCGGCGCAGTATGTAACTGCTTCAATTAAATCCTTAACAACCCAAAAAGGTACCCTCAAACGTTCGGTCTAGTATAGGAATAAGCCGACCATAGCCAAGGCAGTCGGCGTAGTCTGTGACTATGTCGTTCAACCTTCGACCTTCCAACCTCCGACTTTCATCCTGACTCGCTAAGTAAACTCATTTAAACACATTCAATCCACTCTAACGCCTAAACCCTATCCAAACCCCAAATAACCTTTGCAGCTTCTACAATCGCTTTCTGTCTTTTTTCAATTGCTTCTTTGTCCCAAACCGGACTAGCACTATCACTAAGAAAATACATGATTTGTTTTTGTTGGTTAAGCAAATTATCCCTTCCATAAGAATCCAGCTTGTCCTTAAAAGGTTTATTCCCAATTGAACTGTTGTGCTTTTTGGAAATTAGCATCAAGTTACCAAGACAATTCATCCAATTACCTGACACGATCCCTTCGTCCGGATTTTCAACGTTGTCATAAAGTCCATATCCATATGCTACCGGATCTCCATTTGTTGGTGTTTGCGGAGCAATATGCTCGATACTTTCCTGGCTGATTAAATTGGCGTAAGTAACTTTGAGCGGTTTAGGGTAGTTATTGCTTCCAATGTGAAGTTCATATTTCCAAAGCAAATAGTTATCCACGCGATTACCGTAAAAATATTTACTGTTTAGGTGTGCATAAAGAGTATTATCATTCCAGTAGTTCCACCAACCATTGCTCTTAATATTGGCAATGATATCGTCAATGTTTTTCTCAATGCTATTAACGGTATTCATATGTATTAGATGTTGGTTTAACCTCGTCTCAATTTCAGCCCTGCCTCCGCGTATTAGATATCGAAAAGTTATGTTTTCCAAAAGTTTTGTCAATCGGCTTATCGTTTTCTCATCTGCTTGCATTTTATATGCCTTAATTAGAAATGGGTAAGCCAAAGCCATATTGTTTAAGTATAGCAAGTCTCTGGTGACGCTGTCATTGCTTTTTTCAATTTTCTCAACCGTCTGAAAAGCCTGTGAAAGCCCCGAAAGGAAAGACTTTATCCAATCCGATTTAGGACTTGTAAGAGAGCTGACTGCGTCTTTGATACCTTTAACAACTTCTTCACTATTGTATCCATGACCACTTTCAGCACGCCAATAGTAATTCAGCACCTCATCTTCGCCAATATTAATCCGAACAATTTGCTTATAAATTTTCGTAAGTTCGTCCTCAATGTACCTTATATCGTCTTCGACTTTCTCTTTTGAAGTGCCTGAAAGATAGATCTGAAGCATAAAATAAGCTTTGATTATTTCCAGCTTCGACAGCTTTTTGCCTCTGTCATTCTGGAAAGCAAAAATTTGAGTAGCCTGAATTTTATCTTTCACCACATATTCGGTTATAGTTGCGTCTTGAATCAATTTACATCGTTTCTCCAAATTTTCCAATGTATCACTGGCGAACTTCTCGGCAAGTAGTTTCTTTGCAACCCGCATCCTGATTTTGGAAGCAGTATCAATCTCTTGATAGTGGTTTTCTCTTCCCTCAATGATTTCCTCAACGAAGAAGTTATTGTCGTAAGCAACAGTTTTAAACTTTTGGGTGCCTTTCCGTAAGTCTTTAAGATAATAATCCTCGATATCCTCAAGATCAATATTGATATGCACTTCATTTTTTTTTCTGCGTTCTAACTCCTTCTTCAAGACACTAAAAAAAATTATCAATGTAGTAAGACGTTGTTGGCCATCAATTACATAGAGTACGTTTTCTTCCTTAACCTCAAATATAAAGTGCCCTAAATAGTAGTGACTCTCCGCATTTTCTATGTCCTCAATAAATTGGCTGATTTCTTCTTTGTCCCAAGAAAAGGCTCTCTGATAAGAAGGGATTTCAAATTTTCTGTTTTTGCTATCAAACAACTGATTAATTGTACTTTCCATTTTTCCATTTTTAGATTATCTTCAGTTTTTTAAATCTAGTATGGCAAAGATCAGGATTTATCACGATAAAACTTGTCTCCAAGTACGTTTTATTTCCAAGCAAGGCAACTCGTTTATAATCCCAACGCTCGGCATAGTCTGCGACTATGTCGATCGCTATATAAACCATAAAACCCGGCTATCATCGCTGCCGCACGAGTTGGACATTGAGCTTGTCGAAATGCCTCTCGTGTGGCAACAATCAGCATATCACCATCAATCCCCTTCATTCAACCTTAATTTTGCAAAAAACAAACTGAATATCATTCTCCTGATAATGCTCAGCCTCTTCAGAGGTTATAAAGCTTATAGTTTCATCCTCAACATCAAACACCTCAAAGATCAACGTCGTTTTTGAAACAATCAACCCATCGGAATAAAAATCAATGGCGTCAATCTTTTCAAAACTGTCTAATCCCTCATTCTCCAGTACCTTAAATAGTTCAGCCGGTTTCAAATAGACAGGTTTAATGTATTTTCTGCCATTGTATTCAAATTCAACAGCAAAACATCCGTCATACAATAAAATAAACTGCTCGATTTCAAATCTCCTATCGCCAATTAATTCAGCCATAATGCATAATTTTATTTGTTGCTTACGCTATTGAATTTTTAGTACCCCTTCAACGCAAAGCCAAAATTACCCACATCCTCCGCCAAAACATGTCGCTCAATCAAAACTAAAGCAAAAACCTAATTTCTATTTCAACTCTGCATTTTTTACTCTTCAACTCGCTGCACGAGTTCACTATCATGTTTCCCATAGTCAATGCATGCCCCAATCCAACCAAAAAACTAATTCTTAAAAAGTTTCAAAGTAGCTTTTACCTGTTGGTAAGTAATTGCTTCTCCCTTTAAACTTTTTAGCGTGTTTAATATCCCATTTAGATTCCTGGCATCATCATTTTTGCAGTATGCTGCAATAACACCTATCAAATGGTCTTCAATAGTGATATTTAAGGCATTGGCCTTAGCTTTCAACAAACCTAAACGTGTTTTATAACCTGACTTTTTGATTTTATGGATAAGACCACTTTTTACAAGAGACAAGAGTTTTTCATCAAAATTACCCTTCTTTAGCGGTTTAGAAGATGTTACTAAAACAGGCTTGTTTGATGATAAAAAATACTCAATTATCTCAATTAAAAATTCTTGCGTTTTTTCTTTATTATTAAGATGTTGAAGATCGTCGAATATAAAAGCATCATACTGTTCCAGTTCAGAAAATAAAGTGTTTTTCTTGTTTTTTGCACTTGCTTCTACAAAGTTCCTTAAAAACGTTGTTGCTGTGCAGTAGTATGGCTTTTGGCTTTTATCCTGTTGCTTGATAAAATTCCAGTATGCCTGAGCTAAGTGTGTTTTACCAACCCCAATTGCTCCAACAACATGAAACATCTGCGAAGAATATGAGCTATTCGTCAAAATTGAGTTTTTAAGCAATTCTATTAAACAAGCATTCTTTGTGCCTGATAAATAATTCTCAAATTGATGATTTTCAAGCACGTGTTCATTCATAATAATTATAGGATTTTCTTTCTCTTTCGGCAAACAAAGATTTTTGTAAACCCGGTTCACTATGCGGTTTTTCAGAAAATCTATGGCAGAAAGGTCTTTACCTCTTGAGTTTATCGTCTCGAGAATCATACCAATTTCGCTTTCAGCCTTTATGGGGTAATATGAGAAATTCAGTTTACTGATTATGGAATAAAATAAATTTCCTAGATAGGCAATGCCCAAAGCCCCTTTTTCTGCGTATTTTGCTGTAAAGTGGTTCTTCAAATAACTAAATCCATCGAGTAATCTTCTTTGATAAACTGTGAATGCCTGAACATTTTCGTTGCCTTTGGATATTAAGTCGTAATAAAAATCTTCTGTGTCATTATTCAGTTTCAATTTACTTTTTGCCCCTGAAAAAAGAAATGTAGCTATTTCCACCTTGTATTCAGCTTTCCCAGCTTTAATCAATTCAGCCAAAATTATAGACAAATACAAACTACATGTTGTTAACCGCTGCTGTCCGTCAACAATATCAACAACTTCCAATATTTTAGAGCCGTAACTTATTGTCTGTTCTTTAGTAGGCATATGGATAATTATAGTTCCCATATAATGACTGTTAGTTTTGTCATCAATCAACATATCAACATCTTGAACAAAATCCTTCCATTGTTTTTCGCCCCAAACATATCCTCTCAGATAATCAGGCACTTGTAGAATTTTGCCTTCCAATAGGCTTGAAAAATTATATTTTTCCATATCTTTTTTATTTGCAAACCTAAATACCAACTCCGCCAAAACATGTCGCTCAGAATCTTTTCAGACCTTCTTTCAGACCTTCGACTTTCAGACCTTCGACCTTCGACCTTCCGACCTTCGACTTTCAGACCTTGGTCATCGAGCGATAGTCGAGATGTCGACTTTCAGACCTTCCGACCTCCCACTTCTTCAATCCCGTCACCTTTTGTCGTACCCCCATACCTAATTTTGCTTCAAAACTTAAAAATCATCAACATGAAATCAAAACTTAACCCCTTTCTGATCCTGGTCATGCTCGCCACTTTGGCCATAGCCACAACCTCCTGTAACAAAACCCTTAAAAACGACACCAACACTATTTTAGTAGCCTACAATGATGCCATTGCCGACTATCACAATGCAATTAATAGTGCTAACGTAATTTTTGACCAACGTACAATGCAAATCTTTAACTTGAACCAAACCGCCTGGGACAATGTAGCAAAGGAGCACAAAATCGACTCCCTCATGAACTGGTTTTACGAAAAACATGGCCCCGAAGCCTACAACGAACTACGTCTCCTGGTGGACGAAAACTTCAACGAAAAAGTCAATAAACCAGCCCGTTAACCCTTGAACCTGCCTACCGACATCAAAGAGGTAGGTCTTTGAATCTTTGAATCCTCAAATCTTCAAATCTCCTAAACAAATCAACGCATCAACAAACCTGTCTGGCGACCAGCGGGAGACAGATCAACAACTCTTAAACCCGTAAACCCATGAACCCATGAACTCCCTCCCCCGCCGCCGCTTCCTCAAATCCCTCGCCGCCGCATCAGCCACACTCTTAATGCCTTTCAGTCTTTCTGGACTTATAGCCATAAACAACAAAACCAACATCCTCGCTATTGGTGATCTTGCTGCCTCCATCATCAGCAACAACTTGTCGAAAATTCCTTTGCCTGAAGCCAATATCAGACTGCTTTGTAACCCCGAATTTGTAGAACTCCCGGCTGATTCCGGAATACAACAATCCGAATTAGAGCCGAACCATCCCGAAGAATTATTCCATTACAGCGAACACTACCTCATCCTTACTGACCTCACCTACAGCGAGTCAGCAGCACAGGCCATCAAAGCCGGCAACTACCTCTTAAAGCATCAAATAAGTAATTCTTTTATAGCCATCCTCCCATTCCGGTACCAGGGAATCATTACACGACAAACTGCCGAAGCAGCCCTAAAAACCCTCTCACAACAAAGCCCCTGTCACACCTTTGATCTTGAAGACCTCCGCACCCATCATGGTAACCAGCCATTCACAGAAGCTTTCATTCAACTGGAGCATAAAATCCTTCAAACCTTCGACTTTCCGACCTTCGACATTCAGACTTTTGACTTTCAGTGACCTTCGAACTTCAGACCTTCGACCTTCGACATTCAGACTTTTGACTTTCAGTGACTTTCGAACTTCAGACCTTCGACCTTCGACTTTCAGTGATTTTCGACCTTCCAATCACCGCTCGGCCCGTCAACCCTTAACCCATTCCCCCTTCATCAACTCTAAAAAACAATTTTCTCTTGCTTCTTTAAACCCTTCTCCCTACTTTTACACCACCAAAACCTTTTTACTTCTCTCCGCTTCTTTTTTATTGATTAAGTATCTGATAAAAAGCTTAATGTAATGAAAAGTGCTTTTGCTATGAAGCTTTTATTAATATGCTTTACCGGTTTATACCTCCTTACCAAAAAGTATTTTTCTTATTTTTACCTGTTTTCAAGGGGCAAAAACCCTTTTAACTTGTGTTTTATCTTTGAGCTTGAATTCATTTCGAATGCTCACAAATTTTTTGGCTTATGCAACCAACAACAAAAATAACAGCCTTTTACGTCGAAAACTTCAAAGCTATCCGCAAAGGAACCTGGTTCGAGCTTAACAAGCTCAACATCCTTACCGGAGCTAATAGCAGTGGCAAGAGCACCTTATTCAATGCCATGAAAATCTTTACCGAAGGTTTTGTGGACGGCGATTTCCCGCTTTTCGACATCCGTAAAGCCCTGCCAGATGCTGGTTTTTTCGAGGACCTATTGAACTTCAATGCTTCTAAAAAGTGTTTCTGGCTTGGCTTTCGTTATAATTCAGTTTTTTTTAATGGTAAAATGGAGGTGAAATATAAGTTTGTCCAGGATGAGCAAAAAACATCCATAACCGTTTCAGAGGTCGAAATCAAGCTTAAAAACAAATATCTTTTAAGTTTTTACAGGCCTTCAGCAAATGATGAGTCACAGGTGGTGTATAAAAACAAGCAGAAGGAATTAATAACATTTGTAGGTATAGATGATGATAGCAACCCAGGAATAATAGTCTTTGCTATTGATCTCCAAATGCTTGCCAATAGTAAAACTGCAGACCATTACCAGAAGTATGAAGATGTGTTTGCTGTTTTGCAAAGGAACTTCCCCGATGGCATCTGGACTGGTGAATTGCTGGAAGAAGCTGATTACTATGTTCGAATGCCTTTTACCAGATTCTCTGATGAGTTTTTCTTTGACCTTTACAATGACAGTTACTGCAATTTGTTAAACAATGAAGGAAAATACCCGATTTATTATGATAGTGACGGAGGTGAGGCTTATCATGAGTACATTCAAAGAGTGCAACAAATTGGATATACTGATTTTATCAAAGAATATTTCCGTGAGTTTTTGAATGAACTTTCCGCTCAATTACGCTTTTTCTATCAAAAACAACTCTTTCACCTTGATCTGAATAGCGATATCCAAAAGCGTATCATCGATTCTAATTCCCTGAATTTTAAAATTATCGATCTTTCGTACGATGATAAACAACGCGTTGATAAAGATCATTCCGGTCCTTTACTTTTCATGATTATATTTAATCATTCAAATTATCAAGATGGAATGTACAACTGGCTCAAACTATTCGACCTTCCTGGCTATTTCATTACCAAAGAACTTGAAAATGCTTACCATCAGGTGCTTTATGTGGATGAGCAAAACTGCGAAATCAACATTGCGGATCTCGGTAAAGGCCATGCCAAACTCATTCAATTGATGCTGGCCATTGGATATAAACTTTTTATGTTGAGCGATGAAGACAGGGGCAAACAAGGGCGTTGGAATCCTAATAAACCTCAGTTAATCATCCACATCGAAGAACCAGAAGCCTACTTCCACCCTAAATGGCAATCATTGCTGGCAGACTTCTTTGTAAAGCTTTCAAAAAAATATAAGGTACAGTTTTTAATCGAAACACACAGTGTTTACCTGATTCAAAAACTGCAACTGCTGGTTGCACGAAATGAAATCGAACCCAATGAAGTTTCATTGCTCTATTTCGAACAGGCAAAAAAAGATGTCAACTTCCGCAAAATCAACATCCGTAATGATGGTCTGCTCAAAGAATCCTTTGGCGAAGGATTCTATGACGAAAGTGCACAGCTAGCCGTTGCTTTACTCCAACACGAAAACTTGAATTGAGATGTTGGACGTTTACATAGATAGAAAAATGATCGCTGCATTTGTCAACGGTGCCAGCAAAGCAAAAAGAGAAACCGATATCAGCAAGCTTAACCTTTACGTCAAAGCTGAGGCTTTCATCAAGAAAGGCTGTAAGTTAAAGCTTGATAGCGAAATCCAGTCACAAGCAGGTCAGGTATTGTCATATTTCACGCAAGGTTTAGGGGATAATGAAAAACCCTCTTTCACCTCATTGAATACAAAAACGCTTACAAAAAATAAATGGACCGTTGCGCTGCTAACAAGCAATAGCGATTTTTTTGATGAAGTTTCAAAATCCCTTTTCACGATCAGCACAAACGACTTATGGGATCGTTTAAGTGCACTCTTATTCAATATGCCTGAACAATCAACTGACTTTCCAATCATACCTGAAGGTTTGAATAACCATAAAGATACTCCTATCAATTTGAAGTCATTCAAGGGATGGTCATCACTATTAACACATCCGCTGGTACCACTCACAGATGCAATCATCATCGACCCATATTTCTTAAAACCAGAAGCTTTTAAAGATAGTTATGATGATTATATTACCAGCGCTTATGTCAACCAATCCTTGTTGCCCTTGATGAAGTTATTAAGCCACTATGCCCTAAATAAGCAATTGACTTTGAATATTTTTACGGAATGCTATATGGACTGTAACGAAATTGCGCAAGAGTTATTCGACTATCTTAATCAAACTATCTTGGATAATCAACTTAATATTACGCTAGTGATTATCGTTGCAAAATCCTTGAAACAACACAAGCGGATACTTTACACCAATTATTTTGCCCTAAAAACAGAACTCTCATTTTACCATTTTCAAGAATATAAGGTTACGGGCTACAAGAAAGATGATTTTTTAATAAAGCCTTTTGCTGTCGAAAACCCAAATATTGATCCGCATACTACCATGTTGGACGATCTTGCAGATTTTCATGAATTATTACAAAAATCAAACATAAAGATTTTTGGTGTAAAGTCCAACCTCAGCCATATTATCCCCCAGGCCTATAACCAAGTAAACCAACACTAACAATGACCCTACACGAAGCCATTATCCAAGTCCTGAAACAAAAAGGTAGTCCCATGACCACCCAGGAGATTGCAAATGCACTCAACAAAAACGGCTTGTACAGCAAACGTAATGGATCATCCATCACTGCCTACCAAATTCATGGCCGAACCCGAAACTATGGACACCTCTTCAACCGCAATGGCAATGAGGTCAGCCTTAAAAGTAAATCAGGGCATAATGTGCCATCAACCGCATCAGAAGCAACACTGCCAAATCAACAAAAACTCGTTAACGCTGATCAGTTGCCTGATGAGTTAGCCCTGAAGGTGCTGATGAACAAAAAAAACTTCAAACCCGCCAACACCATCCAAAACCTAATCCCCACCCAACCAGGCCTCTACTGCATTCGTATAGACAAAACCGAAAACCTGCCTGAAACTTTCGCCACGCACCTCGAAAACCGCAAACACAACATCCTATACATTGGCATTGCAACCACCTTCCTGCAACAGCGTATTGGTCAGGAATTATGGGCCAAAGGCCATGGCACTTTCTTCCGTGGACTTGGCGCAGTATTGGGCTACAGACCTCCTGCCGGTAGCCTCATAAACAAGAAGAATAAGAAAAACTATACCTTCTCAGCTACTGATGAAGCCGAAATCATCCAATGGATCAACAAAAACCTTTTGGTGAATTGGGTTACATTTGATGGTGATCTTGAAAAGATAGAAACAATGCTGATATCAAATTACCTTCCTTTGCTGAATACAGATAAAAATCCTTCAAAACTGCCGGAACTAGCTGTCCTAAGAAACGAATGCAGAGAGATTGCTTTAAACTTGTCAATAATTAATTCTATTAATTGATAGTGCTTGAATTAACTAAATATCACGCAAAATATTTTGCCTATGAGCTCACCAGGCAATTACCCGCTAATGATATTGGCAAGTTTACTGCCTCTTTACAGGACGCGCAGGTTGATCTCAATCCTCATCAAATTGAGGCCGCCTTGTTTGCGTTTAAATCTCCCTTGTCAAAAGGGGCTGTGCTTGCTGACGAAGTTGGATTGGGAAAAACTATTGAAGCGGGTATAATTTTATCGCAGCAATGGGTCGAAAGAAAAAGAAAGCTTCTCATAATTGGGCCATCAAACCTCAGAAAACAGTGGAACGCTGAATTGGCTGATAAATTTTATTTGCCGTCTGTTATTCTCGAAGCCAAATCATTTAATGATGCTATCAAAAATGGCAATCTAAATCCCTTTGATCAAGTTGACAACATAATAATCACTTCATTTCATTTCGCTAAAAATAAAGCCCCTTACCTGAAAAATATCGATTGGGATATCGTGATAATTGATGAAGCGCATCGGCTTAGAAATGTTTATAAGCCAACAAATAAAATTGGCAACACAATCAAAGATGCATTGGAGCATGCAAAGAAAGTATTGTTGACTGCTACACCTCTACAGAATTCAATATTAGAGTTATATGGTCTGGTAAGTTTGATTGATCCTTATATTTTTGGTGATTTAAAAAGTTTTAAAACCCAGTTTAGCAGAAATGTTGACGAGGAAAATTATGCTGATTTAAGAAACAGATTGAAGCCTATTTGTAAACGCACCTTGCGCAGGCAAGTCCTGGAATACATTAAATATACTGAACGCAAACCTTTGGTGCAGGAGTATTTTCCAAACGATGAGGAAACCACACTCTATAACTGGGTTACTGATTACCTATTACGCCCAAAACTTTATGCCCTTCCTACTAGTCAACGACAGTTAATGACTTTGATATTGCGAAAACTACTTGCTTCGTCTTCTTATGCGATTTATGGTACACTTGAAGCACTTGTTAAACGCCTGGAAAACATCATTATTAACAATAGCAATGAATCTTACGAAGATACATTGCTCTCTGATGATTTCGAAACATTTGAAGAACTGGCAGATGAATGGGAAAATGAAGAAGACGAACTGCCTGATAACAAAGAAGATAGTATTGCATCCTTCTCAGATCAAGAAATAAAGGAAATTATAACTGAAAAAGAAGATCTGGAAAAATTTAAATCACTGGCTTATCAAATCCGTAAAAACTCAAAAGCAGAACAATTATTCACTGCCCTGGAAAGAGGTTTTGAAGCACTTAAAAAATTGGGTGCTAACCAAAAAGCCCTCATATTCACAGAGTCTCGCAGAACACAGGATTTTCTTTTTAAACTCCTTGAATCAAGAGGGTACAAAGGTCGTGTGGTCAAGTCTAATGGTACCAATACCGATCCCAGATCAAAGGAGATATATAATGAATACAAGAAAAAGCATCGAGGTACTGACATCTTAACAGGCTCCATTACCGCTGATCGCAGGGCTGCAATTGTTGATTATTTTAAAGATTCAGCAACAATTATGATTGCTACTGAAGCTGCTGCCGAAGGTATTAATCTTCAGTTTTGCTCTTTAGTGATAAATTTCGACCTGCCCTGGAATCCCCAGCGCATCGAACAGCGAATCGGCAGGTGTCACCGCTATGGCCAAAAATATGATGTAGTAGTCATCAACTTTCTAAATAAGGCCAATGCTGCCGATCAGAGGGTTTATGAGCTACTGGATCAAAAATTTAGGCTGTTCGATGGTGTATTTGGGGCTTCTGACGAGGTATTGGGTAGCATAGGCAATGGTGTTGATTTCGAAAAAAGAATCGCAAATATTTATCAGCAATGCCGAACAACTGATGAAATTCAATTGGCCTTTGATGCATTGCAGGAAGAACTCCAATTTGATATTTCCGAAAAAGTACAGCAAACACGGAGGGTTTTAATCGAAAATTTTGATGAGGAGGTAAGAGAAAAACTTCGGGTTAACTTGATTGAAAGTTCAGCTTACATCAACAGATTTGAGGAAAGACTATGGTTGACTACCAAATTCTTTTTGAAAGCACACGCTACCTTTGATGATCAGGCATTTACTTTTACACTTATTAGTAACCCTTTCCCCAAAGAGAAAATTCATCAAGGGCCTTATATAATTTTGAAGTCTCAGCAAGGTCAACGCAAATCGGACATTTTAGTTCCTCATGAAACAAATGTTTACCGTGTAGGACATAAACTGGCAGTAAATATACTAAATGCTTGCAAAACACTCTCTACTACATCAAAATTGCTGGTTTTCGATTATACGAATAGTCCAACCAAAATTACAGCCTTGGAAAAATATTTGGGACAATCTGGTTGGTTAAAATTAAATCATGTTGCAATAAACTCTTTTGAGTTTGAGGATTATTTATTGGCAGCCTGCATAACAGATAATGGGGTTGTAATTGAAAATGAAGTAGCACAGCGGCTTTTCTCCCTAAGAGCTAAAGAAGACGCATCGTGCTACAGCTCGTCGGAGGATGCAAAACAACTCAATCAGGTTTTGCAGGGTGAAACGCAAAATTTAATTTCAATTAATGCAGAACGCAATAGGGATTTCTTTGATACCGAAATGGATAAACTCGACCAATGGGCTGATGATATGAAATTGAGTCTTGAAAAAGAAATCAAAGACCTGGATGCTGAAATTAAATTGCGAAAATCTGAAGCAAAAAAAATGCTGCTTTTGGAAACCAAAGTGAAAGCACAACGCGAAATTAAAACATTGGAGAAAAAACGCAGCGAAAAGCGACAGCACCTCTTCGAGGCTCAGGATACCATTGACGAACGAAAAGAAAAGCTCTTGGACGAGATTGAAAGACGGTTAAAGCAAGAGATTAATACAACCGAATTATTCACCATTAAATGGAAGATGATTTAATATGGAAAAAGATACGATCATAAAATTAAACAAGCGTTTTGAGGAATACGCTTATGAACAAGACGGAATCGAATATTGGTTGGCTCGTGAATTACAGGAGTTATTAGAATATACCCAATGGCGTAATTTTGAGAATGTAATTGCTAAAGCTAAAATAGCTTGCGAAAAATCTGGTAATGCTATTTCAGATCATTTTGCTGACATCAGCAAAACGATACCAATGCCCAAAGGTGCAACCAAGGTAGTGCCGGATTTAATGCTTACCCGATATGCCTGCTATTTGATTGCCCAAAACGGAGACTCCAAGAAAGAGCAAATTGCCTTTGCTCAAAGCTATTTTGCCATTCAGACACGCAAACAAGAACTGCTTGAAGAACGCATCCAGTTAATGGAACGCCTGCAAGCTCGGGAAAAATTAGCCGCTACCGAAACAGAACTTTCCAAAAACATTTACGAAAGAGGCGTTGACAATTCTGGTTTTGCCCGTATTAGAAGCAAAGGTGATTGGGCAATGTTTGGCGGCCACAATACCAGCGATATGAAACGCAAATTGGGGATTAAAGAAAACCGCCCTTTAGCCGATTTCCTCCCCACCATCACCATTACAGCCAAGCAGTTGGCTACTGAAATTACCAACTTCAATGTAAGGAAAAATAACCTGAAAGGCGAAGGAAATATCACCCACGAACACGTTAAAAACAATAGAGACGTAAGAGCCTTATTGGGCAAAAGTAATATTAAACCCGAAGAACTACCAGCGGAAGAAGACATCAAAAAATTACAACGCAGGGTAAAATCTTTAGACAAGCAAATTGCAAAGAAGAACCTGAAAGGTAAAAACGATACGAACAATGAGCAATAAAAAACAACTTCAAAAACTCGAACTCACCTGGATTGGCAAAGGCGAAGAGCCCAAGCTCGAACCGCGTATCCTGATTGAGCAACCAGAATACTCTTATTGGGAAGGCAAAGAACAAGGAAAACCCGCCCCTTGGTCCGATACTAAAAATCATGGTTCAGACAATATGCTCATACACGGCGACAATCTCCTTGCCCTCAAAGCCCTTGAACAGGATTATGCCGGAAAAGTAAAGTGCATTTACATTGATCCTCCATATAATACAGGCAGTGCTTTTGAACATTATGATGATGGCGTAGAACATTCACTTTGGTTGAGTTTAATTAGAG
>Ga0100391_1003682_pt1 | contig 15307 bp, 13 predicted proteins | sample CryGeymeta201515_FD_81541 | JGI IMG/M metagenome (GOLD analysis project Ga0100391, IMG submission 81541) | Groundwater microbial communities from Crystal Geyser aquifers in Utah, USA - Crystal Geyser metaG 2015-15 | ecosystem: Environmental > Aquatic > Deep subsurface > Groundwater | place: USA...
ATGGAACGCGCATTCCTCCAATGCCCGGTCAACTGCCGGATCGCCTGGCGCGCCGATGATGTCGGCATAAAATGTGCTGGCAGCAAAGCTGGTGCCGTGCTGGTAGCTTTCCAGTTTGGTCATGTTGACCCCGTTGGTGGCAAACCCGCCCAGCGCCTTGTAGAGCGCGGCGGGAATATTCTTCACCTCGAAGATGAAGGTGGTCATTACCGGCTGTCCCACCAATGTCTCCGGCGCGAGCGGGTGCTGCGCCAGAATGACAAAGCGGGTCATGTTGTCCGCGCTGTCTTCGACATTGCGTTCGATGATCTGCAAACCATACAGGTCTGCCGCGATCGCGGGGGCGATCGCGGCGATGGTGGGATCACCGCGTTCTGCGACATAGGCCGCAGCGCCGGCGGTATCGGCATGGCTGAGCGGCACGATCCCGCGGTCTCGCAAAAAATGGCGCGATTGGCCCAGCGCCTGCGGGTGGCTGTAGGCCGCTTCGAACGGGCCGGAACCGAGCGCCATCAGCGCATGGTGGATTGGCATGAAATATTCAGCGACGATGTTCAGCCCGCTTTCGGGCAGCAGGAAATGGATGTCGGCGACCCGCCCGTGCTGCGAATTTTCGATCGGGATGATCGCTTCGCGCGCGCGGCCATCTTTGACCGCTTCGAGCGCATCTTCGAAACTGAAGCACGGCAGCGGTAGCGCGTCGGGGCGGGCTTCGGTAGCGGCGCGGTGCGAATTGGCTCCGGGGGATCCTTGATAGGCAATCGCGCGGCCAGGATCGGCCGCAGCGGCGGTGCGCATCCGGTCGACGAGGGCGAGCGCAGGGGCGGGAAAGGATCGCATGGTGACCTCGCGCCTAAAGCGCAGGACGCGCGGCGGCAAGCCGCGATGCAAACAGTGCAAGGATTGATGCCACGATCGGTCTTGCGCGGGCGCGCGGGCAACACTAAAGGCCTGGCGGGATGACACAGGATAAATCTTCGCAAGACCAAGCCGCAGGCCAGAATGGCGGCGGCGATCTGTTCAACACTGCTGCGGGCTGGGTGCTGTTTGCCGCCGGGCTTGGGCTCGGCCTGTCGATTCTGGCGGGCAAGTATTTCCACGGGGACAAGCCGGAACGCCCCGAACAGCTCGGCTACGTGATCGAAGGCGCGGTCGAAGAAGCGTCTGGCCCGGCGGAAATGTCGATAGCCGAAGCGCTCAACGCGATCCCGACGGCGGAGCTCGTGGCCGCGGGCGAAAAGGTATTTGCCAAGTGCCAGAGCTGCCACTCGATCGATGCTGGCGGTGCGAATGGGGTTGGCCCCAACCTTCACGGCGCGATGGGCGGTTCAGTCGCCGCGCATCCCGGCTTCGCTTACAGTGCGGAACTGAAAGCGCTGGGCGGTCAGTGGGATTGGGACAGGATGAATGACTGGCTCAAAAGCCCCAAGACCTATGTCGCCGGCACCAAGATGAGCTTTGCCGGCCTGTCGAAGATCGAAGATCGCGCGGCGATTGCAGCTTACCTCAACGCCAACGGATCGAACCTGCCGCTTCCCGCGTTCACGGCTGAGGCTCCGGCGGAAGCACCGGCCGCGGACGGCGCGGCCGAAGCCGAAGGCGGCGACGCGGTTCCCGCTGATGGCGCTGCGCCCGCCGAATAAGGTCGGCTTGGCGTAGGGGCGCGGGCTAAGCAGTGCGCGGTTCGCCTTGACCCTTGAACCCCTGGGCGATCACATACCACTCGGATGAACCTTTGCGGCTCGCCGGGGGTTTGGCGTGTTTGACCTGCGCAAAATGCTGCTTCAGCAGCGCCAGCAGGTCGCTATCTGTGCCGCCCGCCAGCACTTTTGCCACGAACGCACCGCCGGGGGCCAGGTTTTCAGCGGCAAACCACGCTGCCGCCTCGACCAGGCCCATGGTGCGCAGGTGATCGGTCTGTTTATGGCCGACCGTGTTGGCGGCCATGTCCGACAAGATCAGGTCGGGCGGGCCGCCCAGCGCCTCGGTCAGCTTGGCCGGGGCTTCGTCAGCCATGAAATCCATCTGGAAAATCGTCACGCCTTCCAGCGGTTCGACCTCAAGCAGGTCGATCCCGACGATCTCGGCCTTGGGCGCCTTGGCGCGCACCACCTGGCTCCATCCGCCTGGTGCAATACCCAGATCAACCACGCGGCTCGCGCGTCTGAGCAGGCCGAATCGCTCGTCCAGCTCCAGCAATTTGTATGCCGCGCGGCTGCGATAACCGTCAGCCTTGGCCTGCCGCACGTAAGGATCATTGAGCTGCCGTTCGAGCCAGCGCACCTGGCTGGCGGTGCGGCCCTTGGCGGTTTTGACCCGTTTTGATGGCGCTTTGGTGCCGCGGGTCATGCTGGCACGCTCCCTGATCCCTGACCCACGCGCTGCTGGTGCAAGGCCTTCAACGTGCGTTCGGACTGGCGTTCGGCCGCCATCAGGCTGCGCAGGATGCCTTCGCGAATACCGCGATCCGCCACCCCCAGCCGCCGCGCGGGCCAGAGGTCGAGAATCGCTTCAAGAATGGCGCAACCCGCCACCACCAGTTCGGCCCGGTCGTGCCCGATGCACGGCAGGGTGCTGCGTTCAAAGGGGGTCATCACGCTCAAACGGGCGCTGATGTCGCGCATTGCCGGGGCGGGCACGATCAGGCCGTCGACTGCCTTGCGATCATAGCTGGGCAGTTCCAGATACAGGCTTGCGAGCGTCGTTACCGTGCCGCTGGTGCCCAGCAGGCGGATGTCGACGTGTTCCGCCGCCTTGGCAACGCGTGCGGCGAACGGGGAGAAACTGTCGGCCACCAGCTGCCGCATCCGGGCAAAGCGAGCCAGCCGCGCGGCTTCGCTGTCTTCGGTCCGGCCCACTGTATCGGTCAGTGAAACGACGCCCCATGGCACGCTTTGCCAGTCGCAAATGCGCGGCACCCGGCTTGCCTCGGCCCCGCCAGCTTCGACCAGCACCAATTCGGTCGAACCGCCGCCGATGTCGAAGATGACCGCCGGGCCATCGCCTGATTCGAGCAGGATGTGGCAGCCCAGCACCGCGAGCCGCGCTTCTTCCTCAGCGCTGATAATGTCGAGCGCGATCCCGGTTTCGCGGCGCACGCGTTCGATGAAATCATAACCGTTTTCGGCGCGGCGGCAGGCTTCGGTGGCGACCGACCGGGCGAGCCGGACATTGCGGCGCTGCAATTTATCCGCGCAGATATTGAGCGCCGCCAGCGTCCGCTCCATCGCCGCATCGGACAACCGCCCGCTGGTAGCCAAGCCTTCGCCCAGTTTCACCACCCGGCTGAAGGCATCGATCACGGTGAAATCGTGGCCCGATGGCCGGGCAATCAGCAAGCGGCAATTGTTGGTGCCCAGGTCGAGCGCGGCATAGGCCTCGCCGTGTGGCGAATTGCGCGAACTGCCGATTGCAGTCAGATCCGGTGCGCCGCGCGGTTGGCGCGATTGCCCCTGTCCATTGCTGCCGCGACCATCGCGGCCGTTGTTGCGGCAATCGGGCTGAGGGGGGCGTTTGTAGCGAAAATCGGCTACTTTGCCGGACTTGCCGCCCCGTCGTTTCCCAGCCTTGGGATTTCTGTCCGGCGGGAATGTTTCCGCCATGATCGTACAACTTCCATATCACCAGACGCACTGATTGCGCGTGCGGCACTTGATCGCAAGCTAACCCAACCATGACGGACAAGCAAGCAGCACAGCGCAACGGTGCTTGACCTTGCCTTCACACAAAACTAGGGAACGCGCGCTGATACTGCCCGTCCGGCGCAGGCGCTTGGCCAATGCCCCGTCCTCTAATGGTAAGAGAGCGGACTCTGACTCCGTCAATCAAGGTTCGAATCCTTGCGGGGCATCCAGCCATCCGGCATTATGGCGCAGAGGAACCAATTTTCCTCTAGCGCTATGAATTATTTGCTATTTCTTACGGGAAATCTGCTGGGCCAGTGTTTGCGCTCAAAGACCCAACTACCGGCAAGCCTTCTCGACTTCCAAGGCAATGCGCCTTTTCCATTCCGGAGCTTCCTGCGTAGCCCACGATCGGCATTCCTTGAGAATCGCGACTAGCTTCTCAGGCATTGCGTCTAGATCTGCCTGCCCGGCTCTCAAAAAGTCCTGAAAATGGCCGAGCCGCATTGGAACGATATCGAGCACGATTTTGCTATCATCGACACGATACCACTCCCCATAACGAAACGTATGAGCCGTATTGCTGTCGATATCGATTGCAATGAAAAGGCCGAAAACTCTCTTGTCTGGATTGTCGACGAACTGCTCAGCGTATTCAGCGACGTGCCTTCTGACAGGTTCACCCTCAGCGGCTTCCTGTCTCGATGAGCGGGTTAGCGTAACTTCGACCACGATCACGGCGTTATCAAACTCGAAGACCATATCCGGTCGGCCAGCTGCGGCACAATGAACAGGAAGGAAGTCCTGATCGATATCGAAATTGCGACATTCCCAAGGAGGACGAACCAGAGAATTAATGGCGAGGAATGCTCGCCAGATTACCCATTCGAGATAGGCGGGATACTCTCCCTTAGGAATTGAAAGGACGGTTCCATCAGGCAGGCTTACGCTGCGCCGTGTAGAGACCACATCCATCCATGCGAGGATTTCTCCAACCTTAGATGCTTGCTCCTTTGCAAATGTTTCCTCGTCCAGCTTCTGAAGACGTTCTTCGAGCTTGTGGCGCTCGATCTCAAGATCAGCGGTTGGCAAGTCTTCCGCGACCTCGCCCACTTTCTCTCCCGCTGCCTCAAGCCTGTTGGTAAGGTCTAGAAGCACAGTGATCGCATTTTCACGGTCGTCAGTCGGCAGCGATGCGCCATTCCACAGAGATTGAAGGTAGCCTGCCTCATCTTCGGAAAAGTCTTTTACATTGGCAAGAATAAGGTTTGCCAATTCCTGCTTTAAAGGGGAAATGACCAGCCCCCGACCAGATGAACGAAAAAGACCAGACGCCTTTAGATAGCGGAAATTGACATCCGCATAATCGTTGAAGGTCCCAATTTCCCTTCCGACTTTCTTGGCTGCCATTTGGTATTGTCCGCGGTCGAATTCCCTCACGCGTCCTGCTGCAGCTATGCGGGCGTGACGATACTGCAAAAGCTCGGTAACTACGTTGTCAATGCCATCGTCTGGGGTCTTCGTCTGGACGTATAGGGCAAATTCTTCGAAGGAGATGCGTCGATCTTCACCGGCAGCAGCCAAACGCTCAAATATCGCTAGGACAAATGCCAACGGTGAGAACTGCTTTGCCCGGTAACGTTTCTCGAGCACTGACGGAATTCTATAGGTTACAAGCGAGCGGAGGAAGCATTCTTGTTGCTGAACCACCGATCCGGCATTTGCCAAGCGCAGTCCATTTGATGTTATCTCGAATGGCCTTCCAGTTAGACCCTCAACCTCCTTTGTCGACTTGACCAAATCGGGGTCTATGGCTCCACTCGCTACGCCTCTGGTCAGCTGGGGCGTCACGAAACCAAGCTGTGATAGAGCTGAGCGCCACTTTCTTCCTAGATCGGAGGCATCTGCGCCCTCTGCAATCCGGGCTACTTCGACTACGTCGCTGTAGTGGAGCAATTCGGCAAAAGCTTGCTCCTGATCTCTTCCACTGAGATTGCCAGCGAGGGGAGACGATGCAAGCACCCGCAATGCCTCAGCGAGGCGATACGGAGTTCGAACGGTCGTGTTGCCAATGTGCCAAAGCATGGATCAGTAGCCTACAAAAATGTATTCCTGAACGTCATTACGCATGCCTTCTGCTTGACGCTGGTTAGCGAAGGAATATCGATAATCGACCTCTACGACTTCGACGCGATCCTTGTATTTTGACATTAGGTGAACAATTTCGTCACGCCCCGGCTCAGAATTGGAAGAATAGGAAACAACCAGAATGCTGTTCCGTAGACGGCGGAAAAGAGCATCAAATGCTTCACTCGCACCGACCTTCGAACTGAAGGGGGTGGGGTAGCTCTTGAATTTGCGTGTCTTGGTGTGCCATTGCATATCGACACCTTGCCAGTCACGAGCCAGACCTTCAACAAAGTGATACCTTCGGACATATTCATTGTCTGAAAGCGGGCTGTAATAAGGGGGGTCAATATAGGCCAAATCGACCTGTTTACGGAACGTCATCGCATCGCCGTTTCTAGTGCTACAGATCTTTCCAGTATCGAAAACGGCAGCATTTACAGCATCAGCAGCCCGCCGAATCTGCTCTTCCATTGACATCGTAAGATCAGCTCTACCGTCGTCGTAGCGCAACCCTGTGTAGGTGAAAATCCCCCTTGCCCGCTTCTTAAGGCATGCACGCATCAGTGCCGAAAGCGCCAGTGAACGCTTTACCGGATTTGCCATCGCCTGAATATTTGATCGCACGAGATCAATGACCGCGTTTTCAGCGTTCGTGTAATAGAGCCCTTCGAACGTATCTTGCACAAATGTCGAAGCGTTCGGGCTGGGGGCAAAGACACTGTCGATATCGCGTTGGTCGAGCGTTATAGTGCTATTTTCGATCATAGCCCGAGCAAAGGTCGCACTCATTGCCATGTAGTCGTTGGAAACGACCTCTTTGCCCATAGCCTTCATCATATATCCAACAACGCCAGTGCCGGCAAAGAGATCAACCGCGGAATTGAACTCGAAGTTATCGAGCACCGCCTTAATGTGGGGCAGTAGCTTTTCCTTTGATCCCATGTAACGCGTCGAAGGATAGGCCTCAACTTGAGCGGGAAGCGGCTCAGGCACGAGCTTCAGCCTTGCCCGAGCAACAGGCTTAGCGGTTACGATCACGTCCTCTCCCAGGCGCGAAGATGCCCGCGACGAGATATTGCGCTTTGTCCGCACAACCTCGATGTCGAGACCCTTATACAGTTCATGAACGAGCGGATGGTTGGAATTGGTCAACACCACGTGGCAACCGATCTGCTGGAGGCGGCGGACTTCAGTGGCCAAATCCCTGTGATCCTCCTCATAGAACTGTTCCTTAGTGTAGCGCTTAAAGTCAGCGTATTCAGAGATCGGAAGATACGGTGGATCGAGAAAGATAAAATCACCCGCCTTTGCATGCTTCTTTAGGATAGAAAGGTAATCACCCTCCTCGATCGTCACCCCTTGAAGTGCATGGGAGGCGGCTCGTAGAACATCAGGATCGCAGAAATTAGGGTTCTTGTATCTACCAAAGGGCACATTGAATTCGCCCCTTTTGTTGACGCGATAAAGGCCGTTGAAGCAGGTCCGGTTCAAGAAGATCGTGCGGGCTGCGGCGTAAGAAGGCTCGAGTCCTTCGAATTTTTCTGAGCGGAGCGCGTAATAAAACGGCTCTTCGTTTTCGAAGGTGATGAGATGGCTCAGGATTGAGGCGTAATCGTCGCGAAGACAGCGATAGAGATTCACCAATTCGGGGTTGGAGTCGGCGATGATGGCCTGCTCGGGCATCAAATCAAAAAAGAAAGCGCCCCCTCCTATGAACGGCTCAATGTAGCGCTTGAACCTTTCAGGCTTACGACGGTGAAGATCAGCCAAAAGCTGCCCCTTGCCACCAGCCCACTTGATGACCGGCTTCGCTTTGGTGGTTCGGATTGTGTCCGGGGCTGCTTTCATTGCTAAACTCCTTCAACGCCAATTGTTCGCTATATGTTCTCGGGCGTCAAGAGTGCCCAATACGCTTTTTAGGATGAAAGTGGACCAAACCAAATTTTCAGCTTTCGAGCGATTTTTCAGGCGCCTGCCCCACCGGAATTTTCTTGGAAAGAAACTGCGAGCCGTATTTGCCGGTCGCCTCCCCTAGATCTTTAGGGAGGTGAATCCATTCGGCACCGAGCACATGCAGGCACTGCATTAGGAACACGGCGGTAAACCTGCCCCGGCTTACCTTGTTGCGGAGATTGAGCTCATTGTCCTCGACGCCGATCGCTGACAACCGCTCAGCCAGGGCAGCATAGGACACGCCCTTGCTCATCATGGCACCCCGAAGGGTGTTCTTTGACAACTCTTCCCAGACTTTCTCGTCGCTCGACACCTTGCCCACTCCAACGTGAATCCTATCCCCTTGTAGGAGAGTCGAACGTGATCGCAAAGGTGTGCGCCACCCGAAACGATGGCGAGCATCATCAAATATGTATATTTTAGCTGGACAAAGGAGTGACATAATCATATGTGATGACATAGAGCATCACATTTCATGGCGCAGCATTTCCTCCTTTCTCCACAGGCACGAACGGTCAGTATCCTGTCCGTTGCCTCAATGTCGGAGAAGCGCGCCTACTCGAAGCTCAAGCGGATCATCTGGGATGCAAATGGCGGTAAGCCCATCTGTCCACATTGCGGTGGCCTCGAGCACTGGGAGCTGGAGGACGATAAGAAGTGGCGCTGCATCAGCTGCCGCAAGTCCTTTTCGCTCACTAGCGGCACGATCTTCAAGGACAGGAAGCTGCCCTTCCGCAAGATGCTGGCGGCATGCGTGATCTTTGCGAACGGCGTCATGGGCGTGTCAGCCTGTCGCCTCTCCCGCGAACTGGATATCACCTACAAGTCCGCGTGGGTGTTATTGCAGAAGGTCAGGGACGCATTGGGTCAAGATGGCGAAACAGCGCAGCTTGCCGGTGTGGTCGAGATTGATGGTGCCGTATTTGGCGGGAGCTTGCCCCGCCTTCCGAACAGCAAGAAGCTGTGGGAGGAGTTCAAGCGCAAAAACAAGGCAGCAGCCAAGAAGCGCCAGAAGCTCATCGTTGTTATGCGCGAACGCGACGACCCAGAGACAGGAAAGATAGGCAAGCTTCGCACCTTCCTGCTGCCCAAGGAAGGGGATGCAATCGAGATCGCCCGCAACATCCTGCTGCCCGATACGGTTGTCCATGCCGATATGAGCCCGCAATGGGAACCTCTCCAGTTGCTCTTCGACACCAAGCGGATAAACCACTCCGAGCACTTCTCACATGACGGCGCCTGCACCAACATGGCCGAAAGCTTCTTCGAGCGCATGCGGAGCGCCGAGCGTGGCGTTCATAAGCACATCTCAGGAGCGCACGTGCACCGCTATGCTATGGAGCTAGCCTGGAAGGAACAGAACCGGCGTGTATCGAATGGCGAACAGACTGCCATGATGATCAGCGCAATCGGAAAGGCCCCGCCCTCGAAGACTCTTGTGGGTTACTGGCAAGGGCGAAAAGCAAAGCCACTCGGGAACGACAATCAGCCGGCATCAGCAAACGATCGCGACGATGACGATGCAATTGCCTACCTTACTGGCCGGAAGGCGTAGGCCTGTCGCCTTGGATGATAAACCAGGTTTGGCTGTATCGCTCACCCTGGGTGTCCACAAACTGCCCCTTCTTGCTCCGCAGGCTGGCATCAACAGCGATCTTGACCTGATCGACCAGCATACGGTCTTCTGGGTCGAGGCCCTTTTCGGCCACAACCAGTTCGGCGATGGTCCTTGAACCCATCGGCCGTGCCTCTTTCCGCATCACGTCGAATGCCATCCGCGTCACTTCGCCCGGTTTGAAGGGCAACTTCATCGCATTCCGGCGGCTGGGGCGAACAGATTCCGGCTTCCAGTGCGGAGCGATCTCTTTCATGATGACCTTGGTGCTCACGAGCAGCGCCTCGACGGTAGCAAGTCGCTCACGCTTTTCACCGAGCGCCTCATATGCCGCTGTTACCTCAGCAATACGCTTTTCAAGATCCTGCCGTTCGCCAAGCCAATCGGCAAACTTGCGTTGAAGATTTTCTTTGAGATTGGTCAGACCCATGCCCGACGCATACGCTGCATTACGTTCAAGGATCAATCACGCTCGATCAGTAGAAATCCCGAGAGTGCAACTTGTTGTGGAAATGGGCAGAGTTAGTTCCTCTGCGCCATAATGCCGCAGCCATCTGACGGCCCAACCTAAATATGTGGGCTCGTACAAGCCAAGTTAGCGTTGCCGCAGGTACGTCTCAAGTTTGAGCGAAATGACGCAATTGTTCCTGTTTTGGCGTCGATTAGGTCCTCAACCAAGAATTGTGGCCTCAGCTTCTGTCCCAGGCATTGTCACGCAAAAAGACCAGCATCAGCTTGAAATACGATATTCATTTTACGCAAGAACTTTGCGCGAGGGTTGGAAAGCGGAATAGCCACTACAAGGCAACGGTCCGGCTTGTGCGATTATTCGCTAGGCTGATGGGCAGCAGCTAGGCGTGCCGCTAGCCTTCGATCAGGATGCTCAAAGCTCAACGCCTAGCGCCTTGGTGAGCACTCCAACTTCCGTCGGCCTGCGCTTAGCGACTGCCTCGGCTACTAGCTCAGCGCGCTCGACAGCATTGGCTGGAGGTTCGGCCGTGATTGCCCGACCCAAAAGCGCCACTGTCTCATCTGCCCCGGAGAGGAAGGCGATGTCTTGGAAACGGCCTTGAACTTTGGCCCATTCCTGACGGGCATCGCGCGCCGCGCGCGCGGCATATTGCTCAAACGACTGGTGGAGAATGCCGATGACGACGAGTCGGCCTTTACTGCGTGTCGCGCGCTCGGCGAGATCTTGCAGCAAATGCACATCGCCGCCTTCAAGCGCTTCATGCTCGAGCAGCTTGCCGAGTTCTGAGGTGGTCCCGCCTTCTTGGGCAGTTTGGCGGCTAAGTTAAGCTAATCCCGGTTGTCGTTCACGCCGCCTGTTTGATCATCAGATCATGGGGGGCATGCCCCCCATGATCTGATTGCTCGATCCGCCGATACGCCTCGACCGGGGTTCTGCCGGCTAGCCCTGAGTGCGGACGCTGGGTGTTATAATAAGTGATCCACCGGCCAAGGCCAGCCTTCAGCTCGGAACCGGTCTCGAAGGCATGGAGATAAACGCATTCGTACTTCAGGGATCGCCAGAGGCGTTCGATGAAGACGTTGTCCATCCACCGGCCCCGGCCATCCATGCTGATCCGGACCTCGGCATCGCGCAGCACGCTGGTAAAGGCGTAGCTGGTAAACTGACTGCCCTGATCCGTGTTGAAGATCTCGGGCCGATCATAACGGGCCAGCGCCTCCTCCAGCGCTGCGACGCAGAAGCCAGCATCCATCGTGTTCGACAGCCGCCACGCCAGCACCTTGCGGGTCGCCCAGTCCATGATCGCCACCAGGTAGAGGAAGCCCCGGCGCATGGGGATGTATGTCACATCGGCACACCAGACGTGGTTGGGCCGCTCGATCGTCAGCTTGCGCAGCAAGTATGGATAGATCCGGTGCTGCGGGTGCGGATCGCTCGTGCGCGGCCGCTGGTAGATCGGCGTCATACCAGCGCGCGAAGATGCTGACGCATCACGCGCTGAAAATGCTCAGACGCCGCACGGGCTTAACCAAAGTCCGATGAGTCAAGCTCATCGAACTTTGGTATCAGTCCCATCTTCGCCATCAATCGCCGCACCCTACGACGGCCAACATCCCGGCCATTGCGCCGAAGATGCCGCGCCATCTGGCGGCTGCCATACCATGGGCAGTCCAGGAACGTCGTGTCGATCGCCGTCATCAACGCCAGCGTCTCGCCCGTTTCCGGCACCGGCGCATAATAATAAGATGAGCGGCTGATCCGCAGCAGGCGGCACTGCGCCGAGATCGACAGGCAGCAGTGAGCAGGTTCGACCATCGCCCACCTCCGGTCCACGCTCATCGACCGAAGGCTTTCGCTAAAAAATCCCGCTCCACCACCAGTTGCCCGATCTTGGCGTGCAGCTTTTCCACCTCGCTCTCGCTGGCAACCCTGGCAGCATCGCCAGCCCCGGAGAACGTGCTCGCCATCCCGTCGATCGCCTGCCGCTTCCAGGACGCAATCATCGTGTGGTGCACGCCATGTTTGGCTGCCAGTTCCGCGAGCGTCAGGTCGCCCCGGATCGCATCCAGTGCCACCTTTGCCTTGAAATCGGCGCTGTAGCGCTTTCTCGTCGTCTTCATTCCCGTACCATTCCACCAGGTCGGGATTAGCTTAGCATCCTGTCCAGGAAACCGGCACCACCTCACACCTTCTGCTGTTCTGCAATGCCGATCGACAAACCTCTGGATGTCGACTTCTGACAAGAGCTGCCGTTCGACACATCAATTACGAAAGGCGGCAAAGTCCCAATTTCAGCTGTTACTAGCCTCCTGAACATATGGCCGCTTTCAGGAAATCGCAGGTCGCATCCGAATGTCAGCAACGGGGTCGATAGCTGACTGGCAGCAATTTTTCGCCAATGGGGCATAGCGGACATGGCCGGCGGTCACCTCCACGCGCCGCCGAACGAATACGAAGGTGGCTAGCTGGACACCGGATGAGCAATGCAATCCGGCCGGTCGCATCCTCCGATCGCTTTCGGTGATCGGCCCCCTGCCCTGCCTGTATTCGGCCCTTGCAGCGGGATTCGTCCTATGTCACACGCCGGTTCACCGACACTGTTCGGAAAGCCTTTCAATGCCCAAGCCCCCGGCCGGAGCAAACCCTGCCAGTCATCGGGCAAGCAATCCTGACCCAGTTCAGCCACCGTCCGCCGCCAACGTGCCCTCACTGCCGTCGAAAGTGGCGACGGATGATCCGCAAAAATCTGCCAAAGTCGTGCTCGTCTAACGGCTAATTTTACCCGAGGAGCCAAGAAACAATTCATCGACTTCCCCTCCAAACGGGCATACTCTTCGGCCGGGGCTGAAGGTGGGGGGCATGGCAGATATTTTCCTCTCTTATAACCGCGAGGACCAAGCGATTGCGCGGCGCTATGCCGAAGCGTTTGAAACAAGTGGGTTAAGCGTCTGGTGGGACACAACGCTACGCGTCGGCGAAGCTTACGATGAAGTGACCGAGGCGGCGTTACGCAGGGCCAAGGCAGTGGTCGTCCTGTGGAGCTCGCGTTCGGTGGTGTCGCGCTGGGTCCGTTCGGAGGCCACGCTGGCCAACCGTGCCAACACCTTGCTGCCGGTGATGATAGAACCCTGTGATCGGCCGATCATGTTCGAACTGACCCAGACCGCGGATTTGATCCATTGGCAAGGCAATACAGATGATGGTGCCTGGCGCTCGTTCATCGGCCAAGTTCGGCAATTTATTGGCGATGAACGGGTTTTTGACGTCTCGCCTGTTCCGACAGGCAAGCACGCCAAAGCGCCAGTGCCACGCGAAACCCTGCTTGCGGTCATGGCGTTCGATAATCTCTCGAATGATCCTGAGCTAAGCTATTTCTCCGACGGGGTAAGCGAGGAAATCCTCTATACCGTTGCCCGCACAAAGGGCCTGCGCGTGATCGGCAAGGCTTCCAGCTTTCAATTTCGCGGGTCAGACAAGACTTCGCGTAATGTTGTCGAGGCGCTGGGCGCGACGCACATGCTTGACGGTTCGGTGCGGCGTTCGGGCGATCATATCCGGATCAGCGCCGAATTGGTCGATACCGCCAGCCTCGAAACGCTGTGGAGCCAGCGCTTTGACCGGGCACTTAACGATATCTTTGCGCTGCAGGACGAAATCGCGGCAGCGATCGCCGAAGCGCTTGATCGGCACTTTTTGCCCGATCGGACACCGCAGCAAGTTAATCCCGAAGCTTACGATTATTACCTCCAAGCCAGGGCCACCTTCTCGCAGGACCTGTCATGGGCAGCGCAGCAGAAGTGCATCGAACTGCTGGAGAAAGCGATCGAGTCCGATCCGGATTTTGCCGACGCCTGGGGCTCCTTGGCAATCTATCGCCGCGGCAGTGGCGCAATTGCCGCAGCCAAGCACGCATTGAACATCAACCCCAATTGCTCGACCTCGCATGCAGCGTTGGCGCTGAACTGCCCGCCATTTGCGCGCCACGCTGAAAAGCTGCGCTATGCCGAACGCGCCTATGAGCTTGCGCCAGACGACCAACTGGTTTCCGGCGTTTATATGTCCGCGTTGATGTCTTTGGGATATCTTGAGAAGGCTTGCGCGGTAGCTTTGGCCAATTACCAGCGCAACCCGCTCAGTCCGCAGGTGGCGGGCGGGCTGGCGCTGGCTTATCGATATGCTGGACGCCAGCGCGAAGCGATTGCGGTTTGCGAACAGGCGATCAAGGATTTCCCACAGGCAGAGTATCCCAAATATGCTCGCGGTGTCATCGCGATATTCGATGCCGACGTCGAGCGGGCGGCGGCACGCGATGACGAGGTGTCAGCCGCGGGGGCAGTGTCTTCGCTTGGTGCGCTGGTCGGTTTCATGCGGGCAGTTTCCGCTCTTGAACCTGAAGCCCGTTCTGTCACCGTAGATCAGATGTTGCGGCGCAAATACCCCAAGAGCTTTATGGTCGACATCAGCTTGGCCGGTGCGGTTGGAGAGGTCGAAAAGGGTATCGAATACCTGATCTCAACCATTGCCGAAGGTCGCCCGCTGGAATTTATCGGTGAGAATGACGGCCGCGATCCCACCGGCGGGGCGGTTACGCTGGGTCTGTTCATGCCCAACTTCGGGTTCCTCCGCCGCGATCGCCGCTTTGCTCAGGTGTGCGTACAGTTGGGGCTATACGAAGGCTGGATGGAATTGGGCCGCTGGCCGGACTGCGCGGTAGAGCTTGCCCCGATGTACGATCTCAGCGCCGAATGTGCGAAACTGGCCAGCCAGTTGCCGCGCTACACGGCGCAATCCAAGCCAATGCCGACCCGGTAAGCCAGCCGTAATTGCAGGTGACAGCCAAAAATGCGTGGGACATTTAGGCTCACAAGCACGGCCGAGCCGTCCGGCAGGATCGTTATAAGTTTCCGATGGAGAGGCACCCACGAGCATGGCTCATTCACCCGCCGCAGCTATCCCGCCGAGTTATCGCAACCCGATCATTCATGATCGGGGGCCGTCAAGCTACCCCGGCAATTTCCGCATCACCGATGCCGCGTTGGCCAGGTACAAGATTGCGCGATCATTGTTCGGAACCACTCAGATCATTAATGCTGACGGCTCGAAATTTCGCGTCAAGGATGCCCAGTACCTGCTGTCCGACGGGTCAGTCGGAATGACTTTCCTGCCGGTCTGCGACACCGGTGAAGCAAGTTGTGCCGATGGCACCGTGGTGCAAGGTTCAGTACTGGTCGACGCATTGCTGCGCAGCGAAATGAAGCTTGGCCCCAAGGACCCGATCTTTGCACTGATGTATTACTTCCACCCCGAGCTCAACAGTGGGACGGTGGCGCGGTTTGCCACGACCGACAAGACCGAGATGGGCATCAGCCACTGCGGTGCCTATCACGGCAATGGCCGCACCAGTAACGCGCCCGAGTTGTACCATAACCGTGTGTGGAGCGTCGGGCCGGACGAGGGCAACGACTTCGGCTATCCGGCCAATCTGGTGATCGCTTCGCTCGACGGGGTCGATCA
>Ga0100391_1003690_pt1 | contig 15276 bp, 10 predicted proteins | sample CryGeymeta201515_FD_81541 | JGI IMG/M metagenome (GOLD analysis project Ga0100391, IMG submission 81541) | Groundwater microbial communities from Crystal Geyser aquifers in Utah, USA - Crystal Geyser metaG 2015-15 | ecosystem: Environmental > Aquatic > Deep subsurface > Groundwater | place: USA...
CATAACATGATCATTCATGTTGAGAAGGACGGCTGGCAAGAGAAAAAAAGAAACAAGAAGTGGGGGGGGAGGAGGAGGAAGAGAGGGGGAGGGGGGGGGCGGGGGGGGGCATCAATTTGTATCGCAAAACCAAGTCATTTCGTACCGTCTGATAATCGTGCAATCAGGACATGTCCAAACTTGGAGTCTGAGCCGACGATTGCACCTTCAACGGATGCTGTGGTCACACTGACACTGATCCATGCTGAATTGCGGAGCTCGGCATTCTGAAGTGCATGGCGCATAGCATTTGTCGTGACTGTTGTAATCCCTTTGGCGGTGACATAGTGCAACATAGAATCTACGAAAGGATCGTGTACTAAAGCCAGCGAGAGATTAGTGAGTTGCTTTGGTATGGCAGAAGCTTCGTCCGAATCGTCCTTTAGAATCAGCCGTTGGACCACTGCTCCGGAATAGTGCAGAGCTTCGTTGAGGATGTCGGTATCTTCTGGGCTCTCAAAGGAAAACCGCGGAAGCAAACACGAGGGTGATACCATGCCAAGCGTTACTCCGTATCCATCGGACCCTACAGCCACGCCCACTGCATCTGGAGCTGCAAAATTTGCTATGACCACGGCCGCACTGCCATTACCATTGGCCGCCGAATCCAACCGCAAGACGGGACCCTGCGCCTGGACTGGCCAAGTAACAGCACTGTTGGGTTTGGCCTGCGCAATAATACGAGCAGCAATAAAATTTCCGTCCGTAGTGCTGCTGCCCAAAAAGGCGTCCATCAAGAACGTGCGGGCAGCCTTGCACTGTTTGCTTTTGGGCATGGTCGCATGCAAGGTTGAAATTTGATAGTCCAAATAGTCCAAGCATTCAGTGAGGCAGGCCTTGTGGACAACACTACCATCAAACAATACAGGACTTGCTGCCAAAATGTCACCCGATCCCTTGAGCAAAAGTACCGTCATCGTGGAAAACAAACTGAGCCCTTCGCCGGATTGGGCAAAGCAGAAATCTGTCACTTGTTCGTACGGATCTCCTGACAATTCTTCCAACGAAAAAGACACGGGAATGGAAAGCAATCCTTCATCGTAATCGTGCTGTAACACAATGCAATATTCATTGCTGTACTTGTTGAATGTCAGCATGGCCATAGCTCCTCGTGGTGAAAGAGTCGCTGCTCCATTGCGGCGTTGGGGTGCTGGTCGAATGCGAAGAATCGTCAGAGCATCATCACTGTTTTCCAAAACCCGTTCAAACGCTTTTAAGGTTTCTGCTACTACCATTTGTCCTTGTGGATCTATTACCAATTCTAAATAAAAGGCGGCCCTGCGAGTGTAGACGCACAACAACGAGGAAGCTGTTTTGCTAGTAGCGCAGGACGTGGATTGTGGTTGTGGTTGCGAAAACTGCGGACGGCGCTGTGGAGCATCCGCTTCCACGTAGATCAATTCCACCACGGGAGCTGTTAAATCCAACAAGACCTGGACATGCTCGGGTAAGATAACTTTTTGTTGTTGTTGTTGTTGTTGTTGTTGTTGACTGTTAATAGGGGCATTGTCGCCGTCCTGGTGCAAGGGCAAGGTTCGGCGTTCCACGTAGTAGCCACTTGCATTGGGACTAAAGCCCAGACTGTAAATAGCCTTCCCATCATGACTGGAACAACTCAAGTTGACCGATCCATTGTTATCGGAGGATGAAAAACCTGGTACGGAAAGCGCCAGATTGTTGTTAATGGGAGACGCCAAAGCCAGAGCTGACGAAGATGATCCATACGTGTACGGAGCAGGAGATGAAAAGGACTCTTGTTGCTGCGAAGAGGTGAAGGAGGGTTCCGTTGGAGAAGCAAATCCAAAGCGGGGCATATTTGTTCGGTGGTTGTATCGATGGGAAAGAATATTGCTTTTCGTGCTTTAGTCTTTAGTTGCCTCGTTGTCTTAATGGTGTTCTTGTTGTTGTGGTGTTGACGCTGCTGTTTGCGTGCTTGTTACCAAAATCAATGTACGTATCGTATGTGCTGGAAGAAGTCAATTGTAACGCACATTGATTCCATCTGGCAAACTTCTTTTTTGACAAACTAAGAAACTTCTTACAACAACCAGTCTACTAGCTAGCTAGTAATAGAGAGTGGACTATCTGGACTAGTCTACTCATTCATTAGTATGCTCCAGCACTCAGACTACTCAGCCGGAAGCAAAGCAAAGCAAAGCAAAGACCACTTTCACCAGACCACTCAAACAACCCCTCTGTCCAACGTCGAATAACACAAACCGGAGGCAGACCTGTACAGCTATGACCTTAATAGAAGTCCCCAACTAAAACTGAGATATGATTTGGATCAAAGATCTCCGAGATCTTGCAACTGGCCAACGACCATCCATAAAAAGGAATACGAACTCAACTCCTCAACGCTTCACTTTGGCAATGATTGCTTTGCTGTCAAGAGTATGCATACTTCTACTCATGTCCATCTCGTGCTCTATTTTCCCGAATCACAATCCTGGCGACGATGTTTATAAATTTTCTCTTCGCTTTCCTGTGGGCGGCGGCGACGACGACGGTGACGACAAAGGTTGCTTTTGTTTACGCGGACAATCCTGCGACGAATCTTATCAATCGAAAAATGACAATGATGTCATTATATCAGAAACGTGTGTGGACGATGCGGACGATGCCATGATCGTCGCGAAGCACGACAGAAATACAATTACAGCAATCTACGAGTTCATATTGACGCCCCTGACAAGGTGGGATGCATCACGATTTTTAGATTTGGCTGTGTACCCATCCCGTCGTGATCCACCCCGGCTTTTGAAAACAAATGTTCAAGAATGCGTCGATCCTTCCAATCAAGCGTGCAAAGAACTATTTTTCCAAACGGAACAAGCCCATGCTTTCTTTCCAATGGTACCCATCACTATTCGGACTCTGGCCAATCTATTGACACACCTGCTTCCTAGGAATGTGCTCCCTCCAACATACGAAGGAGTTACTGCATTGGCGGCCTTACTTTGGAATATAACGTGTTTTGTATTTGCCGCACTGGCCCTTTATGACTTGACAATGAATCTATTACACCAACACTTGATTCGCTTGGACATGAACGCTGTTGATCCTGAACGCAAGTATTTTTTCCGGGAAAACGACGCCCCCCAACAATTGGCGTACCAAGCATTCCTCATATTTTGTTTCAATCCAGCCAGTGTTTTCTTTACAGCTGCCTACTCGGAATCCATGTTTGCCATGGTCAATTTTGTCGGACATGCCCTGTGGACACGAATAGCGTTGGCGTCTTTTGGGTCGCAGAGCAACCAGAGGATGCTGGCTTGGCTAACATGCCTGCTGACTGTGATACCATTATGGATGACGGCTTCTTACACACGATCCAATGGATCCATAAACGCAGGATGGTTGCTCCTATATGGCATCGGACACGCTTGCGTACAATTGGAACCCAATGGCAGGCCGTTCCGAGCACTGTTAGGCTTGTCTAGTTCAATTATGTTAGCTTTATTGGTTGCCTATCCAGTGGTACAACACGACCAGAGGGGCTATGAACGACATTGCTTCATTGAGGACGAAACCAGTTACGTGATACCTTCCTGGTGTCATGACGTCGACAATACCAGCCCTTCGCGCTTTTCTCTCTACGGCTATGTGCAACGACAGCACTGGAACGTTGGCATATTTCGCTACTACACGTTGAAAAAAATCCCAGATTTTCTCTTTGCAACTCCCATATTGACATTGAGTATTTGTGCTACGATTGATTGGATCCACAACAGCTTTCGATGTTATATGGCACAGAGCGACGCCAAAGTTGCGAACGAGAATATTCTGAAGCGTGTATTTAGCTGGGCGATTGCTGTTTTGGGGTCATCCGTTGATTGGAAAAAACATGCCAGCAACAGACAACTTTCTTCCGGGGAGTCTATCACTTCGTGGATTCATTTGCAGCTCCTGGCTGGTCCATACATGTTGGCTCATTACGCTATCCTCGCAGCTGTTTCCATCGTTGGTTTGATAGTGGCTCACATTGAGATTACAACCCGCATGATCTGTTCTTCGTGTCCTGCCATATATTGGTACATGACAATTTGCTGCTGTGACTTTGGGGGAAGTAAAGACACGGAAAACAGCAGCAAGTCGGCGAATATTATCCGGCGGGAGACACTTGGGAGATACGTGATTCCGTACTGTTTTCTTTACATTATCACAGGAGTCATCATGCATCCTAACTGGCTACCTTGGACGTAAAAAATCTTTACATTCGAGTTTTATTTAATTTAGTATTGACTCGTAATAGCTACAGTAGTAGACTATGATGATGTTTCGACACACCCAGATCGTCAATCTATTTGCCATTATAGCAGACTACTCCGGATACCGGCCCTACTCTAGAGTAGTCTACGTGTAGACTGGTGGCTGGCTGAGATTTTCTGTCTCATCGAAGCACAAGAAAATTTTTTTAACCACCACCCGGGCCTCTAAATAATGAGCCCCCGTGCACCACAGCGTTACCGATCGATGTGGAAAAAAGGACTGATGAGTGCTGTTATTAATGGTTCAGTTCTCTGCCGCCACAAAACCTCAACACGATAATATTATTACAAATTCCACGCCACGGCTTCACCAGCTTCCAATCGATCAACAACGAAGACACCAAGACGTTAAAGCTGGTGTGTCGCTGCCCAAGCTGTTTGTTAAATGTCACTGTTTGCTCGACAACAAGCTGTGCAAACACAAGCCACCATGCCTCCAATGCAAAATGGAATGACAAATAATAATGGCAACGGGATGGGATATGTTCCTCCTTTTCAGCCTCGTCACAACATCAACAGTAACAACGGCACATTGCAGACAATGGAGCTGGTTGTATGTGCCTGGTCGATGCGACCGGATAACTTTGCGTACGGCAGCCATACTTCACTGTCATCGCGTGCCTTATTCGACCTATTCCAGACACTCCCTGCCGATCAGGCAGCATTGCTGTCCCTAATTGAGTGCTTTTGTTTTCATTACCGGCCACGGCATCCTCATCAATTGCCCATCTCGCCCAATGCTTCATTGTACTACACTCGTTTAGTTCAATCTGGTTCTCCTTTGACAACTCGAATGGCCGAAGTGGTGGGCTTTCGGTGCTGTGGTTGCCGCCACACAACGCAAAGCCCAGGTAACTACATTCAAGGATCAACCCAGTTAATTTGCAGTGAATTTCTCAGTCCAAACTCTTGCACAAAAATTCTGTATAGCTTGAAAGATCACATTCTTGGATGTCCACTGGTCCCAAACCATGTCAAAATGGGTATCGTCAGCTTGCGGACGCAAGGTATTGCGCCCGCGTTGGAAAAATATGTTATCGACTGGTGCAAATGCTTCGCAGAGCTTGCTCATAAATCTGGATATCCAAAGATTTCGAGTCATTCGAGTAGTCCTGCCTGTGGCACCCTAAACAACAATATCCGTCAACAACAAGCCCCTCCAGATGGTAATGCAACTACTGCTACTACTGCTACTACTACAAGTCGAACTCCGCCTGCGCCTACAGCGCCTGTTGTTCTTTCTCAACGGATTGGGGATAGTGAAGAAACAGAAGATTCGTTGTACGAGGAACTGAATGAGGCTGTGACAGGAGCATTGACCAAGAATAATTTTGGACTTGAAAATAGTGACTGTCGGACTCTATTTGACGACCTTACAGAGCTTCCGATGAAGGAGTCGTCCATTGTATCGCCCATGTTGGAGATGCTGTTGCAGTCGTTTTGTGTTGTGCATCGAGTAGAATCTTCGTCATGGTCGGGACCACTCTTAGATGATTCTCAACAACAATCCAGCGAAGCCATGGATATAGAGGATCGATCACCAGGAGAACGGGACCCAGAGCCCGAAAAATCGGATCTAAACCAATCTGCATCTGCACCGGCTACCGTGCAACCAAGCGTGGAGGATCTATCGCAACCAGCATCTGAACCAACGCCTGCACAACCAAGTATAGATAATCTCTTGCAACCAGTATCTGAGCCAAATCTCACGCAACCAAGGATTGACAGTCAACTACAGCCAACATCCAACCAAACGCCGGCACAACCAGGAATTGAAAGTCTGTTATATCCAGCATCCGATCCAAAGCCTGTGCAACGGGGAAAACCTGCACAACCAGGAATTGAAAGTCTATCATATCCAGCATCCGATCCAAAGCCTGCGCAACTGGGCGTAAAGGATTCTATGCAACCTGCATTCGGGCCAAAGCCTGTATCGCAGCAGAAACCAGAGGAACAGCTAAAACCTGGAATATATTTTGAGTGTGCATACTGCGAATGCCTCTCGAAGCCATTTTGTCTCTCTACTGGTAGCGCTTCTGAACTGGCGTCGTTTTTCAAGACTCGAGGTCTGCGTCATTTATGCGAAGACTGTGAGGGAGTACCAAACTATTTTCAAGAGGATCTGATCAATATGACCGCATTGACCAATGGCGTGAGCCAGGCTGACGCTTCTGTGGTGAAAGACAATTTTGATGCCTGGAAGTCGAAATTGATTGGCAAGCCATTCCAACAGTGCAAAAACAGTTTCACCAAGGAACAGCGCCTCACTTCATATTGGCGGCCTCTTACTTGGCGCTTTCTAGAAAAAGTTGGAGCTTCGGCCATTAGCGACAAGAATGCTAGCACCAAGGAAGGAGACCGCTGTTTACTTCTGCCCCGAGATGCGAAAAGGAAAGTCCCATTCGCGCAACACGAGAATGATGTCCTTATTGGTTGGAATGGCGCCCACGTTGGAAATCGACGGTACATGGCTTTGCTCAACGAGTGCAGGACGATATTTTTTGAAAAGGGAGTGTCTGGTATGCAGAAGAAAATTATTGCATGTACCATTCTCAGTCAGGTTGAAAAGAGAGGCGGACAATTCTATTCCGTGAATTCCAATTATGAAACTGTTCCTCCAACGCTGATTGACCGGGAAAAGGCATGCGCGTTGACAATTAAGATGTTGGAACTGGGATCTTTCATTTTGTTGAAACCTTCATCTAACGCTAAGACTGGACGAGGAAGTCACGTGTTGGATTGGGAGTATGCTCCACAGCGCGATATTTTCGGCACAAAAGTGTTTTTCAACAAACGCTTCAAAATGCCGGAGCCTTTCGAAAAAGGTGAAGCTTGATTTGCTTGCAAACTACCAGGTAGTATGTGTTAGAGTCTATAAGCTAGCCACAGTACATCGCAGCAAGTAACGCATGGTAATCTATAAAAATAGGAAAGTTAGCATGGCGAGCTATTTGTCTAGTAGCGTCAAATCGCATACTATTTGTTGGCAAGGCTTACAGCTACTCGGAGCTTATCATCTACACCAGTATCTGATCAACTTTTATTAGTAGACTAGTGTAGTAGTCGTAGCGTGAACTCCGAAAAAAAATTCACTCATCACAGTACTTCTCATCAATCAACCGAGAATTATGACGCTTCAATCGCGTTTCGACCAATCCCGCGTAGCAGAAAATCTCAACTCCATTGCAAACCATCCAAAATCCAATACCTACTACGGTACTCGATTACCTGACTAGAAGAGTACAGTAGGTACAACATAAAACAATTGAGCACGGTGGCATTTTCTATAGATTTACGCTGCATGAATATCCTTCTGCGACGGCAGCCTTGTAAAAGCAACCATAGAATCGCTTCCTGCTTTGGCACTCGCACCACACTTACCGCTACAAGTAGGATATCGTTCCAGCCTTGCTGTGTCCAGTCTTCGTCGCTATCGATCGCCTCATTTTTTCGTGTTCGGTACTTTTCGTCGACAACTATCATGTCTGATTCAAACAACGACAGCAACAACAAGAAAAAAGGCAATTTCAAATTCAATAACAGCAACAGCAGCAACAAAAGACGGAAAGATAGCAACGACAAGAAGAGCCATACTTGGCGAGAAGAGAAGGCAAAAAATGCTGTTCATCCCGGATCCTACGCGAATCCGGCCATGCGAGAACTTTTCGGAGTGACGATACCGGATCACCTACTGCCGCCTGAGACTTCCCCTGAACGGACCAGCAGAAATAATGATGCATCTGCCACAGCTGCAGCTGCGGCTGATGGTGGTGCCGACAATAACAGCGGTACTGAGACAGAACCCAAGCGAAAATTTAGCAAGAAGAAGGTAGCTTTCCTATTGGCTTATCTTGGAACAGGCTATTCTGGCTTTCAGGTAGGGCCCATCGTGTCGTTGTCGTTTTAAATGTATCAGTGCAACTTCTATAAATTCACTAGAAACTTACCCCCTTGTCGTATTGCCAACAGACGAACGAGGGGATCAAAACGCTCCAAGCTGAATTTGAGCTTGCCTTGTTGAAGAGCGAACTGCTGAGTCCCCTCAACTTTGGATATTTTCACAAGTATTCGTGGTCCACATCAGGACGAACTGACAAGGGGGTCCACGCAGCAGCACAGGTTTGTTCGGCCAAGATCCAAATGCTTCCTGACCAAACCATGGACGACGTTCGCGAAGTTATCAATCAGCATCTGCCTCCCGAATTTCGTGTGTTGGATGTTGTGAAAACAACAGGATCCTTTTGTGCAAAGACGGGTAGATCAAGAGTGAGATATCAGTATATGATACCATCATTTTTCTTTTACGATCGAACAAAGCTGATCAAACTCTTACAGGAGGTGGCACCGAAAGAAGGCCGAGATCGACACATGGGAGAGCCATTGAACGAGACGGAAATCAGCAAGATCCAGGAGCAAATGAAAAACTACAGGGTCACGCCAGAGCAATTGGAATCACTGCAAACTGCGCTGCGACAATACGAAGGTACTCATTCGTTTCACAACTTTACAAAGGGAGTATCCGCCCAGGACCCGAGCTCCATGCGCTACATTTTGTCTTTTAATGTCGAAGAGCCGATGGTATTTGCAAATGGTATGGAATGGATTCCAACGCAAGTACTGGGCCAATCCTTTTTGCTTCATCAAATTCGAAAAATGATTTCGGTGGGCATGGATTCGGTCCGTCTGGGACTGCCCAACATGGTATCAGCAGCCCTGGAAAAAGACTGTAAAATTGTGACGAATTTGGCACCGGCACAGGGTTTATTTATGGAAATGAGCTTTTATGATACCTATAACGAAGTCAAGGTACCAACCGCAGATGTTGAAAAACTTGACTGGGGAATCGAAGGGACACCTGTAAACGATCGATGGAAGAAATTTCGCAATGATGTCATCATGGATCATGTGGTCAAGGACGAAGAAAAATGTGGTAACTTCATTCAATATCTCTACAATCATGAGTTTTACTTTGATCGCACCGACAATTACGAGTCCTTGGGTACAAATTTGAAAACGGAAGGTGAAGATGATCAAAAGGAGGAATCTCCCTCCTAGTAGCATTCCAGCAGCACATGATAACCCTTATTGCAAAACGTACTATTACTACGTTGATACTTTGTTACATTCAAGAGAGAGTCGACAGCCATGCCACTGAAAGCTTTGCGAAACTTTCGAGAATCGACGGTCAACTCGTCGAACTTTTCAGTGAAAGCAATCAGAGCCTTTCTCCACTCGTGTGCGTTTCCACCTTGGTATCGCAATCCATCATTCGCAATAGACTAGTAGACTAGTCTAGCTAGTAGTAGTACCGGGTCTACTTGCTACTAGCTAGGTACAGTAGTATTGGTAGTAGGACACCAATTCGGAGAATCTTACGGTTCCAGGTGACATCAAATTCGTGACTTGAAGTTCTTGTAAAATCTTTGGACAGGAAAATCTTGAATCTTTCGATAGACAACAACTGATATCATTAAACAACTCGTAGTATGCCAAAAAACAACCAGTCAAATTCAATTCTAATAATATTTGAATATCACACAGTATCCATTTCAATTTCTATCTAATCATGTCAATTGCTACTTTCGAAACTTCCATGGGCACCTTCAAAGCCGAGCTCTACACCGATAAGATGCCGGTGACGTGCGGAAACTTCATTGACCTTGCGAATTCTGGTAGGCATCAAGTGAAACGTTTTTGACAAATCTTATTTACCATTATCGAATATCGAATTTGCCTTTAGTCAATCTCGTTTCCATACCCTTCAAACACTAACTCGCCCCTCTCCACACCTCATTTCACTCTAATTCTTACCGTACCTCTTGATAGGTTTCTATGATGGCATCGTGAGTTTTCCACGGTTGATGACCGGTCATTCACTTTGCTTCGAATAGCGTACACGCATACAGAGAAAAGACGCGTTTTTTTTTCAATCGCAATTTGTATCAAGCTCTCAACACTCTGCATTTTCTCGCTCTACATTTAGCATTTCCACCGCGTGATTCCTGGTTTTATGAATCAATTTGGCTGCCCTCATGCCAAGGACCCCAACTCTCCCCGAGCTGGAACCGGTGGACCTCAGCCTGGTACCAAGTTCCAGGGCTGTGATGGCAAGACGTACAGTCGAAATGCCGAGGGTGGAATTCCCGACGAGATTGGTCAACCTCAGCACCGTATTACCAATGCTGTGGGAACTCTTTCCATGGCCAATACGGGACAACCAGAAAGTGGAGGCTCTCAATTTTTCATTAACGTAGCGAACAACACATTTTTGGATTGGTTCGACAAGTCTAGCGAAAGTGCTCATCCTGTCTTTGGAAAAGTATGTACACATTTTGTCCTATTGGTAGTTTTCGTGTGTTTTTGTAAATATGCAAGAGAAAATCTAATCTTAACGTTTTATCTCTTTGACAACAAATCAAAATCTGTGGCTTCTTTTCTATTCAAACTGAATCATTACAATTTCACAACAATGAAACAAATCGATCGAAAAAGGTCACGGAGGGTATGGATCTTGTGAAAAAAATCTCCGAAGTTCCTTCTCGCAACGACAATCCCAGCACTCCCATCAAGATGATCTCTGTCCGAGTCGGATAAACACGATGAATTGACGTGCAACGGACCACTTATTTGCACTGCCTACTTGTAGCGTCAAAATTATGCAGTGTCAGTAGGCAGTGTTAGTAGAATTTAAAGTTAGAATTTGTTCTTTCAATCGACAACGCACAAAAACCTTTTCTAAATGAGCGTTATCTTTCATCCATATAGAAATGATCAAAATGTCGTCCCGCCGTGTAGACCAAAAAATTGACGTCGTATCAGCCAATCATCGAGTGCGGTGCCAGACGTTGTCTAATTATTTTTCGACTTATTCCCTCTACATGTCATTTTGTGTTGCGTTTGCAGAAATGTATGCTTTCGTGGGTTCTTGCTTTGCGAAAGCACACGTTTGACACTGCCCATTGCATTTGTGTCGGCTCTACCGGCCCATTTATCAGGATACATGTCCAGCCAAATCCTTTTATTTCTGCGTGCCCAACAAACGATCGACTCCCTCCCAATCTACAACGTCAGTGCTAGTGTTTCTTTACCAATTAGATCCATGATTCAAACATCACTAATAACAGCGTTTTCATTTAAGCGGATAAGGGCTGTCACGGAGTCTGACAGGTATTGATTAGGAGCTCAACGATACGGCTTGGCCTGTACCATCTTGAGCATGTGGATTATGAAATTTTGTGCCCCTCAATCAGGGTCAGGTGCAGTACTATGATGTAATTGTACTCTATTCGGCAAGCCCGTTGCCAACAAGACACGCCCATGGTTGCATTGTTGAGAAGGACCTTGAAGAGGAGGACGGAACAGACAAGCAATCACTTCTTGAATCACGTTCTCAAACCCCAAACGTGACTGCTTCGAATCTGTCCATCGTCCGTGATGATGATGTAGTCAATCAATCTTGAATTTAAAAACCTCCAACGACTACGTAGATTATCTACCAGATTTTACGCAGACTACGATCAGAAACGCCGAAAATGACCAAGTCAAAACCGATGCTTTTACCACGGTATTTCGTCGTGTTGTTGAGCCTCAAAAACAACGAAGACGAAACTACCGGACAGGAAGGGTCTTGCTCCTTTCGATTCGACAAAAAAAAAAAGTACTCTCACCCCTCGTTCCCACAGGGCTCCGTCATTGCATAAACACATCGTTAATCGAGTGCTTGGCAGTCAACGTACAACTGTCGTCGCTACCAGTTTACCGTTCCGATTAAAATAGTCTATTAATTTGCATCCTATCCACCTGACCTGAGCATTTTTTGTTGATCCGTAACATCCAGTTCATACTAATAACATCAATCATGGCGGCCATCTTATCCGATTCCGAACAGGAGTTTACGATGGAAGAAGAAAAACCCAAACTCAAAATCAAATTGAAGGTGAAACCTGAAGTAACACCGTCTTCCTCTAATGGTGATGCTATTGTTGCTGCTGATGAGGCTGCCAAGAAGAAGAAAAAGAAGAAGAAAGACAAGGAGAAAAAGCGCAAGCTGATGGAGGCTGCTGCTGCCGATGTCAAGCCTGCTACCAAGAAGGTCAAGTTGGAAAAGGGATCCGCCGAAGCTGTTGTTAAGACTGCTGCGAAACAAAAAGGCAAGAAACTTAAGGAACTGGATCCTACCGAACGTCTTACCTACGCTATGCAGAGCTTTTTGTGGTGGGATGCCGACGAACCGCCCGAGGGGTGCCAATGGCGAACCATGGAGCATGCAGGTGTTTCGTTTCCGGAATCCTACGTACCACACGGCATTAAGTTGAAGTACGATGGCAAAGAGGTGGACTTGACACCCGCTCAAGAAGAAGCGGCAACCTTTTTTGCTGCCACGGATCCGGATGGTATGCATTTGGGAAACCCCAAGACGGCCAAGATTTTCATTAAAAATTTCTTCACGGATTTCAAGGCGATTCTGGGACGGGGCCATATTATTAAAGATTTTAACAAGTGCGACTTTGAACCCATTCGTTCTTATCTCAACGAACAGAAGATTATTAAAAAGGCCATCTCCGATGCTGAGCGTAAAGCCAACAAGGCGGTTCGGGACGAACTCGCTCACAAGTTTGGATTCGCTCTGGTAGATGGTCATCTCGAAAAGGTTGGAAACTATAATATGGAACCCCCTGGCACGTTTCGTGGGTACGTCAAGCTTTTGTTTTGGTGTCTGTTAACAGTAGATTTATCAAGGAGCCTGTTACTTTGCTTTTATTGTTCGCTCCTCTCACAACCCGTACATCTATCTCGTTCGGGACAACGTTCTCTTACTCATTAGACGCGGAGAACATCCCAAGATGGGAAAGCTCAAGTCGCGTGTAGACCCAGAGCAAGTATCGTTGAATCTTTCTGAGTGTTCGGCTGTGCCCAAATGTCCCGTTCCTGGACACGCCTGGGGTGATATTCGTCACGATCCTCGTGGACAGTGGTTGGCGACTTGGAAAGAAAACATCAACAACCAGTCCAAATACATGCAGTTGGCTGCGCAATCATCCTTCAAGGGCAAATCCGATCGTTCCAAGTATAACAAAGCGGCTTTGCTGTGCAAGTATATTGAGAAGATTCGCAAGTCGTACAAGAAGGACCTCAAGTCCAAGGATTCGGAAACGAAACAGTTGGCTACTGCGACGTGGGTCATTGATCAATTGGCTCTTCGTGTAGGAGGCGAGAAAGATACCGAGGAAGAGGCAGATACGGTCGGCTGCTGCTCTCTTCGTGTGGAGCATCTTCATTTTGATCCTAACGGGGAGGGTGGTGATAACAAAGAGATTGAGCTCGAATTCTTGGGTAAGGATTCCATGCTTTACAAGCAGACGATCGATTTCGGAGCGGAGCTGTACAACAAGAACGACGGTATGGGAACGCAAGTATACGAGAATCTCAAGAGCTTTTGCAAAAAGAAAAAGCCCTCGGACGACATTTTCACTTCGATCAATCCTACGCTGTTGAATAACCACTTGAAAACATTTATGGATGGATTATCGGCCAAGGTTTTCCGTACCTACAATGCTTCACGCACCCTCCAAGAAGAATTGCACAAGAAGGAGAAAGCTCCTGGCTGGAGCCGCATGACGGCCAATGAGAAAGTCGCTGAGTACAATGCTGCTAATCGTGAAGTTGCCATTCTATGTAACCATCAAAAGACTGTGAGCAAGGCTCAGGAAACGCAGCTGGAGGCAATCCAAGGCAAGATTAAAACTTTGAGGAAGCAGAAGAAGCAGCTTAAGGGAATTCTCAAGCTTCATAATAGTGGAGAAGTGGACAAGATCCCAATGAAAAAGAGCGAAAAGGCCAAGGCGGAAGAAGTTCTCAAGGCTGTCGAAAAGGCCAAAAAGATGAAGAACAAGGCCAGTACAAACGAAGAAAAGATCAAGGCTACTGCTGCCGATGAAAAGGCAAAGCAAATGAAACGAGACTTGACTGAGTTGAAATTTAAGCAAGCTCACTTGTGGGAGAAGCCTCCCTCGAGAGATCAAGTATGCAAGAGGATTACGGCTTGGAGTGCTAAGATTGCTAAAATGGAAATGGATCTCAAACATAAAGACGACAATAAAGATGTCGCTCTCGGAACATCCAAGGTAAGGCATGCATTTCTTGTTGATGATGTCAACTTTTTGGGCCGCTATAGCTGTCTAAGTGCTTGTTACAACTCTGCATATAGATCAATTACATGGATCCTCGAATCTCCGTTGCTTGGTGTAAGCGCAACGAGGTGCCAATTGAGAAGGTATTTTCCAAGACACTTCGTGACAAATTCAACTGGGCCGCCGCTGTTCCTCCTGACTGGGAATTTAATGCTTTGATTGGCCTCACTGGATAAGTTCAATATTCGAGGGTCGACTTTCACGACATTTGTTTCGCTGAGAGTTCTACAAAAGTACGAGTATTTATTTATGCATGTTGTCTTCTCCTACAGCTAACGTTAGCGCTGGTAGTACAGCACTTTGCAAAAAACCTGGCAACAGGAAATCTCGCGCACGAAGAAGAAAAAAAAAAAAATGTGTGTCTTTTTCAACAACAACAACCTTCACTCCTTGACAAAAGCTACTAGAACACAAGCTATAGATCATCAAATTAGATCAACAGTAGCTTAAAATCTCTGTAACAACAGTAGCTAACAGCCTGTTGTAGTTATCTGTCTATATTTGGAGAGATACAGAATTAGAAGCCTATTTTACAAAAAAATCACCAAAACACTAGATGGCTGCCTGTTAAAGCCACAGGAGCAACAGGAGTCACAAGCAACAGATACTGGAGCTACAGGAGCCACAAGCGACAGATAGTGGTAGTGGAGACATGCACAACAGATACTGGAGCCACAAGGCGAGACGACAGCCACAGGAGCCACGAACGACAGCCACAGGAGCCACAAGTGAGAGACAGATACCGGAGTCACAAACGACAGCCACAGGAGCCATGA
>Ga0100391_1003707_pt1 | contig 15230 bp, 10 predicted proteins | sample CryGeymeta201515_FD_81541 | JGI IMG/M metagenome (GOLD analysis project Ga0100391, IMG submission 81541) | Groundwater microbial communities from Crystal Geyser aquifers in Utah, USA - Crystal Geyser metaG 2015-15 | ecosystem: Environmental > Aquatic > Deep subsurface > Groundwater | place: USA...
CCAAAATTTGTCAGTATAGGTAACCCTACTGTTTCACTATAGGGATACACTACCACAACTGTGGAAATGAGACATTGGTCTCATTTTACCTATAATAGTAGAGGATAGCTACTAGCTACTACTAGCTAGTATCTACTGTAGCTAGTATTAGGGTATTGTGCGAGGGAGATCAATCTGATATATTATGTGGTGCAGTGGTCTAGTTTACTCAAATAGTAGCTAGTAGCTAGGCTGTCGTGCTCTGGCTGTTCATTTCCAGATGGGCTAGGTGCCTCCCTCGTTATCATGATTAGGAAGACAGGCATAATGAGGCGATTTGCCCCAAGTTCTCTCTCGAATGCAATGGTTGTTATCGACGTATTGTATGCCGTGCCAGTGGTTCGCCAATATCGCCTTTTTTTTTGCGATTGAAAGCTTCTTGTTTTAGTAACGGTACGGTAGCACAGATGGTGCATTGTGAATGCCCAGGTAAATGGCTTGAATCCGTCTGTCTGTCCTACGTACGATCTTGATCAAATCCTCCGACCCTGCCACGATGAGTGATGATGTAGGCACTATGGCAGTCACTCTGGCATTGCTTCAATAGCTACTAGAGTTGCTGCAGCGACAATTACTCTGTATTTACTACTAGAGTAGTAGACTGCACTGTTTGGTACTGCTGTACATTTTATTTGCTGCGACCTACTCCACGGATAAAGTCGAACATATTCTTTTACGGGAGCTACTTCACTACTGCTTGTGTAATTGGTTCGACATAAGAAAATCTGGCTGATATTCTTCCCATCCTTCTCCCTCCCCATTCAAACGAACATACACGTGGTGCATAGTGCATGCACGTACATACACAAGGTTTCAAAGCACCGGCTACAACATGCCACCAAAAAAGCGCAAGACCAGTGATGGCGAAGATCACGAAAGCGAAGAACAGAACAATGAAGAGGACACAGACTTGAACCAAGAAACGAAAGAAGAAGAAGAAGAAGAATCTGCCAAACGATCCGTCGAACAAACTACCAAATCTGCTAGAAAGCGAGGTCGCCAGGATTTGGAGGAACCCCTTGGGCAGGATGCTGATAAGGAGGAGGTGGATTCGGAGGACCCCATAGATCCTAGTCAGAAGCGGATCAAGCGTGCTCGTACGGACAAAACTCCGAAAAAGACGACGAATCGACCAAGAGCTGCCGAAGAAGATGATGAGAAGGAAGATACTGAAATGGATCAAGCAGAGGAAGAAGAAGAATCATCTAAAGCTGTTGCGAAGAGCAACGAAAAGGATGAAGCAAAAGAGCAAGACGAGAAGGAAGAAGAGGAAATAAAGAAGCCAGCCGCAAAGAAAACTCCAGCTAAAAAGAAAAAGGCTGCACCAAAAAAGAAAACTCCCGCCGCTGTCGTGGGAAAGAATGGTTCGACAGAAACGGAGGAGGAGATGGCCACGGAAGGTTTGAACGGTACTGGTGAGGATAGTGATCTCCCCGTACCAACTCGAGAGTCCGTGGAAAATGATAGTATTGCCCCTGCAGCAAGTTTGACAATGGCAGCCACCAGCACCACCACCACCTCTGCAGTCGCCACGATAACCACCACCACCAGCACCAAGAAAAGTACAGTCAAGAGCAATAATAAAGGACAGCCGAAAATCACCGTCAACGGAGAGGCTTCCACGAACAACGATATTGCCCAAGAGGACGATGCCATTGCTTCAACCGATGCTGATGCCGAACAAAAGATGGATTATTTAGCCAAATATTGGGTCTGGCTGCTCATCTTTTTGACAATTCAAGTATCTGCCTTTCCTTTTGCCCGGACCGCTGTCATGCCCACACTTGTTAACACTTCCGACTTTTTTCTTGAGTTGTACAAAGGAGTGTATCACAAATTTCCTCCATTCTCCGGCGAAAAAGTGATCAATCAGACGTTTGTTGACGAATACAAATTGCAGGTATTGCAGCGCCGAGATGAAAAACGAGCGCTCTTGAAAGAGCTTAAAAAGATCAACACCTCTATGCAACTTGGCGTGAAACACATAGATATTGATGTAACAGACTTTCAAAATGATCTGTCGTATTTGGAAGAGAAAGTATCAGAGCATGGCGAGGATCCAATAAAAAAATTGCACGAGAAATTGAAGCAGATTAATGAGTTACTGCAAGTCGAAGCAAAGGCAGAGGAAACGCACCACGGTATGGCAGCACTACCAGCTATTAAAGAGACTTTGGGCCAAGAAGAGTCAGCGAAGTTGCTGGACCTGTCATCGTTGGATCTCTGGGAAATACCGGAAATGCCCGAGGGTTGTGACAATAGTGAGCTGGAAGAGCTGTTGCATGAGGATTCAGAAGATTCAATTGACTCGAGCGACGTCAGAGAAGCCAGTATGAGCAGCACGATTGTTCTAGACCAGGAGCGATTAGACGAATGGCTAGAAGAAATTCAAGATGCCATTAATGACAATTTTATTGAAATTACGAAAGATGAAAGTATAAGCACCAGAGTTGGTAGCTGGGCACGTGCGGAACTTCAAAAGGGTGTGAACTGGGACAGAGCCGTTGCCAAATTTACGGCGGAGGAAGTTACCAAACTGATCCAAAGCGAAAAGAGCAAGGCGCTAAGTGGCGACGAAGGTCTCGATCCGAATGCCATTGTGAAGCAAATTCAAGAACGACTTGAAGTCGAAATAGCCGACAAGACTGGTCGTTTTGATTTTGCTTCCGTTCGAAACGGCGCGTCTGTTATTAGGGAGGGACCACGGGCCACTACACGCTCATTGGTGCAGGATCTTCCAGTCTTCAATCGTCTCTTGGCGCATACGGGATTACGCTTTTATGGTCACGGGGCAGAAGCCGCGTTAATGCCAACGGATCCTCCAGATGGACTTGGCCAATGTTGGTCATTTATCAGCGAAGAATATTTAAGAAAGATGAAGAGACAGTCCCTTTCAGTGCAAGATTTTTCTCGTGGATCCGTTGCTACCCTTGCTATTCGTCTCGTCCGGCCTGTTCATGTCCACAGTGTTGTTATTGAACACCCTCCACGCACACTCACGAACCGAATACAGAGTGCTATCCGGGTCTTTAGAGTGGTTGGTTACGATGATGAGAAAGCCACTACGGGATCATACGAACTTGGTCGTTTTGAATACAAAATTGGTACGGAAGTTTATCTGTGTTAAATGCGATTTTGCTTCACTTTGATTAGCTGGCTGCTTACCTTTGCATTGTATATGAACTGTTGCTTGACACCATCAGCCGGAGACAATCCAATGATGGAGTTTGAAGTGGCTCGCGAACTAAGTCGGCAAGCAGTACCGAAGCTACAGTCGATTGCACTTATTATTGAATCGAAATATGGCGATCCTGCAGACTATGCTTGTCTGTATCGCTTCCGTGTCCATGGAGAAGACAATGATTAGGCAATGCAAGGCTTATCAATATCCAATTGCGAGTGTTAGGTGAGTGCAACTTGTGAACGGAATAGGATGCCTTGGCGGTGGCTATGGCTAGTCCTTTTCCTTGCTGTCTTGCGAAACAAAGTTTGGGAATTGAGTCGATCTAAACCCAGACCGTATGTCGGTGATAGTACCTGATATTGGAGGTTTTCCCATGGCAGCATTCATGCTAACGATTGTCTTTTATCTCGCTTCTTTGTAGGCTATAATATATAGCCTATCCCTTTAGACGTGCTCGTCGCACATTTTTTTGAAAATCAAGGGTGCATTCACAAGGTAAGAAAAATCGATCGTTTATGGAATGTTCTTTGGGAAGCATACTATTTCCCAGTCAACCAGTCGTATACTATCAATCACCGTTCTCGAAAGGGAATTGGTTTTCTTGGGGTTACCTAGTCGCCGAGAGGCGCTGACACCACGTGGTTCCAAGTTGTGCATATACTGGAAGAGAAATATCGTCTATCACAGCCCCCTTGTTTAACAAATTTAATCGACTAAGGGGGTCCTTGACTGACGCAAACAAGTTTTATTCTTATTTTCAAGACTGAAGAGATGAAATTGTTGCTGCGACCTTAACCAATGAGAGTCTCACATTGTTTCGTTCCGCGTTTGCAGGCCATTTTCAATGCTCCAAAGGGGGGCGGAGACTGGGAAGGCAACTATGTTTTTCTTTGTACTAGTAGTTTTTTGTGTATCCTGACGTAATCAGATGTTCAGATCCGTCAGTCTTTTTTTTTTAAGCTTGTATTCTGATTTTATTCTCCGAACGAAAGTGCGCAGTGTTTCCGGAATGTGGAAATGCATTTGGTATCATCAATGGGTAGCGTTTTCCTCTCCATTTCTTTCTCACTTGGCACCTTTTGCTAAAATAAATAATAATCAATCTTGCCGAGGATTGTGTAAGGTATGCCATTCTCAGCTCTTTCGTGGACGTTACAGTTGCAGGTCCAAGCAGTGGGGAGATCACAACTTCTATATTCCCGTTGTGCCCCTGATTACTTCATCCTACCAAATCCTGACGTTGCGTGCTAGAGAGAGGGCCGCAAACCTGACTCTAGTAGACTAGTAGTAATGATGTAAGATGTTTATGTATGAAATGAAAATGAAATGCTATAATTTTTTCAAATCGTTAGCTAGACCTTCTACTAATAGTCTACTAGATCATAGTAGGAGGGTTCACTATGGTTACTACCTCTGGCTACTCTAGAGAATAGACTGCTTTTAGACTGCTAGTAGTACCTGGTAGGCCTGGTTCAATGGAAAATGCTTTACGGGTATGTTCATAAATAAACGCCAACTCTAAATGATTTATCCAAAGTTCTTTTCTCAGCTCGAGAAGGAAGCGATCATCATCAAATTTCTCATCAAGCTGCTGCTAGCTAGTCATCAAGGTCTAGTACTGCCACGCCAATCGAACAAAGCTCACTACACTCGCTGATGCATAAAAAATAAATCCAAAACTTCCAGAAGCATCGCAAAAAGAAAACGACCACCACCAAACAACAGCTGGCTCAACACAGTTACAGTAGCTACTATTCTATTCGTACTACTACTAATAGCTACTAGCTACCTGGTAGTAGTAGTAGTCTACTAGTACTACTAGTAGTAGCTAGCTAGTACTACTAGAGTACTAGGCTAGCTAGCAGTAGTACTACTACTAGTACTACTAGTAGTAGGAATTCCACTCGTCATCAAAACCAAGAAGTTCATGAAAAATACTATCATCATTTTTTACGCTGGTGGCAATAACCTATCAGTAATTACTATTACTAGACTACCGTAGTAATCTCCTGTTGATGAATCACTTGACGAAGTGAAATAATTACTCGAGTATTTTCTTTCGTATTCAGTAATACAAAAGAATACCAGGTAGCAACAACAACAAAACACAAGCTAGCCTTGTTATTGAACTATATTGTAGCTGTGACATACCAGTAGTCAAGAGACTACAAGCAAGAAGAAGGGGTGGTCGAGAATAGATCCTTTGTGATATATATTATTTTCAATATTTTCCTGCATCTGATTTGCTTCTCTGTTTCAGAAGTAAACGGCTAAAGCGTGATCTTGATCTTTATTTTCATTTTTAAATAGAGTCACAAAAAACAAACCATGGCGACAGCATCCATAGTTGCAGCTCGAGCGGCGCTCAAACGAACACGCAGAATAATATCTTCATCATCATCAAAAACAACAGCAGCAGCAGCAACAACAACAATAATGGCATCAAGGTATCAGAACAACATGACTTTATCATCTTTTGTTACAGCATCCAATGCGTATACTACGACTACTACATTTACTTTCAGTAGTAGTAGTAGTAATAGTAGGAGTGGTCTTCCGCGAAACCTTTTACATTTGTCACAACAACAACAACGACAACGACATTATTATTATTTTCCCAGGAACAATACAAATCATCAACAACAACAAATAAGTAGTATTCGGCGTATGGCATCAACTCAACCATTGCGGGACGACAACGACAATGATGATAAGGATGGTGATGATGATAATAATAATAATAATCACAAAGGAGTTGCTTCCACAAAAACAAACACAAAAAATAATGATAATAATACCCAACAACAACAACAACAACAAAAACAAAAACAACAACCACCAGTGATTTCGGCCACGTTATCATCATCATCATCTGCTCGTACGGATGGTGCGTCGGATGATTCGTCCTCACTGTCAGGGAACATGGCTCGTCGTCGGAAAGAAACATTTAGTAACAAAGATGTACAAGAAGAAGAAAGTAAACGATGGCGATTGGGTGATGTTCCTATTGCAGACATTCTCAAAGCCAAACATTCCAATCGGTGGGTTGATCCTGTCATTCATCACACTGCTACACTGAAAGAAGCCGTTGAAATTATGATTGATGGTGGACTCAGTGCTGCCATGATTGTTACACAAGGCAGTAGTAGTAGTAGTAGTAGTACTAGTACTAATAGTAGTAGTGGCACAGGTAGTAGTGGTGGTGGTGGTAGCGAAGAAAAGAAAGTTGTGGGATTGGTCACATCGCGAGACTTGCTCCGGTGCATTGCCGCTGGTGTGAAGGAAGGTGATTCCAGCGAAGAATTGTTGCACCGAGTCGTCGGCGAATCTGTCATGACACCCATTTCTCAGGTCATTTACGCTCGACCCGAAGAAACGGTGGGTATGTGTCGTACCATTATGGCCAAATTGGGCATCAAGTGTTTGCCCGTCTTGTCCAAAGAGGGACGTGTGGAAGGATTGATAACGGCACGAGACATGTCCCAGTATCGCTTCAGTGCAAAAGATATGGGCGGGAAAAAATCGTACTTGCAAGATGTGTCCGAACGTGTTGGATTGGGTAGTAATACCAGTATGGCAGATCCACCAGCTTTCATGTCGACACATTTGGCATTGGAACAGACCCCACTGTACGTGAATGTTGGTGTTGCCGAACTACCTCATCCCTACAAAACACATGATGGCGTCGGAATGAATCATCGCGATTTTGGACCCCAAGAATTTTCAACCGACGCTGATTTATCGGAAGATGCCTACTTTGTAAAATCTGTGCACTTGCCAGACGAAAAGAATGTGGATGAAATGAGAGAAATGACGTACTGCGGTGTTGCCGATGGAGTCGGATCTTGGCGTGAATATGGCATAGATCCAAGGGACTTTTCCCACGCCTTAATGAAGGAATGCGAGAATGTTTTAAATGACGCATCTGAAAAAGCCAACCAACCCAGGCAAGAAGGAGAAAAACCTCGGCGAGGCATCCGACCCGGAGAAGTCTTATCGCAGGCCTATAATCGGGTCATTGAACAAAAAGATATCATTGGATCTTGTACCGCCACTGTGACCTTATTCGACAATATTCGACACCAATTGCATTTTAGTAATCTTGGAGATTCGGGTATTATTGTGCTGCGGCATATAGATTCAGATATTGCCGGTGCTTTGAAACGCAACCGAAACATTCCACGAACGGAGCGCATATCAGATATGCAGGCAGTTTTTGTTTCGCAACAACAGCTGCACAGTTTCAATCATCCGTTTCAGCTTGGCTGGACTGGAAAGGAACTCGAGGAAGAAGAAAAGACGTCTTTCTCGTCTCCCAAAAATGCCTGCACGACCTCGATTCATGTTCGTCGTGGTGATGTCATCATCATGGCAACCGATGGATTGTTCGATAATGTGGACATTGATGAGATTGCCACCGTGACTCTTGAATGGGAACAGAACAATGGATTTTTGCGTGGCGGAGATATCGATGCTCGTGATGAGCGATGGATTGAAGGCAGCTCTCTTACACACCGCTCCTACGAAAGCATTCCTTCGCTGGCAGAAGTATTGGTGAAAAAGGCTCGTGAAAATAGCTTGGACTCGTCCACGGACTCGCCCTTTGCAGTGCTGGCCAAAGAAAATGATATTATGTGGAGTGGAGGTGCGTACGAAGTGTTTCGCTCTGTATGTGTGTTGTTGTAAACACACACCTGGTCCTTGTGATTTTCTATTTTGATATATCGTCGCTAATTTTATGTTGTTGTGCATTTCTGTCGTTGCCGTCTTTAGGAATGCCGGATGATTGCACTGTTATTGCAATGCATGTCGTCGGTAAGAGTTATGAAAAAAAATAACTCTCTCGAATATCTGAATCGTTGATCTTGTGTCCATTCGTTCCTGCATGCATGCTGGACGAAATACGCATACATGAATGTTATGTTTGTGTGCAAAGTCAATTGAGAGACCACCGTGTTTCTTGCAATACACGAAGCTCGTTTCCGAATCAGCTATTCATAAATACATTATTTTAAAAATGCGAAATATTACTCTACAAACCAGTCTACTCTACAATGTTGTGATTTTTTTTCTACACATGCTATCCCTATTCCTAATCTGTAGTGAATCTCCTGACAGCATAGGTACAGAAACAACGACACAGGTACTAGTAGGACGGAGACTACAAGACAATGGCAATGACAACAACATGATTTATTTCCTTCATTCTCAAGCCAAATTTTCCTAACTACTCAAAAATACACAACATTACCATCATCGAGACTCTCTACTGGATCATTTACCTGCTTACAGCTGTAAATCATGACATCAATTGTAGAGGTAAGTCCTTGCTGTTGGAGCTTCTTTAATATATTCCACTTTGAATAGAGTCTCAAGTCTCAAACAATATTAAAATCGTTCACCACGCACAAAACTGTTCACCACGCACAAAATCGTGCGACACGCCTCTTCAACAAAACTACGATACTACGAAACAAATGAAATCTGCAGCTCTTCCCCAAATGCCGCAAACTGGCATATGACTCACGACAGCAACTAAGTCAGTTTCAGAATGGTCTCATCGGACCGTCCGAGCTCTACCTTTCCTTGGACGAACTCTCCATGCAACTGGATATCATGGATCAGCTGGTGCTGCGGGAAACTCCTGCCCAACGAGAAGTTTGGAAGCGAAAGATCATGGAATTGCGAGAAGACGCCAAATCTTTGCGTCGATCTGGAGAAGATTACGATCGCCGTCGCAATGCCAACGTCCGACACCAACGTGAACGCGACGAGCTGCTGCGACGACGGAAACAGAGGACCAACCCATCGGGAGTCGACGAACGAGACATGGCCAATTTGGCGGATGAAGGAAAGTCCTTACAGCAGAGTACCTACATGGTAGGTGATTTGATTGCTTCGGGTGAAACCAGCCTGAATAATTTGCAACAGCAGCGACAACAAATGGGGGGAATCACAGGAGTCCTTTTTGATATGGGCAATAGACTCGGACTCACGCAATCGACAATGCGTATCATTGAGAGACGAGATATTACCGACGCCTATCTTGTCTTCGGTGGTATGATTGTAACGATATTGGTGATATACGTGGTTTGGTTCGTGGAATGGAAGCTTTAAAAAACTGAGAAGTGGCTGCTGGTGCAGTAAACTAAATGAGACAAGAATAGAATAGTAGATACGCTGCAGGCAAATGCGACAATGTCGGCAAACTATAAAGATAGCAACTAAAAACATGCTCTATTGCTTTCAACTATCTCCTTCAATTGACTACAAAATTAGAAGGCTCTAATCGCCCCAGTTCAAAGATCACATCCAAGGTATTATTCTCCCCAACAGCTGCTAAAGCCATCGGATGAAGGTCGGTCAAAGGATCTCTGACGGACAGTGCCGCTGGATAAATTTTCAGTAGCGTTCGAATGTTCTCGATTGAACTTTGAGACTCTACTGCGTAATGCAGGGGAGCACGCCCCTCTCGCGAATACAACGTGGCACAGTTGGGGTCATGTTCCAAAAGCATGGCAATGTTGGCTTCGTTCATGCTTCGCGCAATCGGGTGGCCTCTCATTAGGAATCGGGATGTACTTTGTGGTGCAGAAAGGGCCAAGTGCAGAGGACTTCGACCTCTGAGAGAATTGTCGCATACCATTATATCATCTCCGTGATATCGCAACGCCAATTGGAACATATAGGCAGGACAGGGAAAGTAATCATAAGATGCCAAGTGATGCAGAGGTTGTATCTGTGGCGGTGGACTGTCTTTGTTCGGATGTATTTTCCCTCTTCCTGCCTTCTCTTCTTCGTGATACGAGGTTTCCATGACGACCGAAAGCAACTCTACAAACTGTCGAAAATTGTCGGCTTCGGTGCGTTCCACCTCCTCATTTTGAGTCACTAGTAAATCTTCTTCACACGATCGCGAAAATTGATCAAAGGGAAACTCATCGGATAGATTCGGTTCGAACAGAGCTCCAATTCCACTATATTTCAGTAAGATGCGAAATCTGGCAGCGCACATTTTCTCGTGCAGTGCCCAGTGAAGCGGGGATTCCATGTCAGAGTCAAATGTGAGGAATGCAGCTTTTAAAGCCTCTCTCGCAACTGACAGGCTGTTGAATTCGTCCTTCAGCATGGATTCCATCAGACTGAAAAGTTCTTCCATCTCATCAGCCGAACAAGATCCAACCAAATAATGAAGTGGAGTGCACCCATGCCGGCTTCGACTGGTCAACAGGCTGGTCAAGTGTGGTAGTCGAATGGTTGCCTTCCTTCGCTCGGATGGAAGTGATACGGCTTCCAAAAGAATGGATATCATTTGAATGTCAACATTTGATTGGGCACAGAGAATATGGAGAGGGGTTTGATCTGCGACGTACATGGTCAATAGTGAATTGTTGAGTGAATGACCGAATCTGTGCCCCCAGCTATTACGATTCTCGGAGCAGTGAGAAGCTCGGAGAATGTTTCTGGCCAAATTATAGATTTCTGCCTTTTCCCGTGAAATTCTCATTTTATCTTCTTCGCTGTCGTTTGCATCGTCGAAGGTTATCGTTTTACATTGGTGGCATAACTCGTGTAAAGCGCTCCTTCTGCGAGTTCCGGCCGAAGGTTGGGAGCCCTCCATGTCCTCATCACCATCATTTTCGATATTTTCATAATTTAGATCGTAATAATCATGACGAGGAAAAGCTCCAACATACACTAGAAGTGGAATTTCCTGTACAATCGTATTAGCTTCCTCCCACGAATGCTGGAAACATTCAGTATGAAAGAAGGATTGATGAATTAGGAGTATTCGTGAACAAAGAAATCAAAATCAAAATCAAAATCAAACAACAGTACGTTAATTAACTCACCGCTACAATTGCTCTCACCAAATCAAAGTCAGACATGATACGTAAGGAAACGGCTGCTCGTGTTGTAAGGTAATGCTGGAATCGGTAGCTTCTCAGAAAAATTGATATTATTAATTATTTATCTTGTTGTTGTTCTTGTTGTTTTAGAGAGTACGGAGTACTTTGAAAACCTTGACAAGAAAACTTGTAACGCAGACTTGCTCCTTCAGAATGTTCGTAAAGTCAAGTAGAGTAGTAGTTTTGTACTCGAGGAGTAGATTTGCTAGTACGTAGTAAAGTACGGTACCTTGTAGAGTAGTCTACTAGTAGCTACTAGAGTACTGGTAGTAGTCTGGTAATCGAGTAGTAGTACGGTAGTTTTGTGTTGCATTATTTTATTCACGAGTAGGCCTACTCACGGGCGGTCACTTGTTCTTTGACACCAAGGTCTAAACTACTTGACTTGTCGCCATATTATTCTCGGGTTCGATCAAGCCGATTGATGGAACTTTGCGAGGCGACAGTTCGGAGGCACACGAGGTCGCTGTGCGCTGAGCGCGGGCACAACAAAGATGAAGTCTTGATTCTCTATAGAGCAAGATCATTCGGGGTAAAATTATGGAAAAAGTCGAAAGGCACGGCTCCAGTTTTGTATAAATGTTTTACGTTATTGATCAGAAGCTAATAGTGACTTGGCTTTTGCCATTTCGTCTGGACTAACGTTTTTAAGATAATCATTCATCGCCAAATTCGTATTTGCCGAGTACTTATATAAATCACCAGGATCGTCTTTTTCTTTTAGCAGGTATTCCAATTCGGCTTGGAGAGCTTCTAAATTGGTCAAGATATCATTTCGCAGTAAATAGGCAAGACTTTGCTCACTTCTTGGTGTGGTGCCACCTCCAAGATATAAATTTGCTCGATCAGGATCTCCGTAGTATATATTGTCGGCAAATTTATTAAAGGTTCGCTTGAAGGCTGTCTTTTCGTATTGCGGTTGTTGAATGATTTTCAAGGCCTTCTCCCAGTCGTCCGGGCCGCCATGCACCAGCGTATCAACCGTTTTCAGCTCTTCGCTCATCTTCAAAATGGGAACTAGAAGCTTTGGATATTCATCCACTCTTCCTCGATTGGCGGCATCTCCTGCTGTCAACTCTCCGTTGTACTTGATGTCATCGGCCTCGGCTTGTTCCCAGATTCGCACCTGACATTATTAAAGTCGTAGCAGACGACAAGGACGTAACAAAAATTTTTCACAAGAATTTTTTTTTGTTAAAAGAAAGAAGTAAATGTTGTGCTGCAACTCGATACTCGATCATTCGATCATTCCATGGTCAACGTACCTGTTCAAGGAGTGGATTGGTAAGTGGATTCGGTTTGAAGAGTTCTTCTCTGGCCGATGCTTCGTCTGTCGCTAGGGATAACGATGCCACACCAAGGAAACCGGACGCTGAGAAAGACAAAAAAGATCGTCTGGAGCCAATGTCACTATCATTCTCGGCTCCAGCGAGCGACGTCTCCTTTGAAGCTTTTTCGACACTAGTCACAAAAGCAGAAGTGCACTCTTTCGTCACCAAGAGAGCTGTCGCAAGAAAAGAGAAGTGTCGCATTGAGATAATGGAAATCGTATGCAGAGTTGAAGATGCTGATACCGATGATAATGTGTGAGAATTACTTCGAATATATCAAGGAGGAGTGGTAATACTCGAGTACAATGCAATAATGCACCATCATCGAAGTTGTATCTTTTTGTGATGGACGAGTCATCGAATCGTATCACTAGTTGGGTGAGTCCTGCCTACTGTCTTCAAAGCAAACAGCACTAGACTACTACTAGTACTTACTTCTTGATCTTACTGATCGTAAAACCAATTCAGCTTCCTAGATTCTCTCAGCAAGATGTAATCTATTTTTTCGTGTCAAATACAAACGCAAACTTTCTTGCAATCTGATACACATAAAGTACTTGTAAAGGATTAGAAAAATGAAAATTCAGTCCTCTCTGTCATAATTTCGTTTAATTGTTGCTCGTTCTTCAAAAATGGAAAGATTTTTTTGCGTAGATCTGATACTAGAGATATCTCTACCTCACTTGCCCTTTAGGCGGCGGCATCTTGACGCAACTGTTCCAATTTTTCAATCGTTCCCGTCGCCAAAAACTCGTGCATTTTGTTGGCAGAGCCCGACCCTATGTTCTTCACCTTGTTCTTTCCAGCCTTTCCTAGACTCTTGGCATTCTCAACGGTCACTTCAATTGAGAGCTCTTTCAGAGAACCGACGGCTTTCTTGTAGGCCAAACCAGCATTTGTATTTCCGAGTTTGAAGTACAACTGAAAATAGAAGCAGGAATAGTCAAGACAAATAAATGAGGATGTTCGGCACGGGGAATTCACACTTGACAAAACCGACGGCCCGAACTTACATCTGCCATCTCATTGAAAGCAGCCACCAAAGGTGCATTAGCGGGAGTTGTACAATCAATAGCAGACTTTTTGGCCTCTGCCTTGGCAGCCTTTGCTACTTTAAATCCGAAATGTTTGGCAATTGTTCTGACAAGTGTCGGAGCATCCAATCCCTTGTTGCCGACAACAATTGGCCCAACTTGTTTCATTTTCATTTTATCATCGTCGGGAAGGTCAAGAGTTCCGTTAGTTTCGAAAATTTTAACGAGCTTGGCCGTGGTAGCTTTGATCGCTTTCGAATCGGACGTATCGACCTCAAGCCCCTCGGCGTCTTTCAAGAGCTTTTCAAGTTCACTGCCAGCGACTACCTCACCGCCATTGTCAGCTTCTCCGCCATTAGCGACTTCTTCGAGGCGTTTCATTTCCTCGATTTCTTCTTCGGTAGGTTCCTCGGTGTACCATGGCTGCCAACGGGGAGCTTCTTCGATCTTGTATTCGACAGAGCAAGGAACTCGTATTTGCGTTTCTTCATCGAATTTACCATTGCACAAGACCTTGGTACAATCGTCGTTCATTTTGAGACGGCCACCGTCGCAAACAGTGCAACGTGCCAACCGTCCATTCATTTCTCCATCAATGACCTTGGAAAATGAGATAAGTAGTGTTGTTAGTTTCGACTTGATCACTGACAGTGAGAAGAACCGTGGGACTCACACACAGACGGCACTACCATAAAAACTGTATAAAACAATTGTTCGTACCTTATGTAGCATAATGGGTTTTGTTCCAGACTGCACTTGACGATTCCACTTGAGAATATGCTTCAAATCGTCTCCTTTCATTTTTTGGTATTTGCCGTACAGTTCGAGAGCGCGTTGGTGCTTTTGATCGTCCGACGAGGATTTCGACTTCTTCTTTTTTGGTTGATCCTCATCGACGTCGTCTCCTCCGGCAGCTGCCGTGGTGTCATATTCTCGTTTCAATTTGGCAATGAATCCATCTCCACCACCTTCACTCTTTTTCTTGATAACTTTTTGTTCGATAGCTTGCATCAATTCTTCTTTTTTGTCGGGCAAAATATTCCCTTCGTCGGTGGTATCTTCCAGTTCATTATCGATCCATTCTCCCAAATCTTCAACACCACGGGGTTTGGTAAAACAAGCCGGATGGTACCACGTCGTGACGTCAAAGTCGCCAGTGTGAGAATGCTTTCCAATACGAATCGTATCCTTTTCAATTTTTTCACCGCAATTCTTGCCCTTGCACTTGGCGCGACTCGATTTGGCGTATTCTACCGTGTGGGTTGTCATATTTTTTTTATTGCGATATATTTTTGTTGTAAATAATAAATAATATTTGTTTCTGTAAGGTACGAGAGGATGATGTTGATGGGGACGGGAGAGGAGAAATGTTGGTTAAGAAAGGAAAAAGTATGACAAATGGTGAACCAATGACAAGTCTCTGGTCTCTGTTGGTACGCAATTTTGGATAAATAATTTGCCATCAATCGAAATCCAGATAAATATTATAATTTATGATAAGCAGTTCTGGATTCCCTCATCAAGCTAGTATACTTTACAAAAAAAGCAATCAACCAAATCCGGACTGGTGGCAGGCGAAAGGGTATCTTTGCATGGTCGCGAAACATTGGTTTTCATGGGTGTTGTGTGTTATATGATACTGTATTATTTATCCCGAATAGCACCCAGACGAGAGACGAAATAATGAAGACGACAGCTGCATACTGGCTCTTGAAGCGGTGGAATGTAAGAA
>Ga0100391_1003709_pt1 | contig 15230 bp, 15 predicted proteins | sample CryGeymeta201515_FD_81541 | JGI IMG/M metagenome (GOLD analysis project Ga0100391, IMG submission 81541) | Groundwater microbial communities from Crystal Geyser aquifers in Utah, USA - Crystal Geyser metaG 2015-15 | ecosystem: Environmental > Aquatic > Deep subsurface > Groundwater | place: USA...
ACCTGATCGAAAACGCGGCGAAATACGGCGGCGGCAGCGTGTTCGTGACCATCGATCCCGACGAGGATGAGGCGCCGCGCGATCCCAATCAATGCCTGATTTGGGTGGAGGATGATGGCACCGGCATTCCCGCAGCCGAACGCACCCGTATCTTTGATCGCGGGGTTCGGCTGGATACGGACAAGCCCGGCACTGGCCTTGGCCTCGCGATCGTGCGCGATGTGGCAGAAATCTACGGCGGCAGTGTCACACTTGGCACCAGTCAAGATCTGGGCGGGTTGCTGGTCGAACTGCGCTTGCCGCGCGCGCAGTGAATGGTGCGCGAAGGGATTGCGAAAGATCTGCGTTGTTACTCTGAAACTCAACTCAACACGCAAACGGGGCCATTTGCGCGCAGTCATGAACGCCATCGGTGAGCCTTCCACCACAGCTTTGCCAAACGCCGGTTCTGGTGGGGATGCTGCATTGGCAGCGCGGTTGGCGGCGCGCGATCCGGGCGCGCTGCGGGAAGCGATCGGGCTTCATGCAGCGATGCTCAACCGCATCGCCTACCGTTTGACAGGCGATGCGCATGAGGCCGAAGATATTGTGCAGGAGGCGTGCCTGCGATTGTGGGATCAGGCGCCCAAAATTGCCGCGCGCCATCCGATCGGCAGTCAGGCAGCGGCGACGCTAAGGCTTGGCGGCTGGCTTAATCGGGTGGTCACGAACCTTTCGATTGACCGGCTCCGCCGGGCGCGGCGGCTGTCGGGTGGTGAAGTGCCTGATAGCGAAGATGATGCCCCGCTGGCCGATGCGCTGATCGAAGCCGATCAACGCAATTGTTCCGCCCGTGCGCTGATCGCCGCATTGCCTGAACGCCAGCGCGCCGCGATCGTGCTGACCTACTACGAGGAATTACCCAATGCGACCGCAGCCGAAGCGCTTGGCATGAATATCAAGGCGTTTGAATCGCTGTTGCTGCGCGCTCGAACGGCCTTGCGCACGGCCTTCGCGGCCCATGCAGAAGGAGGCACGTCATGAACGCAAACGAGATCGCGTGCGGCAGCCCGCTGGCACTTGCCCTGGATGACTATCCGGTGCCGCCGCTCAGTGCGGGATTTGCCGATCGCGTGCTGGCCGCCGCCGAAACCCGTGTCGCGCCGCTTCCCGAACTGCGCCGCTCTGGCAGTGGGCGCGGCTGGCGGCTGGGGCGGCGGATCGCAATTGGTGCAGCGTGTTTCGGTGCGCTCGCCACGGCGGCGGCAGCGATGGGGGTGCTTGAACGGATTGATATTGCTATGCCCTCACCGCATAAAGTCTGGGCCAGCTTGACCGGCACGCATACGCCCGTTGCTGCGGCTGCGACTGCGGTGCCGGTGGTGAGGCAGCCTGATACCGCTGCCGCCGCGATTGCGCCGGTGGTGATCGATGGGCCGATTGATACGCCTGAAGAACTGGGTGAGGCATTCCGCCGCATTGACGAGGTGCGTCAGGGCCGGATCGAAGCGCGCCGCGCGCTGACAGGACAGCGCATCGACCGCGCGATCGAACGCCGCCGCACCGCCGGCTTGCCAGTGCCCACGCCTGAGCAGGAGGCTCGGCTGCGCCAGCAAATCGATGAAGCGCAGGCTTTGCGCGTGCAACACGCCGATGATCGGATGGCCGCGCGTCGCGCCGAATTGGAGCGCAAGATTGAAAATGGCGAGGCGCTGACCCGCGAGGATTTCGCCGGGGAACGGAGTGCTGATCCTGCTGTAGCCGAACGGCGCGCGCGGCTGAAAGAACTGCGCGCAATGACACCGCAACAACGCCGCGAGACGTTTCGCAACCTGCCTGCGGCGCAGCCCGGCGTTAAACGACGCGTCAGTTCCAGCGCAAGCGGTGCCCGCGCCAGAAGTCGATCCAGCCCTGCAGCCAGTGCCGCCGCAGGACTGAAAAATTAGTGCGAGCCGCGAAGGGTCGGGCGCGTTGCCACGTTTTCTCCATGTCACCGGCTGCAAACCTCAAGCTGCTGGTTTGATGTTGTAAAACCGCATTGGAGAAGGAAACTCGCCATGCTCACCAACCGCCTGATGCTCGCCTCGCTGACCGCGCTGGCAATCGCCATTCCTGCCACCGCGCAGGACCAGACCCGCACCAAAACCTACGAAGGCCCCAATGTCAGCGCAACCCAGACGACCACGGTCGATCGCGATGCTGGCACCGCCACTCGCGACCGTGCTGTGACCAATCTCAACACCGGCAACACTGCATCGCGCAGTGCGGTGCGCCAGCGCACGGAAACAGGATCAACCATCGGCATCGTGCAGACCGGCCCGCAAGGCCGCACCCGCAGCGTCGAGGGTGAGCGCATTCGCACGCAAAATGGGTCAACTTTTACCGGCACTGCAACCGGACGCGGCGGCGAAACCGTTGGGCTTGCCGGCAGCCGCAGCCGCGATGGGCAGGGCAATTCCGCTGCCAGCCAGTCGATCACCAACAGCGCCGGCGAAACTCTGGCATCGCGTGACCGCATCACCACCCGCACCCGCGCCCAAGGGTTCAACCCGCCCCGCGCCCGTGGAAAGCGTCCGCGCGGCTGATCACATTCTTGCGCTGCTTTATGGCAGGTCTTGCGGCCCCGCTGACCATGCCGACCCGATGGAGCACGCAGGCGCGGTGCCGCATATCGCCAATCTGGTGGAACAGCGACAAACGGTCCGCGAGGCCCGGAGCATCGACCTTGCTCCGGGCCATTTTTACAATGTAATCTGCTGTGTTGTTGGGATTTGCGAGGCGCGCCGTGCTACCATCACGTTTGAAATAGCCCTATCTCTGCTGCGCCTTTTCGTGATGCCGGATCACTTCTTCGATGATGAAGCGCAGAAATTTTTCGGAAAACTCAGGATCAAGATCGGCATCCTCCGACAATTTGCGCAATCGCACGATCTGGCGGGCTTCGCGGTCGGGGTCAGCGGGAGGCAAGGTTACCTTGGCCTTGTATTCGCCTACCGCCTGGGTGATCCGGAACCGTTCGGCCAGAATGTGAATTAATGCGGCATCAATATTGTCGATGCTTTTGCGAAAGGCAGCCAGCACCGGATCGGGTTCGGGCGCGGCGGCGGGCGGGGCGGCGGGCGGGGCTTGCATCGGATGCGGCATAGACAGCCAAACTAGCAGCAATTCTGCGCTTGCCAAGCACGCGCACCGCCCCCTATTGCCACAATCGTATGAGCGCCGACATCATTTCCATGCCGCGTAGGGCGCCGACACTCGATCCGATGCTGTCACTGACGGCTGCGGGCATGAATTGCGTCAACGCCGTGATCCTAGACCGGATGCAGAGCGAGATCCCGCTGATCCCGCGTCTGGCCGGGCACCTGATTTCGGGCGGGGGCAAGCGATTGCGGCCGATGCTGACGCTCGCCGGGGCAGAACTGGTCGGCTACCAGGGCACCCGCCACCACAAGCTTGCGGCTGCGGTCGAATTCATCCACACCGCCACGCTGCTGCACGACGACGTGGTTGATGGCAGTGAGCTGCGCCGCGGCAAGGCGGCGGCAAACATCATCTTCGGCAATCCGGCAACCGTGCTGGTAGGTGATTTCCTGTTCAGCCGCGCGTTTGAATTGATGACCGAGGACGGGTCGTTGCGGGTCCTGTCGATTCTCAGCCGGGCGAGCGCGGTGATTGCCGAAGGCGAAGTGTCGCAGCTGTCGGCCCAACGCCAGATCAACACCAGCGAAGAACAATATCTCCACATCATTGGCGCCAAAACCGCCGCGCTGTTTGCCGCCGCCAGCCAGATCAGCGCGGTGGTGGCCGAATGTTCAGACGAACAGGAGCGCGCGCTCGAAGCGTATGGTCGTAATCTTGGTGTCGCGTTTCAGTTGGTGGATGATGCGATCGACTATGATTCCGACGCCGCCGAAATGGGCAAGGATCAGGGCGACGATTTCCGCGAAGGCAAGATGACCCTGCCGGTGATCCTCGCCTATGCCCGCGGGAACGAGGAAGAGCGCAAGTTCTGGAAGGACGCGATTATCGGGCACCGGTCATCCGACGCTGATCTTGCCCATGCGATCGCCCTGATTTCGCGGCACAACGCGCTCGACGACACGCGCGAACGCGCCCGCCATTTCGCGCACCGGGCAATTGATGCGATCTCGATCTTCCCCGATGGCAAAGCGCGTGCGGCGATGGCCGAAGCCGCGCAATTCGCGGTCGCGCGCGGGCATTGACCGGGTTAACGGGCGGGGAGATGAACCCCGACCTGCCCATCACCGCCGTCTTGCCCGAAATCCGCGCCGCGCTTGCGGGCCGGGGTGCTGCTGTGCTGATTGCACCGCCCGGCGCGGGGAAGACCACGGCAGTTGCACCCGATCTTCTGGAGCAGCCGTGGTGTACCGGCCAGATCATCCTCACCTCGCCCCGCCGGGTTGCGGCGCGCGCTGCGGCTGAGCGCATGGCCGAAATGCTGGGCGAGGCGGCGGGGCAGACGGTCGGCTACCTTACCCGGCTCGACAGCAAGGTGTCGGCCAAGACCCGCATTCTGGTGGTTACCGATGCCATTCTGGTCAACCGGCTGGTTGATGATCCTGACCTTCGCGGCGTGTCGGCGCTGCTGTTTGACGAAGCGCACGAACGCGGGCTCGACAGCGATCTGGGACTGGCACTGGCGCTCGAAACCCGCGCTGTGCTGCGCGAGGATCTGCGTGTGCTGGTGATGTCAGCCACCATTGATGGCGCGCGCTTTGCCCGGTTGCTGGGCGATGATGCATCGGTGATCGAAAGCCAAGGCAAGAGCTTTCCGCTGACAATCAAATGGCTTGGCGGCGACGGCTCGCAAGGGATCGAGGATCGGATGGCGAGCGCGGTGATGACCGCCTGGCGCGATGAGGCAGGCGATATTCTCGCGTTTCTGCCTGGTGTGCGTGAGATTGAACGGGTGCGCGAACGCTTGGAGCCGCGCTTGTCCGATGTGCCGATCCACCCGCTTCATGGCCAGATTGAGCTTGCCGCGCAGCGCGCCGCGATCCGCCGCGATCCCCAAGGCCGCCGCCGGATTGTGCTTGCCACCGCGATTGCGGAAACCTCGCTGACATTGGACGGGGTGTGCGTGGTGGTCGATAGCGGGCTTGCGCGCCTTGCCGCGTTTGACCGGGCAGCGGGCACCACGCATCTGGTCACGCGCCGCGCATCGCAGGCTTCGGCGGCGCAGCGGGCGGGGCGCGCCGCACGGCAGGGGCCGGGGTTGGCTTACCGCCTGTGGGAGGAGGCCGGTCACGCAGGCCGCCCCGAATTTGCCCCGCCCGAGATGCTGCAGGCTGATCTTGCGCCGTTGTTGCTGCGGCTGGCGCGGTGGGGCGCGCACGACCCCGCCGGGCTGCCATGGCTCGATCCGCCGCCCGATGCTTCGGTGGCTGCGGCGCGGGCGGCGCTGGAGGCGCTGGGCGCGCTCAATGCCAAAGGGCGGATCACGCCGTTAGGGGAGGTGATTGCGAGCCTGCCGATGGCACCCGATCACGCCGCCGCCGTGTTACACGGCGCGCGTGCGGGCTGCAGTGATGATGCCGCGCGGCTGGTGCTGCTGCTGCAGGAGCGCGGGTTGGGTGGGCGCGGGGAAGACCTGCTGCACCGCCTGTCGCGCTGGCGGGCGGATCACGCGCCGCGCGCCGTGGCGGCAGCACGGATTGCGCAGAGTTGGGCCAAGCAGGCGGCGACGCTTGCCACGGCCGTCGGCCAAAGCCCCGCCACAGACGCCGTCGAAGCCCTTGCGCTGGCACGTCCCGATTTTGTGGCCCGCCGCCGTGATCCATCGGGCGAGCAGTGGCTCAGCGCTGGCGGGCGTGGCTATCTGCTTGATCCCGGATCACCATTGGCGCGGGCCGAATGGATCGTGATCGGCGATGCGCAGGGTCAGGCCAAGGGCGCGCGGATTACCGCTGGTGCCGAAATTGCCTCTGACCGCATCCCTGCATTGTTCGCCGCTGAACTTCAGGAACGGGTCGCTACCCGTTGGAACAACCACAAAGACCGGATCGAGGCGCGGCGCGAGCGGCGGCTCGGCGCGATCGTGTTGGCGAGCGTTCCTGAGCCAGCGCCCGATCCGGCGCTGCTTGTGGATATCCTTGTGGAGAAGGCTCTGGAGAAGCTGGGTGAGGTTTTGCCTGCCGGTTTTCTTTCCCGCGCGCGGTTTGCCGGGGTTGCGATGCTATCGCCCGAAACGCTGCGGGATCGGGCGCAGGAATGGTTAACGCCAATGCTCGCGGGGCGCCGCGATCTGGACCTTGCGCCGCACCGCTTTGCCGAAGCGGCGCTGGGCCTGCTGGACTGGAGCGCGCGGCAGGCGCTTGATCGCGCAGCACCGACGCACTTCACCTCGCCCGCCGACACCCGCCATGCCATCGACTACGCGGGAGACGATGCCCCCAGCGTCGAGGTGCGGGTGCAGGCCCTGTTCGGGCTTGATGTGCAGCCGCTGATCGGCACCACCCCGCTGCTGCTCAAGCTCACCAGTCCGGCGGGTCGGCCAATCCAATCAACCCGCGATCTGCCCGGCTTTTGGCGCGGTAGCTGGGCCGAGGTGGTCAAGGAGATGAAGGGCCGTTATCCCAGGCACCGCTGGCCTGATCAGCCGTGGTTCGAAAAGCCGAGCATGAAGACCAAAAATGCGTTTAACCGAACCAATGATTAAGTTATTGGCTTGGGTGGAATGCGGGACACGCAGCGGCCCGCAAGGGCGACTGCCCGCCCGCAGCGACGCTGGCGAAGCCAGCATGAGCGAGGATCGCAAGAGAAAAAATGCCTGCAAGAATTTATCAGCAGCCCAAGCACGCGATGCAATCGGGCAAGGCGCATATTGAAGACTGGGTGCTCGAATTTGCGCCATCGCAAGCGCGCTTTGCCGATCCGCTGATGGGCTGGACTGGCAGTGGCGATACCCAGTCGCAGGTCAGGCTGACCTTCCCCAGCAAAGATGCCGCCAAGGCCTATGCCGACAAATACGGCATCACTGCGCGCATTCACGCGACTCCGCCCAAGCGACTGAGGCTGCAAGCCTACGCTGATAATTTCCAATAGCCTGTCCTGCCCGTCAGACCGCAAGCCGGGCCAGGGAACGAAGGCTTGAAATCCACGCAATCGCCGGCCATATGCCGACACGGGAGTCGAGTGGACGTTTGCGTCTGCTCACCGGGTCAGGTCCGGAAGGAAGCAGCCCAGGTGGATTGCGGCGGGTCGCTCGGCTCCTTTTTCTTTGATCGCTGAAATATCCTCGCACCCCGCACTGCGATCGGGGGACATTGCTGCCGGGACAATATGGTTGTGGGTCAATCGCATCGGACTGATTGTCATGCTACTGTCTGCGCTGCAGACCGAGCGCATTGCGACCCGCAACGCGCCTGTCAGACGTGCGGATGTCGATGACTGACCACAAGGCTTCGACATTCGTCTGCGGCTTGCCTAATGTGGCTGACGATGACCGATTCCGATCCTGATCTGCCCAAAGCCGACCCAGGCCCGACTGCTGCCGAGCTTGAGGCGGCCGGGCAAAATGCGTTGTTCAGCGACCCGGCGCCTGCGCCGGCTCCGGATGCTATGATGGCGGCAAAACCATCTCCCACAGCTGTCGCCACCAGCCAGCCATACCGCGTGTTGGCGCGCAAATACCGCCCGCAGACCTTCTCCGAATTGATCGGGCAGGAGGCGATGGTGCGCACGCTGGCGAACGCGATTGCGCGCGACCGGCTGGCCCACGCGTTTCTGATGACCGGGGTGCGCGGGGTGGGCAAGACTTCAACCGCGCGGCTGATCGCCAAGGCGTTGAACTGCATCGGGCCGGACGGACAGGGCGGGCCGACGATCGATCCGTGCGGCGTGTGCGAGCCTTGCACTGCGATTGCCGAAGGCCGCCATATCGATGTGATCGAGATGGATGCGGCCTCGAACACCGGGGTTGATGATGTGCGCGAGATCATCGAGCAGGTGCGCTATGCGACGGTTTCGGCGCGCTACAAGATCTACATCATTGACGAAGTGCATATGCTGTCGCGCAATGCCTTCAACGCTTTGCTCAAGACACTTGAGGAACCACCGCCACACGTAAAGTTTCTGTTCGCCACCACCGAGGTCGACAAGCTGCCGGTCACGGTGCTCAGTCGCACGCAGCGGTTTGATCTGCGGCGGATTCCCGCACCGATGCTGGCTGACCATTTCGCCAAGGTGTGCGCAATGGAAGGCGTGGAGGCCGATGCCGAGGCGCTGGGCATAGTCGCCGGGGCGGCCGAAGGATCGGTGCGCGATGGCCTGTCGATCCTCGATCAGGCGATCGCCCACGCGGATCTGGACGGTGAGGGTAGGGTGACCGCAGAACGGGTGCGTGATATGCTGGGCCTCGCCGACAAGAGCGCGCAGAGGCGCGTGCTGGGCCATCTGCTCGAAGGTGACGCGCAGGCGCTGTTGGCCGCGGTCGACGAGCAATATGCGCTCGGCGTCGAACCTCTGGCGCTGATCCGGGCGCTGATGGATTTTACCCATCGGATCACGCTGGCCCAGGTGGCGGGCGGCGAACCAGATGTTGCAGCTGAGGATGAGCGCGCAGCGCTTTCCGATTTCGCGGCGCGGCTGGGGGCGGCAGAACTGCATCGGCTGTGGCAATTGCTGCTGAAGGGCCATGATGAAGTGCGCACTGCGCCTGATCCGCTGGTATCGCTGCAAATGGCGCTGCTGCGCATTCTTCATGCTGCGCAGATGCCCGATCCGGGCAAGCTGGTGCGGCGGATTGAGGCGTTGGCAGCGGGCGGGGTTGTTACGCCGGCATCTGCTGCCACGGCCGGTGATGACGCTCCTGCCACTGCCACTGCCACTGCGTCCGCAAGCGCATGGGTAACGCTGGTCGATCAGGTTGATCGGGCCGGAATGCTGCACGTGGCTGAGGTTATGCGGAGCCGGGTGCGAGTGATTGATCTTGCAGCGGAAAAGCTGATATTCGAACAGGCTGACGAATTCCCCGATGACCCGGCTGCCGAAATCCGCGATGCGCTGTTCAAAGTAACAGGCAGACGCTGGCAGGTTCAGCGTGGCAGCGGCACGGACAACGCCAGCGCCCAGCCGACCTTGCGCGAAACCGCCGACGCCCAAGCGCGCGCGGCGGAAGCGCGCGTGCGTGCCGACCCGCTGGTCAAAGCCGCGTTCGATGCCTTTCCCGATGCCGAATTGATCGGCACCGAAGCCCAAGTGGCCCAATCCGCCAGCCCCCCCTGGCATTGAGGAGAACTCCGCAATGAAATCGATGGAAGAAATGATGGCCGCCGCGCAGGCCGCCGCCGAGACTATTCAGAAGCAAATGAACGAAATGCAGGTCAAACTCGACGCAATCGAGGTTGAGGGCACGGCCGGTGGCGGTCTGGTCAAAGTCCGCGCCAGCGCCAAGGGCCGCATTTTGGGCGTATTGATCGATGACAGCCTGATGAACGCCGATGACAAGCCCATCGTCGAAGACCTTGTCGCGGCTGCTTTCAATGACGCCCGCGATCGGGCTGACCGGGTATCGGAGCAGCAGATGCGCGAAATGCAGGGCTCGATGGGCCTGCCGCCGGGATTCAATCTGCCGGGATTGGGCTGATACCAAAGTTCGATGAGCTTGGCTTATCGGACTTTGGTTAAGCCCTTGCGGCGTCTGAGCATTTTCAGCGCGTGATGCGTCAGCATCTTAGCGCGCTGGTATGAGCTGCGCGCGCCTGGGCTAGACGGCCCGGCGTCCGAAGGTGGGCCTTGTCGGCTGCACTACGACAGGCATAGTTGGCGGCTGCGCCGGGTTGGGCTGATCAACGCTGCGTTGCGCCATGTAGCGTGCGAAAGCCGCATCGGCATCGAACCCTTCGGCAGGATCGGCATCGGCGATGCGGCAGGTTGGCCGGGCTGCATCACAATCGGCTGATTTCTCGCGCCGGTCGAATGCGCCTGACCACAGTGCGGCGATTCCGCTGCGAAAGCCGCGCCACAGGCAATACTGCCCGCCCAGCAATATCAGCAGCGCAGGCAGATATAGTGGCAGACGCGCGGTCGGACCGGTGCCCAGGTCGCCCAAGCCTTCGAGCGCCGCAGCCAGACCCGACAGAGCAAACCCGCCAACAATCCAAGCAATCGGTTTCATCGCCCGCCTCTTTCGTTCGGATTGTGACAATAGAGCCATGCGGTTAACGCTGTGTTCCTTGTTCCACAGCTTCTCCACCGAAAGCCATTGCGGGGCACCGGCGGGCTACCCATATTCGCATCAAAGGCAGGCCCAAACGGTCGCCGTGGACATGAACATATGACCCAGACTCTCCCTCTTCTCCCCTTGCGCGACATCGTCGTTTTTCCTGGCATGGTGGTGCCGTTGTTTGTCGGGCGCGACAAATCGGTGGCGGCGCTCGAAGCCGCGATGGAGGCGTCCAAGGACATCGTCCTGATCGCGCAGCTTGATCCGGGCTGCGACGATCCCGATAGCGATGATCTGTATGATGTCGGGGTGATCGCGCAGGTTTTGCAGTTGCTGAAACTGCCCGATGGCACCGTGCGCGTGCTGGTTGAAGGCAAGTTGCGCGCGCAGCTGTCGGCGCTGGTCGAACAGGGCTCATACGTCGCGGCCGAGGTTGAACCGATCACCCCGGACACCGTATCGGGCAGTGAAGTCACGGCCCTGATGCGGCAGGTGGTCGAACAGTTCGGCGAATATGTGAAGCTGAACAAGAAATTGGGCGAAGATGCCGGGGTCGATCTGACCGATGTCGATGATGCAGGCAATCTTGCCGATACCATCGCCGCCGCAATCAGCGCCAAGGTATCGGACAAGCAGGGACTGCTGACCGAAACCAATCCCTTGAAGCGGCTGGAACTCGTCATGGCCTTCATGGAAGGCGAATTGTCTGTGCTTCAGGTTGAACGCCGCATCCGCGGGCGGGTGAAGCGCCAGATGGAGAAAACCCAGCGCGAATATTATCTCAACGAACAACTGAAGGCGATACAGAGCGAGTTGGGCGGCGGGGATGGTGAAGACGGCAATGAAATCGCCGAACTGACCGAGAAGATCGAACAGACCAAGCTGTCGAAAGAAGCCAAGGCCAAGGCGTTGGCGGAACTAAAGAAGCTGCGTTCGATGCAGCCGATGAGCGCAGAGGCGACCGTCATTTGCAACTACCTCGACGTGCTGCTCGGCCTGCCCTGGGGCAAGAAGTCGAAGCTGAAGCGCGACATTGCGCAGGCGCAAGCGGTGCTTGATGCCGATCATTATGCGCTGGAGAAGGTCAAGGATCGGATCATTGAATACCTCGCGGTGCAGGCGCGCACCAACAAGCTCAAAGGGCCGATTCTGTGCCTTGTCGGCCCGCCGGGAGTGGGCAAGACCAGCCTTGGCAAGTCGATCGCCAAGGCGACGGGGCGCGAATTCGTGCGGCAATCGCTGGGCGGGGTGCGCGATGAGGCGGAAATCCGCGGCCACCGGCGCACCTATATCGGCTCGCTGCCTGGCAAGATCGTCACCAACCTGAAAAAGGCTGGCACGTCGAACCCGCTGTTCCTGCTTGATGAAATCGACAAACTTGGGCAGGATTTTCGCGGCGATCCGGCGTCGGCGCTACTCGAAGTGCTCGATCCCGAACAGAACGCCCGGTTCCAGGATCACTACCTCGAACTCGATCTCGATCTTAGCGACATCATGTTCGTGTGCACCGCCAACAGCCTCAACCTGCCGCAGCCGCTGCTTGACCGGATGGAAATCATCCGGCTGGAAGGCTATACCGAAGATGAAAAGCTCGAAATTGCCCAGCGCCATCTGGTCGCCAAGCAGATTGAGGCGCACGGCCTGAAAAAGGGTGAGTTTGTTCTCACCGAGGAAGCTCTGCGCGATCTCATCCGGTTCTACACCCGCGAAGCCGGGGTGCGCACGCTGGAGCGTGAAATCGCCAAATTGTGCCGCAAGGCTTTGCGCCAGATCCTCGAAAAGAAGGCAACCAGCGTTGCCATTACCCCCGAAAATCTCGGCGAATTTTCCGGGGTGCGCAAGTTCAAGCATGGCATGAGCGAAGATGAAGCGCAGGTCGGCGCGGTAACTGGCCTTGCGTGGACATCGGTCGGCGGCGAATTATTGACCATTGAAAGCGTCACCACGCCGGGCAAGGGTGAGGTCAAGACCACCGGCAAGCTCGGTCAGGTGATGAACGAGAGCGTCGCAGCCGCGTTCAGCTTCGTCAAAGCGCGCGCGCCGGCCTACGGGATCAAACCGAGCCTGTTTCAGCGCAAGAATGTGCATATCCATCTGCCCGAAGGCGCGGTGCCCAAGGACGGGCCGAGTGCCGGGGTGGGGATGGTCACCTCGATCGTTTCGACCCTCACCGGGATCGCGGTGCGTCCCGATGTGGCAATGACGGGTGAGGTTACCTTGCGGGGCAGGGTGCTGGCGATTGGTGGATTGAAGGAAAAGCTGCTCGCAGCCCTGCGTGGCGGAATCAAAACGGTGCTGATCCCTGAAGAAAACGTCAAGGATCTCGCCGAAATCCCGGCCAATGTGAAGGAAGGGCTGGAGATCGTGCCGGTGTCTCATGTCGATCAGGTGCTGGCGATTGCGCTGGTCGAGGCACCGGTGGCGATCGAATGGACCGAAGCGGACGATCTGGCGAGCCAGCCGGGCGCGGCCCATCCGGCGGCAAATCCATCTGCAGCAGAGGTGCCAACCGCGCATTGAGGCGCTATTGGAGTGGGACTTGCCGTGATTCGCGGCAGGGTCGCAGCTTTTCCGGAGCCAGCAATTGCTTGAATACTTCTGCGTTGAACGCCCGTTCGGCGCGGAAATTTCTCTGCTTTTGGCGGGGCCTGTCAACTTGGGCTATTTGCCTTTGACAGGCAGGGCAAAAGCGGCGCATTTTGCGCGCTTTCGGGGAGAGGCGATTCCCACTGATTCAATGATATTCTGACCTGAGGGGGTTCCCACGTGAACAAGAACGACCTTATCAGCGCCGTCGCTGATGCCAGCGGCCTGTCCAAAAACGATGCCGCCAATGCCGTCGAAGGCGTGTTTGACGCTATTACCAAAGCGCTTTCTGGCGGCGATGAAGTCCGGCTGGTCGGCTTTGGCACGTTTTCGGTAGCCAAGCGCAAGGCTTCAACCGGGCGTAATCCGCGCACCGGCGAGCCGATGAAGATCAAGGCCTCGAACCAACCCAAATTCAAGGCGGGCAAGGGCTTGAAGGACGCGGTCAACTGATCGCAGCCTGAGCGCTGCACCCGTTGCCGTCAATTGCACGCAAACCCCGCCAGCCATCCCGGCTGGCGGGGTTTGCTGCACGGGAAACCGGCGGATCAGTGCGCGGCGGCGATCAGCGCGGTGGGCGCCTGCGCGGTGCGCGGGCTGATCTGCCAGGTCAGCACTTCGCCCCCGTCGGTTGCTGCTGCGGGCCCTTCGTCGGTGTTGTTGGCCAGAATCCGCATCCCCGGCGCGGCGCGCACGGTAAAGGTGCCGTCGATCACCGGGATGCCGGGGACTGCTTCACCATTCGTGCCCGCTTCCCTCGCTTCGACCGCCACGCCCATCGCGGTAAGTCCGGTTCGCGAGCCCAGGCCCATCATCAAGTCCATGCCGCCCGCTTCCCCGCTAAAGCCGGGGGCAGTGATCCGCACCTGCCCGCCCTTGCGCTGGATCAACTGGACGAAGGGATTGGTCGCCGGGAAGCCTTCGATCATCGGAAACATGAAATCATGCCCCAGTGTGCCGGATACGCGGTAGCTGACGTCGAACACGCCGTCGCCCTTGTGCACGACGCGGTCCCAGCCTTTCTGGCGCTGAAGCAGTTTGACGAGCTCTTCTGACGCCTTGGGATCAGACGGGTCGATCCCGCCCATCAACGCGGCCATTTGCTGCGCCTTCTGCTTGGCATTTTCGGCGCGCGCCGCTGCTCCCGCTTCCCATTCCTCGCGCTGGCTGGCCACTTCTTCAGGTGTGCAATCGCGGCTTTCGTAGGTTTCATCGTCGAAGCAATTGGCAGTAAAGGCAGTTTCAGAGGTAGCGTCCATCATCGCCAGTTTCGACAGGCCGAGTAAGAAAATCTCGCCTTCGTAACGGAAGGTGAAGCTGTCCGGCCCAGTCAGCGCCAGTTCGGACGAGAACTTTCCCGGCGTCATGAAACAGCCCGCCAACGCCAGCGCGCAGCCCACCAGCGCCGCTGCTGCCAGCACTCGGATCATCGAAAAAATGGTCATTCCTATTCCCCCTCAATGCCTATCGCACCAATCCCCAGTGGCACCTTAGCTGCGGCTGGCGACGGCATAAAGCGCAATTGCGGCGGCGTTCGACACATTCAGGCTTTCGATCGCGGATGAAATCGGCAGCTTCGCCAGGACATCGCAGTGGCTTGCAATATTGGGCCGCAGCCCTTCGCCTTCTGCGCCGAGCACGATCACCAGCGGCCCGGTCGGCATGGCATCGGCCAGCGCGGCCTCGGCCTCTCCGGCCAGCCCGATCCGCCAATACCCCGCCTCGGCCAGTTCATCGAGCGCGCGGGCCAGGTTCACCACCCTGACCCACGGCACCGTTTCCAGCGCGCCGGATGCGGCTTTGCCCAGCACCCCGCCTTCGGATGGCGCGTGGCGGTCCTGCGTGACGATCGCCGCAGCATTGAATGCCGCAGCCGAGCGGAGAATCGCGCCGACATTGTGCGGATCGGTCACAGAATCGAGCACCACTACCGGGCGATCCGGATCGCCCAGCACCACCTCGTCGAGGAACACATCTTCTAGCGGAGAACATTCCAGCACCAGCCCCTGATGCGGCGCATCTTTGGCAACAAGCCGTGCCAGATCAGCGACATCGGCGTATTCGACCGGGAAGCCAGGCGGCAGTTCGCCGTCGAGCGTGTCGATTGCCTCACGAGTCGCCCACAGTTTGCGGTGTTGGCGTTCGGGGTTTTTGAGCGCGGCTTCAACCGCGTGGCGGCCCCACAGGCGCACTTGCCCGGCACCCGCCCGGCCCGATCCGCGCCCGCCTTTCATGCGGCCTGCACGTCCCCTGAGGGCGCGTTTGCGTTCTTCCTTGGCCATGTTCGCTCCTTTGCGGCGGGGTCAAGCGCGTCCCCTGCCAGCAGGGCCATTGACAGGCAAGCAGTGCTTCGCCAAAGGGGCGCCTCTCGGCAGTGGGCCCGGTATGGACTCGCGCTTTTTCAGGGCGTCAGACGCTCAGGAACGCCCCTAGGAACAGGGGACTGTGTGGACAGGTGGCCGAGTGGTTAAAGGCAGCA
>Ga0100391_1003716_pt1 | contig 15196 bp, 7 predicted proteins | sample CryGeymeta201515_FD_81541 | JGI IMG/M metagenome (GOLD analysis project Ga0100391, IMG submission 81541) | Groundwater microbial communities from Crystal Geyser aquifers in Utah, USA - Crystal Geyser metaG 2015-15 | ecosystem: Environmental > Aquatic > Deep subsurface > Groundwater | place: USA...
CAGGTAGCTGCTGAACCACTTTAATTTAATTCATTATTTAATAAAATCGCACTGAGATAGTAATTAGATCACATGCTGTTAAAAATAACGGTTCATATTACTTAATCCCAACAAATGCTACTTCCAAAAACAACCCCGGGATTGTGTTTTTCCCCATCCCGGGGCAGTTTTGGAAATCCCGGGGTAGGGATATCCCTCGATTGGTGACAACAGAGCTACTAGTTTGTATCTATTCGGGGCGCTACTATTTTGTACTCGGAGTATCTATTTCGGGCGCTTGCTAATTGTTTTGGTCCAGGCATGGCTTCCTCAAACAAAGGATACTGCACGTCGTGCCCAATGTAAGGCCAAACTAATGATTACTAGTACAATAGGTAAAATGAGCCCAAGGTCAGTACTGTATTACCGAAAAGACTAGCTAGCTAGCTAGCTAGCTAGAGCTAGTACTCTACTAGTAGTATTAGCTAGTTGGTACTAGCTAGTAGCATTGCGTACCAAATCAGAGACCACTAGCGTTAGGGACTAAATAATGTCCGCGCTCGTCACTCAAAATAATGACTTTTTCGTGATGACTTTTCTCGGTCATTTCACTGAAGATTGCATAGTGTATCTTCTAATCATCATCAGTTCTCGAAGCACACAACCAACTACCACATTGTGCTTTGTATAAGTTTAATTGAAAGTGAAACAAGCAAGATGAGCGGCGAAAAAGCAGGTATGCCAATTGTTTATTGTGAACATGATCTTTCCGGTCTAAAAGCTTAACTGCCAGGGGTCGCTGTCGCTGGGGTTGATAATTGCTGGCCAAGCTATTAGCTCCTTCCATGTTCGCTAATGCAAGTGTCCAATCCAGGAGCTTCTATCGTTGGACTTCCAAGTGTTCCTGTTTCGTGAACTTCAGCAGGCTGTGCCCGGCATTCCTTGGCTAATCTGATTTGACTTGAAGTTATTCCTTAAAGGTGCTAGGCTGAATTTCACAGACCCGCAATGCCTCAAATCCATGCATATCATTTTGAAGCTCACCATGCTCTATTCCACTTCTCTGTTTTTTAGGCCAAGATGTATTCATTAAAGATAAGGAGCTTGCATGGGTTCCGGCCCGTCTGTTGGAGATGAAAGGCGAAAAGGCCTCAGTCTCTGTTGCCCAATACAACGATGAACTCGACATTGAAGCGTGCGGCAAAGGTGCTAACAAATGGGCGGATCAGACTGTCAATCTGAAGGATTATGCCGAGTACGGAAAGCAGCTACCTTTGGCAAATACTAAAGTGTTGGATGATATGGTTGATTTGCCATACTTGCACGAGGTGCGTAGGATCGTTTCGCTGGTCACTTGTAAAGTGTTTCTCGCAGCCTGGCATTCGTACCTCCTAAGTTGAGTTCGGTTGGTCTTTTGACTTCGATCATTATTTATGAAAGATGCCGCAGAGCTCGTGTCTTTACTCTTAGGCGGATCTTAGCTGTTTACTCACTCTTGATTTTCTCCTCTGACATCGCCCCGCAACTCGTTTCATTTCTTCCTATGCCCCTGTATCGCATTCGGCATAGGCTGCAATCCTTTTCAACGTCAAAGCCCGTCTGAAGAACTCTCTGCCGTACACACGGACTGGCGATATTATTATTGCGGTCAACCCTTACACTTGGTTGACTCATTTATACGAGGAGAAGAGCCAGCTTCTGTACGCAAACAAGCTTGTTTGGGAACATCACGAGAACGATCCGCGCAAGTTGGTGCCTCCACATGTCTACGAAGTTTCTGCTTTGTGCTACAAAGGTCTCGCAACGCAAAACATCAACCAGTCAATTCTTGTGTCTGGAGAGTCTGGCGCTGGAAAGACTGAGACAGTGAAGATTGCCATGAATCACATGGCCTCTTTGCAGCGTGGACCAATCAAGGCCACAGGAGAAGCCTTCTCCTCTCCAGTTGTGGCGAGAATTGTTGATTCCAATCCACTTCTTGAAGGTTTTGGTAATGCAAAAACTCGACGTAACGACAACTCCAGTCGTTTTGGAAAGTACATCAACTTGCAGTTTGCCAGGCAACCATCGGTTCCCGGCCGAGTCGACGTTTGTGCCTTAGCCGGATCCAAGTGCAATGTCTACTTGCTCGAAAAGAGCAGAATTGTCGGACATGACGAGACGGAAGGTGCCTATCATATCTTCTACCAAATCCTGAACTCCCCAGATGACGTCAAGAAAGATCTATACCCAAAGCTGGCGGGGTCTGCGTGCGAAGATTACAAATTTATCGGCAAATTGAACCATGTCCGTAAGATTGACGGTATGTCGGACGCCGAGAACTTCCAAGAAACTCTGAAGGCGCTTAAACTTGTGGATATTTCAAAAGAAAACGGAAAGCTTGCCACCATGTTTAATGCCATTATTTCTGTCATGATTCTTGGCAACCTTGTTTTCGAGCCCGATCCAAACGACGATGAGAAGTCTCGTGTCAAGACCAAGGACATCTGTGCGCAATTGAGTGAACTTGTCGGTATCCCCCCCGATACGATGGAGCTCGCGTTTACCGAACGTACAATGAAGACACGCGGCGAGGAGTACAAGGTGCCTTTGAAAACAAGTCTTGCCAAAGAAGGCTGTGATGCTTTCGCCAAGGAAATCTATGCCAGAACCTTCTTGTGGTTGGTACGAGAGGTCAACTCGGCTACATCTGCCGAAGAAAATTACGAAGGAGGGGGCCAAAGTGATTTTGGTATCATTGGTCTTCTGGATATTTTTGGATTTGAATCTTTCCCTGTCAATGGCTTTGAGCAGCTTTGTATCAACTACTGCAATGAGAAGCTCCAGCAAAAATTTACAAAGGATATCTTCCAGTCTGTCCAGGAGGAGTACAAATACGAAGGCATTGATCTAGATGACATCAAGTATGATGATAACTCCGATGTTTTGGATTTAATTGAAGCTCGTGGAGGGCTTCTCGCCATGCTGAACGAGGAGTGTGTTCGTCCCAGCGGCAATGATGGTGCTTTCGTGTCGAAGGCTATCTCTGGAAACAAGAAGTCCAAGTGTCTCATTGCCGAAATGAGAATGGGGCCAATGGAATTTGGAATCCACCACTATGCCGGCAAGGTCATCTACAACGCTGATGGGTTTGTTTCGCGTAACACTGATACTCTACCAATTGATTTGAAGACTGCCGCGCTTATGGCAAGCAACGAAATCATTGCGAAGCATTTGGAAAATGATTCCATGAGCAAGACGGAAGCTCCCGCTTCTGAAGCTCCCGCTCCTGCTGGCAAGGGGCCACCAAAACGCGGGAAAAGTAACCTCGTGTCGGACACTGTCTGGACCAAGTTCAAGACGCAATTGAACTCCTTGATGAGTGGTCTGGCTTTGACCAACAGTCGATATATCCGTTGTTTAAAACCCAATCAGTTCAAGAAAGCTTTGAAGATGCAGCACTTGACGACTATTGACCAGCTCCGTTGTGCTGGTGTTGTTGCGGCTGTTACAATTTCTCGTTCCGCTTTTCCGAATAAACTTGATCATGTTAGTGCTTTGGAGCGATTCAAGATGATGGATAACGGAACCAAGAAGCAAGATCCCGATCCGAAGATTGCACTTGTTGGCCTTCTTGATGAAGTCTTAAAGCCGCGCGAGGAAGATGGCAAGAAGGCTTACGTCATTGGAAAGAGCAAAATCTATTTCCGTGCCGGAGCTTTGGAATTTTTGGAGAATGAACGTGCTCGCCACCTGAGTAAGTGGGCTCTACCCATCCAAAAGCTCACCCGTGCTTACTTTATTCGAAAGCAACTGGGAGGATTACGAATGAAAAGCAAGGCACCAAATGCCATTAAGCTTCAGCAGTGGTTCCGTTGTCTAGTTGCACGCAAAGAATGCAAGAGGCTCCAGAAGAAGAAGAAGATGGCTTCTAAGAAGAAAAAGAAGCAGATGAAGGCCGCGATCAGGCTGCAAGCTGTTGCCCGTGGTTTCATTGTTCGCCCCAAGTTCCAAGCTAAGCTCAAAGAAAAGAGAGAGAAAGAGCGTCTCAAGAACGAAGTCAAGGATTTAGAAGAGAAGGTCCGCGAGGCTGAAATGCGACGAATGAAAGAAGTTGAAGAAGCTCGTGAAGCGGCCGAAAAGGAGATTGAAGCTTACAAAGAAATGGTCGAAGCCGAAAAGAAGAACGATAAAGAGAAAAAGAAGAAGTCAGCTCAGCAGCAAACTCTTATTGACGAGTCTGGAAAGATTATTGAGTATTTGCGTAAGGAGAACATGAAACTTCGAAATCAAAATGACTCTATGCGCAAAGATTTCAAGTCACTCAAGGAGAACAATGCTAGACTTATGGAGGCCAATGCATCTGCCAGTGCATCGTTCACAGCCTTGAACGACCACGCAAAGCAACTGAACGCTACAAATGCTAAGCTTATCAAGAATGTTGAAGCCTACAAGCAGCAGCTTGAAAAGCTAAAGGAGGACTTGAAGACTCGGCAATCATACTATCTTGCAGAGGCAGAGGCTCGTCTGGCTTACCAGAAGACTATGGCCCAGATTGTCGGTACTATCCAAGACAAGTGCCGAGATGCTCAGCTCACTGAGGATGTTGTAATTATGGCTCTTGAGTGCGAGGCTGAAGCTAAGAGTGAGCGTGCTGCCCTGGATGTATCCGGAAAGAAGGGAGCTGCTGCCGCAGCTACTAAAGCAGCACCTGCAAAGAAACCTGCAGCAGAAAGTGACAGCGACGATAGTGATGACAGCGATTCGGATTAGATGTTTTAAGATGAAGCGACTGAGCGACAATGATTTAAGTAGTTTTACTAGAAGATCTGTAAAGAGTCCACCTTGAAAAGGCGTGAAAACCCCAATAATTTTAAAAGTTCCGTAGTTGAATATTTAATGATATTTATCTTTGGAGAATACGAGTTGGTAAAGTAGATTGTTCAGGGTTCACGTTCTTTTGTTGATTGGATGCTCGCATACTGGAACAATGAACGTCCAACACGCACCAGTGCAGCACAGGAGTTGCTGCTGGGCTCATTTAGTATGGCCTATTTGTATTGCCGTCAGATCTACCAGAACCAGCCAAAAAGCAAAGTATTTTCCGAATGCGCATAAAAAGGAGACAGAAATTGCGCTTTACAACAGCTGCGGGACGGGGGTTTAGATGAAGGGAATTTGCAATTTTCTGACCGTTCTGTTCCGTGATCATTAATGGTGAGGACAGGGTTGCAAGAAAACCTGCGAAGTCGTCGGTTTTGCACCACATGCAAAAAATTGTCAGCTGCATCTGCAGTGAATGCAAATGACTGGATGAAAGGTTGTCCAAACTAGCGAGAGAATGATAAAATGAGGTCAGCAGTGGATTAACTGAAAACATCATGAGAGAGCGATAACCCATCATCTAGGTTGTGCTAGTCGCGAAGGAAACATTTTTTGAGTAGAATAGGCATGCTGCCGATCTTTTCCTGCTAGGAAGCGGAGATCTGGTTGACCTGGCTATTCATCATCACCCCTTTTTCCATTGCCACTAAGCGAAATCATCCCATCTCTCGCCTGTACTACGCTAGCTGGAAAATGAAGCAACTCATGATTTTGAAATCCAAGCTAACGTCTTACAAAGTAGGCGAAGCTACACTTTTCCTGCTTTGCCATGGCAGAATTGCTTTTTGGATGAGAAAATGGCATGTAGGGATATGGATAGGCGACACAGTAGTAGTGTTCGTGGAGATTTACCGAAGGCTCTCGCTGGCCTGGCCATAAGCAGCTAAAGTAACATTGATTTTCTGCCATATGATATGACTTATTTTTTAAACTCCGTTTTCCTTTGCTGGTGGCAAGGCTGACCGTTCAAGAAAAGAGATGAAGCAAACACCTACAAAGAGATTGCAAGCCCGGAAGAGAATGCAAATAAGTGCTGTATTATTTGCCTTTCAAGTGAGGTTTGCATTGCAAGAAGTCAGAGAAGATGAAGAAGATGCAGTTGCTAGAGAAGAAACTACGGCTGAGTTATGCAACTCCTTAAATTCATTCAAAAATAGAGACGCTCCCTTCATTCGTTAAAGGCACGATGATTTTTTGAGATATGTTCTCACCAAACCTGAGATTTTTCAATCATGTCAGGTATTTTTAAATTCTTGGGATTGGTGAAAGCAGATCTGCTGTTTAACAAAGCGCTCTTACAATAATAAATCCGCAATTTTACGCTCCCTTAGCATCAGGTTTTGTGTTGATGCACCCGCTTGGTCAAACGCTACAGCGACGTCAATCTTTGAAAAATTGTCATATACTCATCATCTAAATTGAACTTAATTTTCTCCATAAATTTCTTCATAACGGCTCGATTGATTGAAATACCTACCCCCTAAGTTGTTGCAACACTCTATTAAGCAATTTCTCGTTAAATACCTTTTTGGTTTACCAATGAAACAAAAGCGAGTATAATACTTCCAGGTACCAATAAAAATATGCTCATCTCAGGGCATTGTCACCAAAATACTATTACTGAATATGCTATTCCTCACACAAAGAGACAATTTATTTCAAACAAACTATTCGCACTTGTTTTTGGGTATCGCTAAAAAATTAGAATTCTTACTTTTCCCCCATTTTGTCAGCTTCATTTTTATCAAATTGACGGCAAATCTCACAGGCAGGTCTAAAGAAGCTCTCCGATAAAAGCATCGTAGTTATAAGAAGATTATCGCATTGCTGCTCAATTTTTACTGTAATTCGTATTAATGCACTCTCGTCTCGGGCAAACTCTATAAAAGCATCGGAAGGAAGGTATTTGTTGAGGCGGCAAGCAAGCAGGAAACAAAGGATTCGTAGCAAAGAAGGCATGCTAGCAAATGAAATCTAACGAAATTCGCATGGAAAGCATATTTGCAGCAACTTTAAAAATAGAGATTTCATTACGATTGTTTAATCAATTTACTTTAAACGAGCCCCGCCTCTGAGGGTAGCAAGGAGACATTAATGGCAATTAAAATTGAAACAAATCGACGAAAGAAGTTGAAAATAAGCACTGGTGTGGCAAATGCGACGCTACTCTGCTGATAAGCGGCTCAGAAAACTATTTTATGAGTTGGGACAGTTTATGAAGGTCAGCGAGATAACAAAAATAAAGAACTTGACTGGTGGCGCTGGTGCTTGATGCAAAGCCCAAAAAGAGTTCACTTTCTTAGTTTTCCGAATAATGCTCTGCACGCTTCTTACCTGCTTGCTGATTTTAAAGCTTCTTTGCCACTTTGAAGGAGAAATATAAATCAGTTTGCTCTCCCTGAGACTGTTCTTATGGAGACTTGGTCCACCGTCTTCATCCAAAGTGCAGATAACACTTGTTCTTAGTAGCCGTTTTGACTCGTCTTACCAAAGATTGCTTTGGTTCTCAAACAATATTATAATAATAAAGCCAATGAATATGCCAACGACCTTTTATTGATTTCTTCTGTAACTTGCATTTTTGTGCATTAAATCTTGCCATTTGCTTGTTCATATTTTTACATAACGACAAATGCAATTAAATTTCCATCTGCTTTGAAAAAGTTGAACGCGTATATTCGCCCAAAACAAGTTCTTCACTACAACAACTTTCTGCAATTAGTAGACCTATTGTTTATATGATTCAAGAAGAAGGAATTTCAAACCAAATATATTTTTAAAAACGATGCAAACGGTGATAATAATATCATTATATTTTCACCAAGCTTTTACTTGACCCTTTTTAAGCACCCTGCGCTGCTTTGAACAAGTACGAGAATAAGAGAATGCTAGACACTTTGAGGTTCTCGCTGCGCTGTTGTTAGAGAGGCAGTAACTCAGCGAGCGGGCGTGCTTTGCCAATGCCTAACCAATTTTTCTCAGCGGGCTGTGCAGATCAGGCTGCAAAGGGGCTTCAGAAAGAAGAGTCTGCACACATCCATCAATTATGAATTAAGCAATCATAAAATGGTGCACCGGCAACAAAAAAATAGGAAAAACTTTGATGCGTAGATTATATAAACCTTGTATTTTTTTCTGAATCAAATGCATCCATATGTGGTGCAGTATGAGTGAAAAGCTACTACTACTCAAAGTCATTCAATTTCTTCCAAATACGATCAAAGAAAAGCCTTTCTGATGATGCAACAGACTTTTTCTTTTTATGTTGATTTTCCCTCAAGAGATCCTTGATCTCTTTGGGGCATAAGCTGCAGCGTTTCAAATGCTCATTCATGTTTTTTACCTTGTCTGGAAGACCCTTTCTCTTCGTTGGAAAGATGCGGCTGAAACCCATTCTAGCGGCCTGGTAACAGAAGCGGCAGCCAAAGCCTGGAAGACCGGCCTTCAGATTCTTTCTTGTGCTTCTGCACTCCACTTCCAAGAGAAAAACTCGTTGGATGCAGGACATGAGTGCAAAAAGGAAAGGTGAGATTACTTCTTTGTCTTCTTGATCCACCAAATATACCACAGGATGGTGAAGTGCTTCAAGAGTTTCCCTAGTGACAGAGAAAGGTAGTATAGCAAGAGCTGCCTCCCTGGTTGTTTCATCCATGTAGATACCAGGATGACAGCAAGTAATACCTATCTTCTCTGCAGCATGTCTCCAATACTTCTTCGAGTCAGCAGCTCCTTGGTTGTTTCTGGACTTCAACTTGTGAAATACTTCCATCTTCACCGATGGCACCTCTTGGCAATTCGGATAGTGGTCACGAATCATCATGTTAAAGGACTGGTAGATCTGAGAAGTGGAGGACGGGAAAGCTGAAGCTCGTCTTGCCCTAAGATTGTGTTCAAGGTGAGCGCAGAATCGGCACCGGATTCCCATTTGCTTCAGAGTTACCTTCCGACTCGTGTTTCTATTCTCCACATCTTCCGCTGTCGCCCAAAAGATATCCAAGAATTCCGCTCTGCAGTAAGTTTGGAATTCTGACAGCCAGTTGACATCTTCGTCAGTGGCCAGAGGAATGTGGCGGCGCCGGCTAAAATGCGGCACCTTGCCGTTTTCATCAAGTGGTTCCAATAGCTCCTCTTCTCCGTCGAGCTCCTGTTCTCCGTCGGCCGGCTTCGAGTAATTCTCTCGGTTGTCATTTTCAGGCAACTCTATGGAAAATTCAGAATTTGAAAGCTCCAAGGGGGGCAAACTTGGCATCATACTTTGCTGAGCAAATTCACCTTGCACGGGAACCACTTGACCTCCATAGAACGAGTTCGCAAAGTAAGACCCCTCCGCCATCTCATGAACCACTTCGCCTCCGCATTCTTTTTTCATCTGATCCGGCATATGAAATGTTTTGCGAATGCAGTGGGCAGGTAGACTTGCAGGATTCGTGAACACAATATTTTCGTCTTCAAACATTCTTGGATGAGGGGAAACAGGATATTTCTGAGGAACCCTATTATGATACGGGCGCCCGTGCGGACTGCCGTGTGTAGGGCGTAGCATTCCCGTAAAATAAATGAAACCTTCATTGTGTGGAGGTTCATTGTCGCTTTGCACAGTTGACTGCGCGTGAACATGAACATGAGAACTAGCACGAGGTGGTCCGGGCCTCTGACCAGGTTGTTCTGGTCGGCAATGACGGCCCGCGGGATGCATTACTTGACGGAGAAACTGAGGCGCTGCCATTTTTTGCACCATGTACTCCTCAGTATGGGAGCCTAGAGTTTGGTGCTGCGCACACATTTGGTGCTGCATGCACATCTGGTGTTGCATGCGCACTTGCTGCTGCATGCGCATTTGATGATGCTTTTCAGGGGTCACTCGTCTCACAGGTGCTCGCACACTGGTGCGCATTGGGCGGGCAACTTGAAGAGCAGGCATATCATCCTGAAAGTCCTGATACTGATGACGATATAGCCGTTGGTGATGGTACTGCTCCTCCTGAAGATGGAAAACGCCATTTGGTCGTGGGTGGCTTTCATAGCTGGAGTTAAGGTTAGGATGCGCTTGCTGATTCTCTCTAAAATCTCCAATCTCCACAAGCTCCAAGGGTATCCCCGAGAGATCTATTTCTTCGTCATCGTAGGCGCCATCGACTTCGATAATTTCAATTTCATCAGCCATATCTTCAAAGGATCCAGTGCCTTGCTGGTAGCGATGCTGCTGTGGCTGTTCCTGCTGTTTTGACAAATGCTGTATACGCCTCTTTTTTAAAGGCAGCTCGTGCATGTCTCGGTCGTCCATTTCGTTTGGAGCCCAGTCTCTTGGGCGACCTGCTGCAGCATAGCTACCTGATGCACTTTTCTGGATCAAAAGGGAACCTAGATCTCCCGAATGATGGCTAGCAGCCGAGGGTTGGCCATTGTCTGTAGGATGCTGTGGAACTAGCTCTGATTGTGGTTGATCTGTGGGGTCGTCTCGCACCACTTCCCAGTCTTCAACAGGTGCCGCACCCTCCAGTGTCCTATCGTACGAAGGCGCCATCGTGGGATTATCAACAGCCGTTACAGGCTGCTTGGTGGACAGTTTCATACTTCCTGAGGATCTTGAGGCAGTTTCTTTTGTGGGAGTATCGGACGGGATCCCGTACGCGCGAGCTGCCGTTAATTGAGTGGGAAGTGGGCCCACCATTGTGCTCGTCTTGATACGTGGCAAAAGACCTTGATTTTTATGAATGATTAGGGGTCTTGAAGCCTCGCGAGCCGAGGACTATCAACCGAGCGATAGAATGGATGCTATTCACTTTTGAAGACACTGATGCCCAGGAATACCAGGTACACCGTATCAGATATCCAGATTAGAACTACAGATGGGATGACTCGGACGGAAGATATGGTTAAATACAAAATGACTGAAATAAAGACGAACTTATACAGCTCTCCACCTGCCTTGTATCTCGTCTCCCTTATTGGCGAATCAATGTCACTTTAAAGTTATAGGTGGAAACAATACTGCCACCGATCGCCGCCAACGGTAGATGCAAATTTGTGTATCTTCCGCTTGACTGCATGCTGGCACAGAGAGTTAAGAAAAATCACGAAACTCACAAGAAGATCTCTCGCGTCTGTTACGTCTACTAGACCACCTTTAGGCTACTAGTAAATTGTAGTAGTACCAGGTAATAGAGTAGTAGTAGCCCTAGTAGTAGTACTAGTAGACTACTACGTGAAAGACATTCGAGTGGAAGAAGCTGATGTGGTTACTCTATAACTACTTCTACCAGGTACCGGTACCAGGTAGGAGTAGACTACTACTAGTAGGTACCAAGTACGTACAGAACTAGCTACTAGAGTAGACTAGTAGACTTACTGACTGGTGGGGTACAACTTAGTACTGTACCAGGTACGTGGTACCTGGTACTGGTACCTACCTACTAGCTACTACCAGTACCTGTTGAATTCTGGAAACTGAAACCTGATGTCAGCAGGCCAGCCAGCGATACATAGAGTACTTATTTTCTTCTCCAGTAAAAACTTGACGGTTGTCATCACAATACAAACTGCGTTATTTTGATACTCGAGTAGAATGCTGCTACCGGTACTACCAGGTAGTAGACTACCAGGTAGTACATTTTTTATTGGCGTCATAGGCCCCAGAAAGCTGATGGAAAGCAGGCCCTGGTTGTCAGCAAGGAGTGGTACTTTAGTATTATTATTGACCTGTGATGCCTGGCAGGTACTATCAGCTATTATTGTTTTATCAACTCGATCCCTGATAATGATGTAATCATACTGGAGGTCGAGGTCACGCACTCGAAAGCAACGCTGGTGCTGCAATTCTGCTCTTTGCCATACTAATAATAGGTGCAAGAAACTTGCACTAGTTAGTCGGCTTGCAAACCCACTGAGACGAAAATAGTGCTTTCTGCATCTTTTATGCAATTTGAATACGGTTTCTCTCATTGATGAGAACTGGCACAAACGCTGGCGTACTAGAAGAACTACTCACGCGGCCTTTTGACGCCCGGAACGAGTCGAGCCTTTGCTTTTTGAAGGGTTCTCGTCTTGATCCGAATCATTCTCGCCCCCTTCCACCGAAGATTTCTTTGCGTTCTTCGATGACGACGACTCTGGTTCCTCTTCTTGCTTTTTTACACTCTCTTCTTCATTCTTGTTACCATTAGCTCCAGGTAAAGTTGATGCGTCCTTTGGGCTTCGTTTACTGTCGCCAGCTTTCGCCGAACCAGCGCCCTCGAATTCATCATGTATACTTCTGGTCTGCGACGTTCCCTTGTCGGCATCGGAAGCCGTGGGAATCATTTTGACCACATACGTGAGAGCTTTAACAGTATGGGTCTTCTCTAAGGTAACATCATCGTGGAACTTCGGCAAAAGTCCAAAAGCTTGGAGCTCCCGGTCCAATTCATCGTAGGTTGCATATATCGCTTTTGGCATGATCAACAAAACCCAAGCCAAAAACGTGGCATGGGTAAAGAGAGGAAACCATCCGAAGAAGTATCGAATGAAACCAAAAGCACCAGTTGCAAATGCATTCAAGACCCAAAACTTTAAATACAAGACACGCTGATGGTAACGCTGATCTCTGTGGAGGGCTCGAAAAGAATATGCCAGCGGAATGACATACTGAACGTAGCACACCCCGTACTGGGTGAAGAAGCCTGGCATAAACAAAAGTGCCATGGGCAAAAGTAAACTTCGAAAGTGACGCGTAAATTCACTCAGTGTATCGCGTGTTGACGGGGATATCATTTTCATCATGGCGAATCCTCCCAGGACCATTTCGATCCACTGAACAACTGCTTTCTTCCACCAGCTCGACGGAATGGCGCGACTGATTTTTTCAAACGCGGTAATGACAGCAGGTTTTGAGAGCGTCGCAAGGGCACGCATGGGAGTCGAGGCACATTCAAACAAAAATCTCTTTGATTTGGACCATTGTCGCGTATCTTGTTCGGTGTGATTTGGGTAGAGCGTCAAAAACATTTCTGGAACCCATATAATCCACATGAAAAACAATAAGTCTAGCTGACAGAGAGGAGCATGGACCCGGGAACTTGTTATGAAATTTCCCATCAGCACTGCGTAGGAAAAAAGGGTGTACACAATCAAGAGAGAAGCTCGAAGGCACCAAAAGTGTAGCCAATAATCTATGTCAGCATTGATTTCCTGGAGCGCATAAACTACTTCACCCCCCTCTACAACCACTCCAGGCGCCGACCCTCGCACCAGTGCTCCCAAACTACTCCGACGACGTTTGTTCTTTTTTGTTGTACGTGTTTTAGGAGCATCGTCTGGATGAGTCTTCGGATAAATCTTCGACAATAGCTTGGCTCCCTTTTTCTGTTCTTTCTCCTTTCGCTGCTTGGTTGGTTGAAGAGAAGCAGTTTTGGCATCCTTGACGGGCGATTCCATTATACTATTATCGTCTTCGTCGTCCATGAAGTGGTGAGTGGCCATCGTCTCGTACTTGTCGCGAGCGTAATGCAGCACAACAATAGTCGCCGTACACGGGTAAAACCATTTCAACAAGAAGGGAGCGTACGATTCTGTTGCTAGCCAAGTCACCCAAGTGGGGAAGAGAAGCTTGAGACCGACCACAGCACACGCGAAGAGTGAATGAGGAATCGCCATGGCAAACAACACAGAGATTTGCTGTTGTGGCGAAATTGGAAAAGTGATATTACCTTGGTAAGCACATGCATAATAAGCATCGGGCATCGGGCACAACAAAACAGCAACTGAAGGCGACATCAGTGTTATCAACAAAATAACAACGTGAAAACAACTTACGGCAATTTCTTCAAAAGCGTATTGGGTTGTCTATATTTTAATGTCGTCGGTTAGAGCAATCAGACAAATGATTAGTCCATCAATTCCCACCAGCAAAACCATAGGGTCAAACGGCGGCGTTGAGGAGGACAAAGAAAACAATAATGCGGTTGAGAAGATAAGACAGTCCAGTCAACAGAAAAAATACTCGAGTATGGTAGAGTAAATAATAATGATTCTTGTCTTCACTCTTCACAACTGAGAGAGACTTCCCAAAAGCAGCACGGCAAAAAGCCGTTGCTCTCTGTCATTCAAAGAAACAAGACTTAAAGACTCATTCGGAGTATAACTGGAAAACCCTGACCCTCGAGCAGTTTGGGCGAAGAGCAATGATCAAAGGCACCCTCTCTCTACTCTAATCTACTGTAGCATTCAGGCACGCATCTCACCTTGGTCATTCGATCTATCTGTCTCTTGACATATAGTCGAATACGCCGGGCATATTTTTTACGCCGTAAAAATTTGCTCAACTTGTAGAGGCCTACCAAGCATACAAAGAAAACAACTTCTCCGAGGCCTTGTCTCCAACTCAAATGGAGATGAAAGCGAATGGATTCAATGGCAATGTATTGGATCGTTGGCAAGAACTTCCCTAGAACCTGTTGGACGACACGCCACAAGATAAATCCTAGGCTGTACAAGATTGGTTGCACCACCATCCAAACTGCATAGCCCACGCTTTGGAGTCCTTTCAAACCATCGCTGTAGGCCGCGATCATGGCGTGCTGATATGACACAAACTTAGGTAACGAGACAAAGTCCTTCAACTCTTCCATGCTTTCTTTCCACGAGTTTTGCGCATGCGATGGACTGGTCATCTCAAAAGAAGCCGCACGATCCAGCCATTCGTCTCCCTTCTTAACGACACCGCTGTGAAATGCTTCCCATTTTCGCAAAAGTTCAACATTCCAATGCTGGTGGTTCTGGAGAGTTTGAGTTGCCGTGTCTAACAGTTTTTGGACAGGACTTTCGAATTGTTGTTCTTCCATGCTGTAATTTTCTTTCGTCAGGCAATTCTTAATGCAATTCTTCACCGCTTCACCGAGATGACAGACGTGATTGCATGAATTGTTTCGCCGCTGATCCTTCCAAGAAACCTGGATGGCGAGATAAAATTTCTTCCTACTATTTGTACTTTATCAAGAGCACGCTTCAAGTTCTCCGGTGAAAAGCTCAAATAAGTTAGGATCGGAGGAGCAATTAATGATAGACTAGTAGTGAAGATAGGACGTTATTGTTTTTGTTTTTTGATGCTAAACTCGATGCATTTGAATTGCATCAAATTTTCCCCTACTATTACTGTAAGAAGGCCTAAGGTTCGAGGTAGCATCCAACACAAACAAACAAAAAAGCATTTGTTATCACCATTCCCGGGATATGGAAAAATCCCGGGGCTGTGTACCCAATTTTCCGGGATATCCATATCCCGGGCTTGTTTGACGATTTAGTGATCACCAATTCAGGGATATTGAAAAATCACGGGATGTATTTTATGCTTATATTCGGAATGAATAGTTTAATGTTA
>Ga0100391_1003724_pt1 | contig 15165 bp, 8 predicted proteins | sample CryGeymeta201515_FD_81541 | JGI IMG/M metagenome (GOLD analysis project Ga0100391, IMG submission 81541) | Groundwater microbial communities from Crystal Geyser aquifers in Utah, USA - Crystal Geyser metaG 2015-15 | ecosystem: Environmental > Aquatic > Deep subsurface > Groundwater | place: USA...
AATAAATAATATATTGAAAAACAATAATTGTCGTAGTCTGAAATATTTATGTTAACTCAAACCCTAATTTACTTATGTTTATATTTCAGCATACGGTGTTCGGTTGTTGTCCATATATTTAGCACAGATTTCGGACCTCTTATAGAACGAATAAATAATATATTGAAAAACAATAATTGTCGCAGTCTGAAATATTTATCTTAACTCAAACCCTAATTTACTTATGTTTATATTTCAGCATACGGTGTTCGGTTGTTGTCCATATATTTCAGGTTACGACAATTATCATAGGTCCACATACAACTTCTTGTTCATGTAGAAAGTGTACTGGAGTCTACACCAATGACCCAATAACTCCGCAGTTGAGTTAACTCTAACTCTAGCTAAAAAAGAACAGTGGTTGGCGTACCCCCCGCCATTGGCCATTGATTATTATTGATCATCTCTACTACTAGTAGCTACAGTAGTACTCTAATCTTCTTGTAGCTAATACTCGTCAAGTACTGGTAGTACTGGTAGTGCACAGGCAGCAGGAGACAAGGAAGCAGAAGTTAAACTCTCTGTACCAGGTACTAGTAGTACCAGTACCTGGTACCGTAATTGACAATCCTATGCAAGGAAGTCCGGAACCTAATCTTTGCTTTAGAATAAGAGTAAACTACCACGAGTAGTCTAGTACTAATCAGAGGGTATCGCATTCACGACAGAGGAGTGCCTACTGCCAATAATGTACTCGTGAACTACTCAGTGCAGTACCTCATCAAGTCAATGATAGGTTTTGAAAAGAATGGGGACGACCACTCGTTTTTAAGTAAGCTTTCAACCTAGCAAAGACTAGTAATATTTTACTCCATAGTATTCGCGAATTGTCCGAACTCACATGCTCAATTTCAGAAAACTACTCGGAGTATTTACGTATTTACCCTGCCAGTAGTATTCCGTCCAATGCTCTTTGATGAAAGGTCGATACTAGTTTCCTGTTTCACTTGTCGAATAGGTCTGATGTTCAAAACTTGACGATTATCACAATAAATCTTTATCAATCACGTAGTCTACATTACAGGTCAATTATTCGTAGAGGAAAAAATGCATGCAAAAAAGTAAAAATCGTTCGACTAGACAGATAGACTCTGCGAAACGATTTGTAGATTTAAGAAAAAAGTTTGACAAGAAACATCAAGTCTCATATTTACGGTAGAAAATAAATGTCTCTGAGCCACAAATTTGTACGATTGATGTAAAAACTTGCTACAACAGCTAAACAAATGAGTGTTCAGCACATTTGACAACACCATCCAAACTCCGAAACCACGAATATTCCAGCATAGAGCGACCAATAACTTCTAAATGAGCCGCCAACGCAATAATTGGCCAACGCAATAATTGAAAAAAATGGTGTTGAGAAAACCAATCAACAGTTCTTTCTCACGCTTCTCTTCGACAACGCCTTGTCGCTAGCCGTCGTTGTTGTCCTTCCAAGGGTTTTGTTTGACATGGTGCGGCCACTGCAAGTGTGCAACTCCCTCGGTCTCCCGCGAACGAAAGTAGACGTCAATAGCGGCGTCGGTTTCTTCGATTACTTTGCCCAATCGTGTATGTGTCCAATCACTGTGACAATCGCGTTTATCGCTGGCCGAACGAGACGCCTGGGCCCGTCTCCTCTTCTTCTTTTTCTTGTTACTACTTTTTGAGCTACTCTTGCTTTTACTTTTGGATCCACCTTTGCCTTTTCCAGATTCAGCCTTAATGGTAAATTGATACATTCATGTAAAATAAGCAGATGTTATAAGTTTCTCCAGTCATCAGATATCAAAATTAAACGACAATATGAGACTGCGTACCTTCTTCTTTTTCTTCTTCTTTTTGATCTTTTTGAAGAATCCGAGTCTTCCGCTGTCACTACAATCATAGTACTCGTCATCGTCATCGTCATAACCGTCATCGTCGCCCAGAACTCCACCAGTGTTTTCCGGCTGGCCTTGGTTGTTTTGCGTGACGAATCCAAAGCCAAAACGTCCATCTTCACCATCGTTATTGTTGTCGTTGGCTTTGAATGTATCGTAGACCTGTAAGTTACGACGTGCCTCCGTTGTCACTCCAGTTTCTTCGGCAGGTTCGTTGGAACTGTCATCTTCGGAAACACTCTTGCTCATGCGGTGTAGACGAGATTGGCTACTGCGGTGTCGGCTGGATGAAGAGGACTTGAGGTGCGGGCCAGAAGAAGTAAAAGCTGTGGAAGTAGTAGCAGGAGTACCTCGGACGAGACTTGTTACCTTGCCGCTGACCAATCCGATGGGACCGTCGTTCCGACGATCATCCCTGCTATGCAATCCTTGCTGCTGCTGCTGCTGCTGCTTTTGTTGCATCTTTTGTAGGTGGCTTCGTTTTACGCGTTCCATCGTTTCACGAAGATGACGACGCTGATGACGATGGGATTTGGGCATCTGAATGTTGCCATGTTTGTTGTTTGTGTCTTCCTTGACGGCCGCAGCCAACACCAACGACTGACACAGGAATAAGACCAGAAATGATGCTTGCACTCGAAGTGACACCATGGTTATGTAAAATTCAAATAGTTGTTGCCAAGGAATAATATTCTACTAATAAGAACCCAATGCAGCATTGCTTGAACAAAAAAAAGTATACTTACTGTACTAGCTAGTACTAGTCTAGTACTACTACCAGGTAGTCTAGTAGACTAAAGCCAGAATTCCAGGATACGGTATCAGAGATGATGCTATCATCAATACGTTATTATTACTAGTCTAGTAGACACGCTACGCTAGCAGTACTCGAGTATTTATTTTGAATTTCAAACAAATCCTACCCTAAAACCAACGGTATGATAATCAGTCGTGTGTTAAAATACTACCTATGGGAGATCAACTCGACGACCTTTTAATTGTATTGATCTGAACGAAAATCAAATTGTGGAATAGTACTCGTACTAGTAGTCTATTACTAGTGTAATAGACCTACTATTATTTCTCTCTGGCTGTAGCTCTTGGCTACACTACCCCGACTACAAAGAATCCCAAGGTATGACAGTAAGCCCAGCTAGCCTTTATACTCCTACATCCCTCAGTTAAGTCGCTCAGTGGGGATAGTCCGTGGCAGGAGGCACCCTCCCCAGCACAGCTAATATTATTCATAGAAAGGTCTACTGCGTGCGTAAATAAGTAACTCGTGATTTATACAATACATCTTTTCAGCTATATATCTGCAATCGGGTGATTTTCGCAGTAGCTCCAAATGTCAAACATCATCACGTGCATGGTTTACAAGCAGAAGGAGAGATGCCAAAGAGCTTCATTACAGGCGAGGGAGGCAGTACCTTATTGCGTGTTGACTCACACAATCAGTAGAAAATTCCAAGGAAACTAACCGCAAGTGTTGCTACCATATTTTTTTTGTTCTTACAAGGAGTAGCGGAAGAAGATGATTCTGAATTTGTGGTTGTGGAGCCTCCGGACGAAATTGTCGATTCTGGATTTGGTGATGGCGTGAGAACCTGATTCGCCGGATCGTTGCAGGACTCAAACACCAGTGAATTGGCGTCCACGAAGGCAAAGGGAGAATTCAAATCCACTGTCTGTGACCGTTCCGTTACTTCATTGCAACTGTTGAAAATAATACCACTTTCCAAGTTGGTACAATCAAATTCCATTCCACCTCCATCTGCCGCACACAGCTCATAGTCCACTGTACACGAATTGCAAACCGACCCATTGACTTCGAGAGTGCAAATGTCGGTATTGGGATCGGTAATGAGGCACGTGGTTCCACTCTGTTCCTCCGTGTGTTCATAGCACTGTGCAAAACCTTGCTGTGCAACATAGAGATCTCCCTGGCCTTTTCGCAAGACGTCAGCATCGTACATGATTTTAGCCACAACGGCGCAAATTCCAGCCTCGTTACAGTCCTGTTGACAGTAATCCAAACGACATTCTAGCACGAACGAAAGGTTGTCGCTGGAAACCTGACAAGAGCAGACATTTTTATCTCGCAACGAGGAAGTGGACATTGTGGATTCGTCGTTCTCGTTGCTACTTTCGAGGCTCAAATAATAGTCCTGCACGATTCCCTGACAAATCTCATCATCTGTTTGAGTTCCATCCCAAATGTAAGTTGTTGGTTCGTTTGGTGCTCCTTCTTCTTCTTCTGCAGACGCTGCTGCTGCTGCTGATTGTTGTCGTTGGTCTGCTGCTGGCGTCGCCTGCGCCAAGCTCGTCGTTATGACAGCGCCGGCGAGAAGAACACGGAGAATGAAATAAACGGCGTAAATATTCATACTCCCGAAAATTATATACTATTCTTTGCTTCTCTGTGGACCCAGAATTGTCTCTACCATAGAACACGATCAATATATATTTCGGCTTTCGGCCCCGTGAAAAATTTCGTGTTGTTTTTTGTCCATGCTTTTCAGGTCGTTCCGACTGAATCACGACCCGGAAGACTCCAGTACATCGTTTGTACACCCGGCCAGGATATTCAATAGTTGCTTTCATTGGGATAGATTCGTTTTCACCATAGATCATCAGCACGCGCCAAACGAAGAAGCGAAGCTCAACAACTACTAGTAACTAACAACTTCTACTAGCCTAGTCTAGCTACCCATCATTATTGTGAATTGTGACATGCATTGCACCGATTGCCCTACTAGACAGAAACACACAGATGAACGCGCGTACCTTTCTAAAAACATACATTGCAGCAAGTACATTGGATGTGGCCAGTTGTACAATCGGCAGATAATATTTCAAGCTCGTGTTCAGTTGCAAGGTTACAGATGGAAGGATCCATCACACCTGTAAGACGGTTCGCGAAAAGACGGAGCGTTTCTAAAAACCAAGAAGAGACACCAACATTTAGGAAAAAGAAGGAAGGAGGGAAGGAACGATGACCTGCTAGCTAGATTATGTTTCACTCACACCAGGATTACACCATACATACCGAGGTTGTGTAAATTGCCCAGTTCCTTAGGTGGACGTCCACGGAGAAAGTTTTCATCGAGGTAGAGCTGCTTCAATGAAGTACAGTTACCTAGTTCTTGCGGAATACTCCCCTCTAAATGATTGTTGTTGAGTAGTAGGAATGTGAGGGATGGCATGGCATCACAAATAAAATGGGGCAGAGCATTGTCAATACTGTTATGGTGCAGTGAAAGCTCTTTCAGTGATGTCATTGCACCCCAAGACAACGGAATCGAACCGTGCAATTCATTGTGTTCCAAGTGTAGTGACTCTTTATAGTCACACATGTATACAAGGAGAGAAGGGAATAAGCGACATTGTAGAAGTCTTTCAAGTGTTTGCCGGCAGCTGGAGAAGACATACCTAAAGACTCCCAGCCTTGTAGTTCTGATAGCTCTCCATCAAGAATATTATCATTTGCGTGTAGCTCCACTTGGTTGGTAGGCATCAAAGAAAAGATGGGAGATATCCTATTAGTTCACCGGGCCAAAAATGTATAATCGCAAAAAAAGGTAAGTGTAGTTTCATACCGAGCTGCTGCAGTGAAGAAAAGAACTCTGATGGCATGGTGCCTGATATAAAATTATTTTGGAAAGACCAATATTCTAGAGCAGAGAAGAATAGGTAAGATACTAGTAATGGCTATGTGCATTGCCCAGAACGTTGCTACTTACGTAACCTAGTCAATTCGCCAAGCGAGGCTGAAAGTGTACCTGTCAATAGGTTGCTTCCAATATCCCACACCTCTGCCCACCAGAAAGCAAGGCGTGTTGACAACAACATGGTGGTGAGGTGGACTTGACTGACAATTGAGAGAACACAGCTAGGAAAAGGACGTAACTTACCAATGGCATTCCCAGTGTATTCTGTGCTTGCAATAATGGATTCCAATGGTCCCGTGAATTGATTATTATTCAACAGAAGAGTAGAACATGACCGGAATTGTTTTAAGGACGGGTGACCGCTAAGGAAGTTATGGGAGGCATCCAAGAAATTAATGGACGATGAAGCTGGGATCCAGTTCGTGGCTGATTGGCTGTTATTGTGTTTGAAATGCAGATAGTACTCTCCAGTACTGGTTGTTACCTTGGTGGGACCAGCAGCCGCAAGTTGCTCCCCCAAAGCTCGCATGGGACCATGTATCCGATTCCTGGACAAATCTACTCGCTGTAGATCTGGCATGGCTTCCAACGAGAACCATTCCTGCGGCCAAGTAGCATTCAATTGATGCCTGGTCAAATTAGCACTGACGACCGTTGACATGCGAATCGGCTCCATATCCCGACTACCATTCTTGTCAACTTTGCGTCTAAATACCCCACAGTCCAATCCATGCCAATGACAAACATGATCCTCGGAAAGCCACGTCTGACGAAAGCGAAAGATATTCTCAATCAAGTCTTCATCAATATCCTTAGATTGCCCTTTCTCTTCGAATAAAAAATCCACAGGTTGCAGGTCAAAAGAAAAGACAGCCAAGGCCCACCGTTGCAGTAGTTGCTGTATCAAGAATTCATCGGAGCGTTGTTCCAGCACTGACTTCTGGTATATCGCTGTGTCATTGTGCTCAAGAGGATTGTAGTAGATGGTGGGAATAGGCAATTTCGCGTTGTCCTTGTCACAAATCCATTGAAGAGCCTTATACTGTGGAGATTCCTTGGTTTCGAATATAGCTTCTGGAACAACAATCTTGAACTCCACACGGATAATGCTAATAGCTTGACATCTCGTTTTGGCTGGCAGCGAAAAGGTGGGATGAATGTCAACATCTTCGTTTGAGTTTTGGTACTGCCCGATAGTGTATTTGCTTTTTTCTGCCGAAGAGAAAGACGCGCTGTCTTTTTCCTCGACCACGACGTCTGAATCATCGTCCTGATAGTCCTTCCAATTCGTCAATGCTTCGCGTTCAGCCAAGCCTTTGTATTTGGATACAACCACAACTACTGCTGCTATAGCAGCAACAACTGATGTCAATATGAGTAGTCCGTATAGAAACCGCTTGAACCATTGTAATTGTACACTCAACGCAATTCTATCTTTTGGATTGGTTGCCTGCGATGGCGTCCACCTTTTTGCTCGGCTATTGTATCTTTTTTTTCGATCGTGCGTGACTGGACCATGCCATCTCCATTCGCGAAATTTCTCATTGGTTGCTGTGGTGGGTGATGTCCCCAGGCTACTTTTTGAACTGCTACTTCGCGCCCAAAAGTTCATCTGAGCCAGCGCCTGAAAGTGTTTGGTGGCAGCAACAGCTGGAGCAACAGCAGGAGCAGCAGCAGGAGCAGCAGCAGGAGCAGCAGCAGGAGCAGGAGTAGTATATGTTGTGTGATAGCTGGCTGTATGGGCATCCATCAAATTGATAGCTTGATCGGCAATAGTGCTGGTTGACGGCGGCAGACGTTGCCAAATACCAGAAAGGCCCGAAGACTGCGACTTGCTATCATCACTCTGTTCCTTGTGGAAATACGAGTTATGATGATTGATAGAACTACCGTTCAAAAACAATTCCGCCATTTCAAAACTTCTACAACTGCGACTGCTCGCGAAGGATTGGTTGCCATCGTCGTTGTCATCATTGTCATTGTTGTTTTTGCCGACTTCGACTTCTACATCATCCAATTCCAACACGTAAGAAGTGTAGCGAAGGCTGTGAGTGTCACGCTGAAATGGTGACTCAATATCGTTATTTCGTGCGGGATTTTGTTGATGGCGATCATTGGCTGGTGCCTGGGAGTGCTCGGGCTCGGAACCAGTATGATTGGTAGTATCTCTTTTTTGCCTGTTGTGATCCGTATCACTCACGCTTCTTTGAGACATTCTATGCTATGCAATGAAGATTGCCAGCGTTTAATTGGTGAGGGTTTCATGTTTTGTTGTCGTCGACCAAGAGAATCTGGCAAAGATATTAAAAAATAAGATTTTTTTTTTTTCGTGTTAGGATAGTAATGATATTCAGTCGTTCCTTAACTATCTCAATGATGTTGGTTATATGAGTACCTCCGGTTCCATGTTAGCGATAAGGATTGTGAATTTATTGGATGATATCTTGTTTTACAATTAGTAAAAGTATTTTTTTAGTTTCCGCACAACTCTCGCACCTTGCACGAACAGATTAATGAGCGCAAAAGTACGGTAGAGACTGTATTTGTTCCTATTCCCATACGATCATCTATTCTGGCGTATGGCAAAAGCAACTAAACGTTTCGGTTGCAAGGGAATTTTTCAATTTCACTCTGCTGTGTGAAGTCAGGCAAAGTTAAATAGATTATCCATAACATCATGAATCATGACATCATCCTGAGGTGCGCGAACGAACAGTCTCTAACGTCGTAGATCATTGCAGGCAAAACTTCTTTCGCGTCCATGGAAAGACAGTCACGTTCAACGGCAGCAATACGAAGTACGAGAAGAAGAAAAAGAAAGAAAGCGAACCTGATGTCACAAGGAAGCGTTCTTGCTTGATTGCTACTACTAGCTACTACTACTAACTACTACTACTACTAGTAGTAGTAGTAGTAGTAGAGCTCAAACGCTCAAACCTGCAGGAGGTTTCTTCCGGCTTTCAATGTAAAAAGTAGTGAATGCTTCCAACCGATGTATTTTGAAAAACAAGGCTATCTTTACATAAATTTGAAAAAAAGAGCAAAGCAAACCATCGACATCAACTCATTCTATCATGAAAACCGAAAAGTGGCGTCTAACACAACGCAATCGCAAACCGATCCCGATCGATAAGAAGGGTGCTATTAGGCCGACCATTGAACACGCCCAACAAGTCGTTCATCAAGAAGAACGAAGTGATTTTTTTCGCACGACCCGATCAGGTGTTCATACCAAGCTGGCCGATGTTCGGGATCACGACCACGGGCAACAGGAGATGGCCCGCCAAGAGGTTGCCCATCATGTTCACATTGTGACTCGTCCAGACAAATTCAAAGAAGAAGCCGAGAAAGCCGCAAAATAATTGAAATACAAACACGAGCACCGATCGTTACTGAGTACCTGTACCAGATAAGTGTCTGTCCTAGTACAACAGAAGGATGCATAGAGCTACGGAAACAAGCAAATACTGTATTAAATAAAAAATGGTTGAGTAATCCATTAAGAGTACAAGACTGCCATAACAATTCTTACTACCAGATGTCCCTCCCTAAAAAACAGACTATACCATACTGACTCGGCGACGAATGCGATTTCCAGAAGGTTTTTCGCCGCTTTTCCCAGCACCCGCGAGCTTGGCCTTCCAATAGTCTTTCTTTGCTTGGACTTTGTCGACTTTCTCTTCCTTTGTTGCAGTTTGGACTTTGTCGACTTTCTCTTCCCTATCGGATGATTCGCCTATAGGATCTGTAACTGACAGTGGGCTGACGTTTTCTTTCCTGCCATGATTTTTGCTGCCTTTTTCAATTACAGTCACAGCATTTAATGCATCGAAGTTTTCATCATTATCGCCACCACTAAGATCCAGTGGCTTGCAGTAAAGCAGAGCTGCCAGACCCACGGATTTTTTGGGAGTGGAAGGGATCGCAGAGAGAGTCAGTTTCTCTTCGTTCGAGTACCCGTAGCGTCCACTCCTTGTCGAACTTTGACTGCGCCTGCGCGACGACGAGGTGGTAGATGCATTCGATGTCACAGATGCTACATCATCGTCACCATCCAACAGTAAAGGTCTGTCGTCCCTTTCCATTGAGCGCAGTGACTCTGATCTTGGTATTGATCCCAAGGACTGAAGAGACTGTGCTCTTGTGGATTTCTTAGGGGAATGCTGCTGCGACTGCATTTTTGTATCTTTTCGGCGGCTGTGTCTCTGTCCAATCCCTCTTTGATTACTACGGAGTGACAGAGGATTAATTCGTTCACTTTGGCTCATCACATTTATTTCTTCGTCGCTATCTGAAAGGGTTGCGAGTGGGTTGGTACTATCGGTACGGGCCGAGGAAGTCATTTTTGACGACGAAGTGAAAATACGTTGACTTTGACTTGTCATTAAGACATGGTCATGGCGGTCGTCGTCGTCGTTAAAATCGAGCAGAGAAGGTCTCGAAAGGCATGTTCTGGTACTTCGCTCCGAACCACCAAGCCTTGTTGGTGCTCCATTATCATTACGATCGGTCTGGAAGGGAGACTTTACCGCTGCCTTTCGACGACTTCGTCCAGGTGTCACCAAAGCATTCAGAGTCGTGTTATTACCTTCTGCTGCCTGTCTCAGTTGTCGTCGAAATCGTCCTTGTGCGAACCCATGATCTAGGGATTCATCATCATTGGTGTTGGTTGGATGCGACATCACAAGACCAGCCACGGACTGAGCTCGAAGCTTCCGCATATTGTTAGCTGTACTGGGAGACTTTAGCTCTCGCGTTTTCGTTTTACGCAAACTACCAGTAGCACTCTTAGGGGACATGAGATCCTGTGCTCGTTTCCTTCGTCGCAAAGTAATATCATCGGCCGTGAAGCTTCTCATAGGACTCTTCATGGCACGATCAGCTCGTAGTGGTCTCGGACTTTTGCGATTGGCACTGTCAATTTTAGATAATGTTGGTGTTGGTGGAGTTTGTTTGTTTCGTTGGCGGCGTTGAGAAGGAAGCTTTGCGTCGTCAGTAGTTTGCGAGCGACGAATGGCTCGTTTTTCTGTACTTGTTGGAGATGTGCGTTGTCGGGATAGAGATCCCTCTTTGTCGCCTTGGTTATAATCGTGATGATCGCCATTACAACTACTTCTATCTTTCATTTCATTTTCTTCTTCGGAAGATTTCTTGGCCAGCTTGCGTTTACTGGTACTATTGCTAGATTTCTGATTCTTGATATCTGCTGCAGGTGGTGCTTTTACAGGAGCTGCTAAGGCCCCAGCCCCCAAAAAATTGGAGTTCATGGCCATGACTTGCAGGAGCGGGCTGATAAGAGGAGAAGGTGCTGCCTTGGTAGACATTTTAGCTATCCCTTTTTTGCTGCTGAGATTTTGGGTGCTAACTGCTTTTCTCATTTTTGTGTTCTCTTGCTGTCGTTGCTGCTTCTTACATTGCTTACCTGCGAGTGCACTGCTGCTCAGAACCGTTTTCATTTCCTTTCTATTGGAAGCTTTATTACTTTTATCATCCTTGCAACCAGTGTCCCTGATGTGATTGCCGTCGCTGTTGCTATCGCTGCCGTTGCTGCTGCCCCTGTTGGAATCGGTATTATCTACATAGTGGCTCGTCCAGTCCATATCGGGCACTCCTGTTTGTTGATTTCTATCACCACTGTCGCTGTTAAACTTAGCACCAGCATTCGATTCCACTTCAGATTCCGATTCTGTCTCGGATTGGGCATCCAGACTGCGAGAGCTGCCTAATTTTCTTTCCATAACTGCCCAATCCATATCGGGTACTTCCATTCTTTCCTTCCTTTCCTTCATATGCATTGACCGGCTTTTGCTATTGCTATTGCTATTGATATTGCTATGGCTATTGAAACGTCGTTTCGAAGATGAACTTTGTCGACTTTGTGTTTGTCGAATTCGGCGACTCTCGTTGGTGCTACTACTATCAATAGTCGGTTGTGTCTCATTCCCTCCTTCGCCATCTTCAATCAATAATTTTTCGCTCTCTTTGGAGCGTCTTTTTTTCATCGCTGCTGCAGCTCCTCCGTCTTTTCCACCGCTCATGTCGCAAAAAAGGACAAAGAATGTTTTTGTTTTTTTTCAATTCTGAACTTTTGTGTTCAGGCAGGTACTATCACGTTAGCAGGGAGTTCAGAATTTAATAGACTAGTCTACTACTGTACTAGTAGAGGGGTTTTTACGATCAGCTTGCTACTAGCTAGTAGGTACTGTAATAAGTAGTCTACTCATTATTAGCTCCTACTACTAGACTACGAGTAGACTAGTATACTTTATTCAATGATCAGTTTTAGTAGCTAGCTAGTCTACTACTAGTCTACTAAAATGAGCGTATCTACAATTAGTAGTAGTAGAGAATATTAGCTACTATTATACCGGTAACACGTAGTAGCATCAAAATGTCTTTCTACTGAGTAGTACCGGTGGCATTCTTAGCTAGTATTAATAGCCACGGTTTAACGTTACCAGTACCGCCACCATAGAAAGCTTGGAGTCTCGTCTCATTCCAATAAATCTAATGACTGAATGTGACTCGATGACCACGACGCGATACCTGGTACTGAAAAGCCAAAACATTCCATGACTTTTAGATAAAACTGGCAACTCCTGAACAAATAGGGAAAGGGTTTTCAAAATTAGGAGTGTTCCTGGCCTTGACGCGGGGACAAAACACATCTATGAATAGGCGTCTTGTTGGTGCGACAGGCTACTTCTGTTTCCGTAGAACCTTCTCGCGGCAGCAAAGATCGACTGGACCAAAAATTACCAATCGCACGATCTCCACCCATCTCGATCCAGTTTTGTGTACGTTTCGGCAGCCATTCAGAGCAATTACTGCTGTGGATTCCATTCGTTGACGAACCATCTGCCTGCGTGCTTTCTTCTTCTACTGGATATGCCATGGAGATCGCCTGATATCCAACGGTTTCTACAGCCGTTTGTTGCATCCAAACGGCTACGTCCTCACAATTGGATTGCAACAATAAGAATTTTGGATCAACGTAGTCATCGTCTTTACTTTTCAATGTCGAGTCTTTCAAAAGAACTTGCTGTATCAGATCCAAGAGAGCTGGCGAGACCATGAAACCTTCCAAAGCCGACTTTGGCAGCTGAGAATTTCCCGACGATGACAACAACAATGATGCTGTTGCTGCTGCTTCTTCGTCCTGGAGGCCAGAGTCTTCGAGAGCTTGAGCTCGAACCGGAAGCCGATAAGGAGTGGGAAATTGAACCAGGCACAGGAATACTGGTCCAGGATACGACGCACGGACCTGCTCCAACAGGGACTCGGCAGTGGTAACTTCGAATTGCAATCGATGACTCAAACCCCATCGTTTGGCAATGCCCTGGGCATATCCTACTGCAAGCCCGCTCAAGTCCACTCCAAGCATGTTGCAGTCATGAAACTTTTCGGACACCAAATTGACAAAGTTGTTATTACTTGAATCACTGACATTGTTACCTAAACTGGCGAGTCCCAGCAAGGAAATTCCCATTCCACATCCAACATCTATAACCAAGGGCTTGGTGGGATCATCAAAGCGTTCGCTCCACACTATACGACCCTGTGACGACCGTTTCTTTTTGACATGCAGATAGTGATGCTGTGATGCTATTTTTGTAACATCCTCTTCATTACTGTCCGTCTGCAAAGATTCCGTCGTAGTCATCTGCTGCTGCTGCTGCTGCTGCTGGTGGTGGTCATTCTCCCAATGCTTTTGTGCAGATTCAAGAAATGATTGTTGCTTTTTTTGTCGAGCCGAGAATTTCCATAACATGAGAAGGGATTGATCCGAGTGCAGATCAAGTAGATTGGATTCAATTGTACTGCTGTAATCTATAGATGTCTCGGGATATTCTTTCATCTGCAAGCATCGTTGGGCAATGTCCTCCAATGCAGGATGCTCGCCAGATTGGACCCCCGCTGCAGCAAACCGATCCATCATTTGCAAAATATCTTTGGCTCGACACGTTGTTTTGTGACCAAAGCGATGTAATTCTTTCGTGCAAACCAACGCCAAGAGATCAAAGAGTTCTTGATCTGTTACACCAGCTAACGCAAACCAAAAGGCTGCATCCGCGGCCTTTCGGCCCCGAAGTGTTGCTTCCACAAAAGACCATTGACTGCGTTGGTCAGTATCATGGTCGCCACCGCCGCCGCCAACAAACTCCTCCTCCGAACACTGTGACGTGTCACTATTGTTTGATACCCGTAGTTCATCCAATAATTGTTCTTGAACTTGCTTCCACGCGAGCAGAGATGATCTTGCCTGTTCTACTAGTGGTGTCAATCTTGATTGCTTCTGATCAAAGTCTTCCATCTTTTTTGAACATGTTACTGCCAATCCCAATGCGGAATGGGCTAACTGCAATACCGACAACACGGACGATGACGATGACGATGATGACCTGGACTGCTCCTGTAAAGCTTGTTCGTCGGGACTTTTATGCACAACTTTCCACAGTGATCCTCCTCCTTGAGAACGTGGTACATCTTCCAACACGAGCTCTAGACCTGTTGGAAGTTCAATTTGAAACATATCTTGCTTCAGCTTGTCTGCAAGAGTGTAATTTCCTTCCCAACGTGCTTGTCCTCGCTGTGTTACCAATCCATCAATATCATCGAACGTGTGTTTCGGCAAAGCCATATTGAAATATACTTCTTTTGTCGTGACAGGTTCGACATTAGCAGATGAAAAGAGAAATGCGCGCAAACTACCACCTCGATGAGTCGTTGTACTACTATGACTGTCGTGGCAACCAATAACTCCACTTATCACCTTACCCACACGCTCATTATTATAATTTGCGCGAAATGAATGAAAAGAGCTGTCATCGTTCCATTTTTTGGGCACGTGATGATGCAATAAAGCTGTTTGCGAAAATGCTGCAGCAGTAATAAAAGGTGCACTAATTCTCTACTAGTGCTGCTACTACTACTAGATTCCAAAACTATCAAGAACAATCGTGCGATCAAACGCCAATTGCAACTATTCACGCCCGATTCACGAACTTTTTGTTTCATGTCTCTTTGTTGTTGTCGTCTCAGGTGATATTGTTTCTTTTGATTTTTGATGTAGGAGTGGTTGAATGTTGAATCTCACACAAGCCAGCCAGCAAGCCAACAGCCAACCAACCAAACCAGCCAGCTCTCGTCACGCCGTCACGCCACACAAAACTTCCGAACGACCAGTGCAAACTCTATTAACAAATAAAATTATAGTAGCAACCAGCTTTAATAAGGAGAAGAAAAAAAGTGTATTAATTTGGAGGAGTGGAGGGTGATAATGATGTGTGATGTTTTTGATTTTTGATGTCTGTTAATATGGATTGGAGGTTGCTGGGGAAGAGTACTGGTAGACTACTATTGTTGTTGTGGGGCAGAAGATCTGTTACCACCAATTTCGAGATTTTCCCTGACTCGAGTTTGCTACCCTTTTCTTCGAGATTTTTGGAGCTCGAGATTATTTGACAATTTAGTGTATCACCAATTTCGAGATTTTTTTCTCTCTCGAGTTTTTTGTTGCTTTTTTTGAGATTATTTTAATGTATATCAACAGAATGAAGTAATGAATGTTTCATTGTAATTAGATATCA
>Ga0100391_1003727_pt1 | contig 15157 bp, 17 predicted proteins | sample CryGeymeta201515_FD_81541 | JGI IMG/M metagenome (GOLD analysis project Ga0100391, IMG submission 81541) | Groundwater microbial communities from Crystal Geyser aquifers in Utah, USA - Crystal Geyser metaG 2015-15 | ecosystem: Environmental > Aquatic > Deep subsurface > Groundwater | place: USA...
AAATATAAAAATAAAATCATTACTACTCCCGATTCCACTCCAGTAAAACTTGATGATATGCCACCATTACCTTACCATCTTATTAATATTGACAAATGTCTTTGGGGCACCGAATATGGTGTTAAAACCTTGCCCTATATTAGTAGTTATGGCTGTCCTCATCGCTGCGGTTTTTGTGTCGAAGAAGTAGTCAATAAACGACATTGGACTGCACTCTCTGCTCAAAATATATTTAAGGAATGGAAAACTCTTATAAAAAAATACAAAGTTGATTCTATTGCAGTTTATGATAGCAATTTTTTTGTCAATGAGAAGCGTGTCAGTGATTTGTGTAAACTATTGGTCAAATATAAATTAAACATAAAATGGGGAAATGCTAATGGACGAGTCCGACAGTTATCCCAATTTAAACCCGAAACTTGGAAGCTCATGAAAAAAACAGGCTGTGCCATGATTTTAACGGGAGCTGAAAGTGGCAATCAAAAAGCATTGGATTTAATTTCAAAGGATATGAATGCAGAGGAAATTATAACTTTTACCAAACTCTGTCACAAATATAAAATAAAAATATTATATTCATTTTTAGTTGGTCTCCCTTGGTCAAAAAATTCTTCCGAAAACAAGATATTTGTTGCCGACGAATACAAATCAACCCTATCACTAATCGACAAACTCCTAAAAATATCTACCACCAACCGCTATACCTACTATGTTTTTCTTCCTTACCCTGGTGCCCCAATGTTCCACCGTGCCGTCAGTTTTGGATATATCGCCCCCAAAACCTTGGTCGGTTGGAGCAATTATTTAATGTCACCTGAAGATGCTTTTCAGTCTGTATTACGGCAAAAATGGATTACCCCCAAACAAGCCACCATGACTGCCATGCTAACTCAATATATTTTTGGACTAATGGACTTGGATTCCATAAACATGTTGAGTCAAAGAATTAACTCAAAAATTGGTAAATTTATATTTAAATTTACATACAAAATTACCTTAATTATCGTAAAATTAAGGTGGAAATATAAATATTTTGATTTGCCTCTCGACTATTGGTTATTTACCCAAGTTCACAAATATGCCAGACTTATTTAAACCACCATTAATAACAATTATTATCGCTACCCTAAACTCAGAAAAAGTTATATTAAACTGTCTTGAATCGATAAATAAACAAAAATATAAAAGATATGAAATTATTGTTGCCGACGGTGGCTCAACCGACAAAACTCTAAATATTTGCCAAAAATATAATTGCACAATAATTAAAAACAAATTTAAAACCGCCGAAGCAGGCAAAGCCATTGGTCTAAAAAACTCCAACGGTAAATATGTTGCAATTATTGATTCTGACAACATTCTCCCTACCTCAAATTGGTTGTCTCAAATGATAAAACCGCTCGAAGATGACAATACTCTAATTGGTTCCGAACCATGGGAATTTACCTATCGAAAAAATTCTGGTTTTATTGAACGCTACAGTGCTCTAATTGGTGCCAATGATCCCTATACTTTTATTATCGGGATATCAGACCGAAAAAATATAATTAACAACCAATGGACTTCATTAAAACTAATGCAAAAAGAATTTAAAACTTATCTAAAAATTAAATTAGAACCAAATAAACTAATACCAACTATTGGCGCCAACGGGACAGTTTTTCGTACCAATTTTATCAAACCAAATTTTACCAGTAACTATTTATTTGACATCGATATTATTTCCCAAAAATTAAATTCTACCAATCAGCCATTATATTTTGCTAAAACCAAAAATAGTATTATCCACACCTGGTGCGAATCTTCAGTTTCCAAATTTTATCGAAAACAAACGCGACGACTGAAAGATTACTATCAATACAAAAATATAAGATCATTTGATTATAAAACCAAATATATTCAAAATAATTTTAAATTTATTTTTTATGTAATATCTATTATCCCCATGCTAATAACCACCATAAGGGGTTATTATAAAAAACCTGATATTGCATGGGCTTTTCATCCACTTGCCTGCATTATTACTTTGTATTGTTATCTTTATGTCTCAATTTTATATTTATTAGGGTTTAGCGTTACTCAGTCAAGAACAAATTGGAGACAATAATGATAATTCACATTACCCCTTTTTTTAGCCCAAATATAGGTGGTGTCGAAACATATCTCTCCGATTTAATTGATATCAGTACCAAAAATAAATTAAAAACAGTTGTTGTTACCTATACTCCACTCACCACTAATGCCAAAACTAAATTTCATGTTAAAACAAAATACAATAAAATATTTCGTATTCCCCATTTTGGTCACAATCTATTTCACAAACTAGAAAAATATCCCTTGTTAAATTTAATTTATCTCACTCCATATTTACTAATCGTCTCAATTATTATTTCATTTAAATACCGTAAATCAAAAAATATCATTCATGCCCATGGACTAAATAGCGCCATAATCGGCTATATATTAAAATCAATATATAAGTGGCCACTAATTGTCAACATTTATTCAACATACGACAACGTCAACTTTAGTGGTTTTTTTTACAAAATAATTTGCCAAATATTAAACAAGTCTGACAAAATTTTAACCCAATCAAATCAATCAATATTGCAACTAAAAAAATGGGGGGTTAATCCAAATATTATTGACCGCTATTATCACTGGGTTGATTTAAACAGATTCAAGCCAGCAAAACGTAAACCAAATGACAAACTAAATTTTTTATTTATCGCCCGACTCATTCACCAAAAAGGCGTCAACATCATTGTAAAATTAGCAAAACTGTTCCCCTTATATCAATTTAATATTGTCGGCAATGGACCCCAATACCACTATTTATTATCATTAAAATTAAATAATTTAAAAACATTTGGCGATATTCCTTATTCCAAATTGCATACTATTTACCAGCAAAACGATATATTATTATTCCCTAGTTTATATGCCGAAGGTTGGGGTCGTACGGCCATGGAAGCTGTCGCTTGTGGACTACCAGTCCTTGGCTCAAATCTTGGTGCCATACCCGAAAATTTAAGTCCCAAAGTTTCAATTTTGTTTAAACCAACTATTAAAAATTTCCAAAAAAATATTAAAAAGGTCATTCTCTTAAAAAAGAATTGTCGGACCTACGCCCTAAACAACTTTTCTACCAAAAACTTTAATTCGTTACTCAATCTATACAAATCACTCCAAAATTAATTTATTTTTATAGAATAAGTTTCTTATTTTTGTTATTACACTCGGTATTCTAAAAGACCAAAACCTAGTTCTTTTGGAAGCCAATCCTATATATTGTCTTACCGTCATTTCCCCAGTTACCGCCATAACTTCTTTGTGATTATCTAAATTTAACAATCTTTCAACCAACTCATCTATATAAATATATTTAAATTTACGTTTATTACTCCCCACCATCATCATCAAACCCCCTTGGGTAAAAAACCCTAGATAATTTTTTATTTTATCGATAGTTGTTCTAATCTGTTTTTTATATCTAAAATCTCTATACAAAACCACACCAGGATATACAATATAAAAATTTTTATCCAAATTATTTTTAATATATTTCAATCCCATCACCTTAGAATCAATATAAAAATTTCCTGTATTATTTTTACGAACAATACCATCTTTATCAAAAACCATCACCGTTGATACATAAATTAGTTTTGCAACACTTATTTTTTTACAAATTTTTACAATATTTTTAACACCAACTACATTTACCTTATAAAAATCTTCCCACTTACTCGACTTATTTTCCGTTGCCAAATAATACACAATATCTCCTGGTTTAATTTTATCTTTCAAAAAATTATAATTTGCTACATCTCTGCCAACTAGCACAAAATCAGTCTTATCTTTTTTTAATTGATCTTGCAATACCGTCCCCACCATCCCCGTCCCACCAATCAATACTATTCTAGGCTGTAGCTTCAACATAAAAACACAGTCGTTCATGAATTGGTAAATCTAAAACATCAATATCTGGACAATTACCTTGTTTATAAGTAACAACATTTACCTTGGTAAAACCACATTTTAATAATAATTTTACAAACATTTCTACATCATACATCCACTGATGACCTCGAATAAATATATTTGAAAACTTGCTTACATCCTTGTCATATCCATAAAATTCTTGACAAAATTCATTACTGTTTTTATAATTTACCATCAGTTTTCTAATATCGGGCAAGACTACCCGCAACAATCCTTTTCTCCCCAGCACTCGACGACATTCTCGTAAAATTTTTTCTGCCTCATACTTTTCAAAATGTTCCAAAACATTAGAACAATAGATGTTATCAACCGTATCTGATTTCAATGGCAATGACCTTCTAATGTCAAAATACCTAATTTTAGGCCATTTAATAACATACGACTTATCCAACAAGCCAAGTCTTGACACCAAACCTGTCAAATTTAATTTACCCAATAGTGGCAATAGTCCGTAATCAAAATTTATCCACCCGACAGCAGAGAACGGTCCCGAACCTAAATTAATATTAACCATAGACTATTATATAATAGAGTATAACCAACTATAAAATTTATATCCACCATAAAATTGAATTTGTGGCTTTCGTAGTTTTTTCAAAACTCCCACTATTTTTGCGTCACTATTTCTCGATATTAATTTATAAACCCATATTTCATAAAGGCAGCACTATTTATGGTTATACTATATTTGGTCCAAATGTCGAAATAGGGGATTACACCTACCTTCATTCACCCTTTCATCTTTCCCATATCAAAATTGGTAAATTTTGTTCCATTGCTCAAAACTTTGCCGCTCTCAGCCACCAACATAACTACAAAAATTTCTTCAATTACAAATTTAATAACGAAATAAATTCTCCCTTTACTGCATCACACTACAAGCATACTGATACCGTCAACGATATCCGCACTATCACAATAGGCAACGACGTTTACATCGGTTTTGGAGTCATAATTTTACGGGGAGTCACTATTGGTGATGGAGCCATCATTGCTGCTGGCTCAGTTGTCACCAAAGATATTCCATCTCACGAAATTTACGGCGGGGTTCCAGCCAAATTTATTAAACACAAAGTAATAACTAATCATAAAATAAAAAACTTTGATTTTGACGACCCCAACTATTTTCAAAAGCTAGACAAACTACTAACCCGTTATGATCAAAAATAAAAAGATTCTTATCAACGGTGTGACTCTAGTTTCTGACGGTTTGTTTCCACACCTTCTTACCAAATATAGATATTTTCAAAGCCAGGGTTATCAGCTCTATATTCTCTGCCCCGACAAAATATATCCACTAAATACAATTGACGATGTTTATACCTACAGCAAACAACAATCGTTTTACAAAACATTACATTCAGGAAATATAAGCAAGTTTACATATATTATTCTTGCCTTAACGGAAAATATAAAAGCTTTGGTAAATATAAAAAAAATCATTAAATCTGACTTTGATATTATCTACTCTCAATCATCAGTATTAAATCTAACTTTAATTCCATTTATCCTCAAAATTTTTCGCAAAAAGACCATATGGGCAACCATCTTTGACAACACTGTTCCTCTGTTTGACCCCGGTAATCCCATTGTTCGCCTTTTGGCATGGATATTCTTTCATTTCAGTTTAGTTTTACTCAGGCAAGCCGATTTAATTTTTGTAATATCAGAGGATCTTAAAAATTATTTACATAAAAATGGTTTTAAATTAAGGCAATTAGCCGTCACTGGCAATGCGATTGAAACGGATACTCTACGACTCGCCAAAAAATCCCCAAAATACAATTACGACTCACTGTATGTTGGTAGAATCAATGAAACCAAAGGCATTTATGACTTGCTAGAAGTTCTCAAAATTATCACCAAGACATATCCTAGCTTTACTCTTGCCATAATGGGTTCAGGTGATAGTCCAACTATTAAAAAATTTAAAGAAAAAATCAATGACTACAATTTGACTCGAAATGTAAAATTTTTGGGTTTTCAAATCGGTATCAAAAAATACTCCATCATCAAAAGCTCCAAAACATTTATATTTCTAAGTCAGAGCAAGAGTGAGAGTTTTGGAATTGCTCTACTCGAAGCCGTCAGCTGTGGTCTACCTGCCATCACCTATGATCTCTTGCCATATAGGAGCTTGTACAAGTACCATGAAATTTATTCGTATCCCATTGGTTCAATTGGAGAGATTGCCCAAAAATTAATTGAAATATTTAAACACAAACAATTTGTTAACCTACCAGGCAAAAAACTTTTAGGTAAATATTCGTGGGAACATATTGGTAAATTAGAGTTAGATCACATCAACAAAATACTCAAATGAAAAACATCTATTCCAATCTCTATTCCAAGCCAGATGTTTTAAAATTAAAACACGACACCCCCAGATTCCAGATAATGTTATCACTAGCTTCCACTCTCGATCTAGACAATAAAAAAATCTTAGACATCGGCTGTTATGATGGCACCTTTCTCAAATTGTTTAAGAATAAAACAACCAAATTATACGGTATTGATGGCAACCCCCAGTCAGTTAATCGCGCCATAAAAAATAAGATAGCGGCTACACAATACTTTTTTGACGACAAAACACCATTTCCTTTTGCAAAAAATTCTTTTGATTTGGTGGTAATAGGAGAAATAATCGAACACATATACGATACCGACTATTTTCTTGAGGAAATACACCGTGTACTAAAATCGGGTGGACATTTATTGTTATCAACACCAAACATTGCTTCTCTTGGTCGTCGCATATTTTTATTATTGGGAATTAATCCAATAATTGAAATTTCTCCGAATTATGAGGACAGTTGCGGTCACATTCGCTACTTTACCCGAAATAGTCTCCAGCAATTATTCGACCATCACAAATTTAGTCAGGTCAATTTCTCCTCCGACATTGTCAATCTAAGCACTACTGGCAAACTGTTTTCTAGAATCTTGGCCAAATTATTTCCCTCTATTGGACAATCTATAATCGGTCTTTATAAAAAAATCTAGGTTTTCGAGTTAAGCTGAATCAAAGCATCATTCGCCAATTTGTAGCCAGGAGCCAATTCCAGAGCCTTTGTCATACTCTTTTGGGCATTTTCGATTTCACCAAATTGGACCTGAACTATTCCCATTATGTACCATGATTGTGGGTTCATTTGATCAAACTGCAACAACCTAGTCGCATCCTGCATAGCGCGTTCCATATTTTTTTCATTAAGATCAATTTGCACCAGCGACATATAAGTTTGAAATAAGTTTGGATTAATCTTAATTGCTGTTTCATAGCTTTCGCGGGCCAAATCAAGTCTGCCAATTTTAAAAAAAATGTTTGCCCGATTATGATAAGCATCGGCATAATTTGGCTTGACAATTGTCGACTGGGTAAAACCCTTTATTGCATTTTGATAATCTTTCAATTTATCGTAATCATCCCCAATATTGTTCCAGGCGTTATGTGAATTTGGTGATACCTGACAGGTATTGACCCACAAATTATGGTTTGTTTGCCAGTCTTGATTACGGAGGTATGTTCTGATCACTGACAATATTAATATTAACACAAACAATACACTCGAAATTAATTTAAAGTACTTGGACAAGTCATAAATGATATACCCCAAAAATAGGCAAAAGCCCATTGAACCCAAAAATAAATACCGTTCTGCAACCAGCCAGCTAACTTTTACTGGTGCCATCGATGGTGCCGCCGCCGCAAATATAAAAATTAAAATAAAAAAATAATTTTTGTTTTTAAAGTAAAAATATCCAACCATTACAATGTACAACAAAATTAATGCCCAATTTAACCAATTTGGAAAAATATACATTGTGTGATACAAAGTCAAATCAATAGGGAACCACATCAATTGTAGATACTTGGCAATCGAGGTAGGGTATTGGAAAAAAGGATTATAAAATAATCCACCAGAAGCATTTATACCAGAGTTTACCGCCGTAATCCGCACCATTATGGCAGGCCAAGCCCAAAATCCAATGATAGTAATAAACACTAGACCAACCAATAAGAACTTTGCCCAACCAATTTTGTATTTTCTCTTCCAGTCATATGTGATTGCGTAAATTATCGCTACAAAAACAAATGAGAAAAAACGTATCTTATCGACAAATAAATTCAATGCGATTGATGCCAACAGTGGAAAGATATATTTTTTGTCGTCAGTTTTTATATAACTAATAAAAAGTATTATCGATATTAAAAAAGCTAACGCCATAATCAAATATGGTTTTCCCGAAATCCACGATACGACCTCAACGTGTAACGGCATGGTGGCAAATAGCAAAGTAGCAATTTGAGTAATAATTTTTTGTCGAGTTACCAGATACATGAACACAAAACCCAATACGATGACAGACAGATACACCAATAAATTAAACAAATGGTAGGGGAATGAACCAGCAAATCCAAATATTTTAAAAATTAAATAATTGGATAGAGAAACAATCGATCCAGACATAGCAAAACCAAAATCACCAATCAGAGGATTATTGGTAATGGTCGCGTAATCATCAGACACAAAATTACCATTTAAAGAGTTTAGATATAGGACAGCAACACCAACACACAGTCCCACCAAAAATTTCCAGTTACTCTTGACAATGGCTATAAATCCGTCAAATTTAGTTGTTATCTCAGTTTTTACAATTGCCATCTGTTCAACCTGTTTTTTTAATTTCTTAATTTTCCTTTGCGACATAGTCCATTTTAGCAAAATATTTTGCTAGTTTATCAACACTGTGACGTAATCTCAAATTTACCTCATCAACTGCCAACAAATCAATTATCGACGTCTTGCTAATACTTTTATTATGATATTTAATCGGCCTTGAATGTTCGTTTGCATATGATTCCAAAATATTATTTAATAGCTTTTTATTCACCGATTTAAAATCACTCATCACAATTTCATCAAATTTTACCTTTATATATTTATTAATAATCTCAACATAATTATCTTGATCAAATCCATTTGTTTCATTACAAACCGACATAATATTAGTAAACAATATCTTTTTAGCACTGGTTTTCTCCATTACCCCCCGCATTCCTCTTGGTAAAAAATTTGTCAGCACCGACCCATACAAGCTCCCTGGACAAATAATAATCAAGTCTGCTTTATTAATCACTTGTATCGCTTCAGGATTCGCCTCAATTTCGGTCGACAACCAAACCTTATCAATCATGTCCAGCGACATTCTTTGGTCATCCATATTGTGTTCACCAATATACTTTTTACCAGATTTTGTTGCAAAACAAACATCAACTGGGTCAAGTGCTACTGGAATAACCCGACCACACAAATTTGCTTGCGTCAGTGTCGAGAATAAACTATCAACTTTTGACAAACTTCCCGCCCTTTCCGCCATAAATTGGAAAAATAAATTCCCAAAATTTCTTCCCCGTCCATCACGATACTTGAGCATTTCTTGCCAATGTTTTTTTTGCTCACCGTCATTCCACAGTGACATTAATGATCGCCAATAATCCGAAAAAGCCAAAACTAATCCTCGTTCATCGGTCCGAATTCTCCCAGTGTCACCACCACTATCAAAAGTTGTCACAATTGAATTAATATCACTAAAACCAGCCTTAACCAAAGCTTGATTTACAATCGGCATCCCCGAACCACCACCCATTGTGACTATCATTCATCTAGTATACTACCTCATTTAAGTTATAATCTTATCAATGGAACTACTAAACGAAATTAAAAACATCATCAAGTGGCACGAGCTTCTCTGGCAAATGGTTGGTCGCGAAGTCAAATCACGCTACAAACAATCAATTCTAGGTTATTTTTGGGTAATACTAAATCCTTTGGCTCAAATGTTAGTTATGTCCTTTGCCTTTTCCATCATACTTCGTATTCCCACCAACGCCGCCTCAAATATTCCCTACTCTATTTTTCTGTTTGTCGCCCTCTTACCTTGGAATCTCTTTGCCAACTCGCTTTCTTCTTCAGCTGCCTCCCTTGTCGGTTCCGCCTCAATCATCACCAAGGTCTATTTTCCTCGCACTATTTTAGTGTTATCAACCATTATCGCCAAAATCATCGATTTTCTCTTTGCCCTAATCATCCTCATTATTTATATGATAATTTATCAAATACCCATCAATCTAAACATTCTTTGGGTTATCCCCATTTTTTTTATCCAACAAATATTTACCCTTGGTTTATCACTTTTTTTTGCTGCCAGCAATCTACTCTATCGCGATATCCAATATTTACTCACACTCATAATTACCCTCTGGCTTTATTTAACCCCCGTTATTTATCCCGCCGACATTGTTCCTGACAAATTTAAAATATTTTTCCAACTTAACCCCATGGCCGTAATTATTAATGCCTATCGCCAAACCGTACTCGGAGGAGGCAGTCCCAACTTATTAAGTCTTTTTATCGCTCTAACAGTCTCGATACTAACGCTCTATGCTGGTTTTTCCTATTTTAAATCCCGCGAAAAAATCTTTGCTGATAATATATAATTTGTTTGCGCGATTATTGCGCGATTATTGCGCGATTAGGTATAAAATGATATAATATTCTATAAAATGTTTAAACCAAAATACACCTTAACCAATTCTATTGTCAATGACTTAACTACAATTTCCGAATGTAAAAGTATTATTGATCATGCTAAAATTCTGCCTTCTGCTGAAATTAAACTTCGTCGTATTGCCTTGACCAGAATGTCTCAAAGCTCCACTGCAATCGAGGGAAACCAACTAAATATAAATCAAGTCGAAGCTATAATCGCCGGAAAATCAATTGATGCTTCTGATCGTGATATTTATGAAGTCAAAAATTATCTAACAGCCCTAAAATACATCGATAAAATAGCAAAAACCAATCGAAAAACTACAGTTAAAACCGTGCTACAAATTCACAAATATGTCACCCAAAATACACTATCAAAAGAATCTTCAGGGTCATTTAGAAAAGGTCCAGTATACGTGGTTCGCCATTTTATGGGACTAAACAAAAAAGTAATCTACACTGCTCCATCAGCCAATTTAGTTATTAAACTAGTTTCACAATTAATTGAATGGCTAACAAGTAAGGAGACATTAAATACAAATCCCGTAATTATCGCAGGTATAGTTCACCAAGAAATTGCCGCCATTCATCCATTTTCAGACGGTAATGGTCGGGTTGCAAGAGCCATATCTACTTTAGTTTTATACAAAACAGGTTTTGATTTTCGCAAATTATTTGCACTAGAAGATTATTACAATCTAAACCGAGAAAATTACTACAATGCCATAAATAATGGCGAAAAATATAATAAAGACAAAGATTTAACAAACTGGTTATCTTATTTTGTAGCAGGATTTAAAGAAGAAATTTTAAGTGTCAAATACAAAGTCCAACAAATTTCTCTAAAAAATATCAACAAAAATCTACCACAAATGTTTTTAGACGATGATCAGCAAAAAATTATCGATTTCATCGATCAAATTGGCAAAATAACTACCAAAGATGTTTATGACATTTTAAGCATACCCCAAAGAACAGCCCAACTAAAACTATTAAAATTAAAAAAATTAAACATTATAAAACAAACTGGAAAAGGTCCTTCGTCTGCATACATATTTTAAATCCCGCAAAAAAATCTTTGCGGACAATATATAAAACCAAAGCCAAAAATAAACCAAGTTGTAAAACAAAATTGGCAATAATAATATCATTAAACGAATTTCTAAATATAAAAAATAATACTGGCTGAACTATTGTCGCCACCAGCAACAATACGGTTGCCCTCGGTCTATTTGTTGCCATTAAATACGAAATAATAAATTGGGAAAATGCAAAAAAAGCCATCGTAAAGACAATATATGGCAACCACCCTGCCACCTCAATATATGCCACTCCCGCCAATATCTGTGCCCCCACCACCCCAGTCGCCCCCCAGCCAAATTTAATAAATAAAACTGCCAGCCCTATCGTCATCAATACATTTACCAGGCCTATTACGGTCAAAAAAACAATTTTTTGAAAGGCCAAAACATATGAATTAATAATCGCTTGAAACACCGACACAAACATCGAAATTCCCAAAATCACAAAAGCCAATGGGTGAGCTTTAAACAAAACCGCCAAAGGTTGGGAAAATATAATCAACAACAATCCCACCGGTATCGTCACCAGATTTATTTTATTTAACAAAAAGTAAAATAATTTATTAATCGATATTGCATCACCCTTACCCCTAAAGTCAGCCACATATTTCGTCACCACGTTAGTGATAATAACCGTCGGTATTCCCAATATATATAGCAAGCTTAAATACGATGAAAATTCACCATACTCGCCGGGTGCCAACAACCGCAACAAAACCAAATGAAATACATATCGAAAAAAATTCGAAAAAATCGAAGTTACGTAATAAAACCCCGTCGACAATATTCTCTTCACCAGTCAGTTTAACATTTTTATTTGACTCCAAACCAAATCCCATATTCGACTTCTCCTTCCTTAGCTTCTTTCGAAGCAATATCAACAGCTTCATCCAAACTTTTACATTTTTTAATTATTCTGTGTATCTCACCATCACTGGCACATATCTCCTTAACTTCAAAAGTTTTCCGATTAATTAAAATATAGTTATCCATACTCATAAAAATAATCATACCGAAATATACCCAAATGTCAAACACCAATTTTTTTAATAATTGATGTATTATTAATTATTAAAAATAAATAATATTCAATAATGAAACAACAGTCTGCAACATACGCCTTCATTGACAGTCAAAATTTAAATCGTGGAATTAATAGTCAAGGGTGGAAGCTAGATTGGCGAAAATTTAGACAGTATTTAAAAAACAAATATAATGTTACAAAAGCTTTTTCTTTTATTGGATACAAAGCAGGTAATGAAGCTCTTTACACCAGTTTACAAAATATGGGTTACATTGTTATTCTTAAGCCAACTCTTGAACTTCGTGATGGTACAGTCAAAGGCAATGTAGATGCTGAATTAGTTCTACATACTGTCGACAAAATTCCACAATATTCAAAAGCAATAATTGTCGCTGGTGATGGAGACTATCATTGCCTTGTTGAGTATTTAGTAAATAAAAATAAATTACGCTGTGTTCTTGCACCAAATAAACACTATTCCAGTCTATTAAGAGAATTTAATAATTATATAATTAGAATTGATTTATTAAAACAATCATTAGAACAAAAAAAGACTGGCATTTGCGTTCGGTCGAAACCTTAGGCTAGTCCAGTCATCGTGATAAAATATTATACAAAACAAAACCATCTATGTCAACCAAAAATATTAAACTCACTTAGGTAACTTATTTCTTATTATTATCTTTCCCCTTTTATTATTCTTTCAAAAGCTTCAAGATTCCCTAAAGCATCATTAACTGGATTATGATCGTGTTTTGTTACTCTAAGTCTTTTCCACTTTTGAGTACTTCTAAAATTTCCCACTAAACCGGCATAAAAATCACTAATTCTTCTAGCTGAATAACCAAAAGGATTTCTTCCAATAGTATGGTGAAACATGTAATTTATCCATTGCCAATCAAAAGCCGGATTATCACTTACAAAAATAGGTCGACCTTCGATATTCTCTAAAAGCCATTTTTCAAACTTAACAAACACATCCACTGGATCACGTTTATCACCCAATTTATTATTTAAATCAGGGTTTACTGATGGACGTAAACCATACAAAATACCATGAAAAGATAATCTGGACGGATAAATAACTGCTCCAAACTCTGTCAATTCACCCATATCTGGACAAGGCCCGTTTGACTCGCAATCAACAAACACTAAACCTTTCAAATTATCATCATTTACAACTTTGTCCATATCTATTTTTATTTAATTAAATTACTTTTTTCTTGAGGATTACTGACAGCAATTAATAGTGCCAAAGCCACCAATGCTTTATCGCTTATTTTATTTTCCATAATTTATATTACCGAAGACAATACGAATGTCAACAACCAAAACAGACTCTAGTACTCTAGTTCTCTAGTGCGCTAGAATAAAACATGAATTTTAACGATTTAAATGTCTGGAAAGAAAGTCACCAATTATCATTCGAGATATACAAAATTACATCATCATTTCCAAAATCAGAAATATTTGGCATTACTTCACAGTTGCAACGAGCATCGACTTCAATTTCTGCCAACATCGCCGAAGGATTTGGACGCAAGGGTAACAAAGAATTTATTCAATACCTATACCAATCAAAGGGTTCATTATATGAAACTCAAAATTTTTTATTTTTAACCAAAGATTTAAAATATATAACTCTCGAACAATTCAATTTATTATCAAACAGATACGAAATTCTAGCCAAGATGTTAAACTCATTTATATCAAGCATAAAACAAAATGAAAAATAAATCATCTTCCCTTTCCCCTCCAGCGAACCAGCGCACTAGCGCACCCTCCCCACCAGCGAACCAGCGCACCAGCGAACCAGTGATCAATTTTTCACACGTAGTGAAAAATTTCTCCCGCAACAACCAAAAAACGTTTAAAGAATTTCTCCCCGCCCTTCTCATGGGTGAAAAAACAAAAGTAGGCTTTACCGCTCTTGACGATATTTCCTTTGAAATTAAAAGAGGGGAGACAGTCGGTATTATCGGCCCCAACGGTAGTGGCAAATCCACCATTCTAAAGCTCGTTGCCGGAGTCATGTCTCCTACAAGTGGCAAAGTCTTTACTCAGGGCAAAATCTCCCCCCTTATCGAACTAGGTGCCGGCATGCACCCCGAGCTCACCGGTCGGGAAAACATCTATCTCAATGGTGCCATTCTCGGTCTAAAAAAAACTCAAATTAAGCAGTATCTGCAGGAAATCATCGATTTTTCCGAAATCGAAGAATTTATCGATCAACCCATTAAACACTATTCCTCGGGCATGTACATGCGTCTGGCCTTCTCCATTGCCATCCACGTCAACCCCGAAATTCTCTTAGTCGATGAAATCCTAGCCGTGGGCGATACCGACTTTCAGGCCAAATGTTTTAAAAGGATGGAAGAATTCAAAGCTGCCGAAAATATCACCACCATCTTTGTCTCCCATAGCCTCTCCCAAGTCGAATCCTTCTGCACCCGTGTTATTTATCTAAACCACCACCAAATCCTCTTCGACGG
>Ga0100391_1003728_pt1 | contig 15157 bp, 11 predicted proteins | sample CryGeymeta201515_FD_81541 | JGI IMG/M metagenome (GOLD analysis project Ga0100391, IMG submission 81541) | Groundwater microbial communities from Crystal Geyser aquifers in Utah, USA - Crystal Geyser metaG 2015-15 | ecosystem: Environmental > Aquatic > Deep subsurface > Groundwater | place: USA...
GAGCATCATGACCATCACGGCCATCAATCGTAGTCTTTGTTTCATAAGATTTAGTTTGAATTTATTTGATAATGAATTGTTTTCGTTTGTGTTAAATTCCATGTTTCATTTCTTTGCAGAAAGGAAAATAAATTACAAAATGTTTTACAACAGCAAATAGGGCTGCAAAGCTAAGTCGTTCACTTGTTATCAACTTTAAGACAGTGTTAATTAATTTGACTGGAGTTGATTGGAATTTCTTGGCTTTCAGCAAGCGATGCGTTTGTAAAACGCATATCCTTGCTTACTTCAGTTCCCAACCAATCAGGCATTTCAAATGTTTCTTGGGGATGTTTCAACTCAATTTCGGCGATGATTAGTCCTTTTAAGTTGCCCAAAAACTCATCTACTTCAAAAGTGTGTTTTCCAATTGGAATGAGGTGCCTGATCTTCTCAATTTTTCCGAGTGTGCAGCGCTCAAAAAGTACATTAGCCTCTTCCAAATCAAGTTGTTTTTCCCATTCAAAACGGCTGATGCCATCCTGCTCCGGCTTTCCTTTGATGGTGATCCAGGCTTTATCGGTCGTTATTCTGATTCGTATTGCATGCTGCACATCCTTAATAAGATAGGCTTGCTTTATGCCGGTGCTTTTTGTGATGAAAGGCCTAAAGTCGCCTTTGACTAAAAACTTTCTTTCAATTTCTTTCATTGTGTTTATCTGAGTAAAAAATGAAGTGGGAGGTGTAGCCGCTCCCGCCAAAAAATCTCGTTATGCTTATGTTTTTCTGCCTTAAAAGTCATCCAATCCATATTTTCGGTATAACCGAGAGCTTCCATTTGACGATCCATTTCTTCCTGATGAGTCTGATAGGTAGCGTCGAAGCCATCAGTACCGTAATCGAAATAAATACGATGTTTTCCGGGAGGCGGAAAAGTAGCACCAAGCCAATCGATATAAGGTCTTGACCATGCGGTATTGTCCAGTTCTTCGCCCAAAGGCCAATGCGTGCTCATGCAGGCTGCTCCACCAAAAATTTCGGGGTAGCTGGCCAGTGCATAAGCCGAAATCAAACCTCCCATACTCGAACCGGCAATAAAAGTGGACTCGGCTTTGGAATCAACAGCATAATTGGCGTCGATAAAAGGTTTTAGCTCAGTAACGATAAACTTAAGGTAGGCATCACTCAAGGGATGATTTCCTTCGTTGAAGCGGATTTTTTGCCTTAGTTTAGCTGGCAATTTTTCAAAGGCTGCAACCGGAAAATACTCCTGATACCGGAGCTCAGTGTTCCAGATACCAACGATTATGGTTGGTCTCACTTTGTTCTCATCAATCATATTTTGCAGCGTGCGGTCGGCAGCCCATATTATCCCGTTAAAGGCGTGTTGTGAATCAAACAAATTTTGGCCGTCGTGCATATAGATTACTGCATGAGGCTGGTTCACCTTGTAAGCATCCGGAAGCCAGATGGATACGCCCCGCGACATAAGGTGTTTTGAAGGAAATTCCTTAATACTGTGAAGCCTTCCGGCATGTGGTTTTTGCCTTGGATTACCGATGTTTACCTCAAGATTCATTTGCTACGAAAAAGATGAAATTGCTACCTCAGCTGATGATTTTGCAAAAGTACAATCTCTTTCTGAAATTAGCCTTGTTTGATTCTGATTCAAATCCTTTTGATTGGCATGTAATAATTCAAAAAAGCTTCTAAATTTGTGTCAAAAAAAAATTCATTGCGTTATGAAACAGGTTATTCTGGGTGCCGGTGGAAGCATCGGCGTATTGCTGGCAAAGGAGTTGAAAAAATATAAAACAACGATCAGGCTCGTAAGCCGTAATCCAATGAAGATAAATGAGGATGATGAGCTTTATGAAGCCAATTTATTGGGAGAAGCTGCCGTTTCGGAGGCTGTAAAAGGTTGTGATGTAGCTTATCTGGTGGCAGGGCTTACTTACAATGCCGATACCTGGGAAAAGCAATGGCCCGTGATTATGGATAATGTTATCGAGGCCTGTAAGCAGCACAAATGCAAGCTGGTTTTTTTTGATAATGTCTATATGTATGATCCAACAAAAATTGGTCATATGACGGAGGATTGTCCTGTGAATCCCGCCAGCCGGAAAGGAAAAGTTCGCGCTACTATTGCGCAGAAGCTGATGGATCAAGTGAAGCAGGGAAATATTACGGCACTGATTGCGCGTGCTGCTGATTTTTATGGCCCGGGTGAGGTGAACAGCATGCTCTCGGAAACCGTGTTAAAGAATTTCGCCAAAAGTAAAAAGGCTAATTGGATGGGCGATCCTGCTGTGCCTCATTCTTTTACGTATGTGCCTGATGCTGCAAAGGCCACTGCTATGCTTGGCAATTCAAAGGAAGGATGGGGACAGGTTTGGCATTTGCCAACAGCAATGCCTGCGCTTAACGGACAGGAGTGGATGGAAAATATTGCCTCTGAGATGGGAGTTAAGCCGAAATTCAACGCATCTGGTAAATCATTGATAACTATACTGGGTTGGTTTATCCCGATACTGCGCGAAATGCCGGAGATGTTTTACCAGTACGACAGGCCTTATGTGTTCGATAGCAGTAAGTTTGAAAAACAGTTTAATTTTAAACCTACACCCTACGTTGTAGGTATTCGAGAAACAGTGAGAAGCCATAAAAAGTAGCAATTAAGAATTGTTTCATCTGCAATAGTTTGATGAATTTGGCGTTCTGGTTTCGTAAAACCATTCCATTATGACTAAAACCAAATCCCTGTTGCTGTGGTTTTTCCTCACAGTAGTTTTCACATTGTTGTTTTACAGGCAGTCTATTGGGCTTAACTTACTGATTTATGAGCTGCTTGTTTTGTTTAGCCTGCGTCAGAAGTTTGGATGCTTTATCCAGCCGGTTTATGCCAAAGTGCTGGTGTTTTCCTATTTGACTACCCTGATTGCTGTTGTTTTGGTAAATTCCATGCTGGCAATTGTAGTAAACCTGGTCTTTTTGCTTTTATTGGTCGCTTATTTGTCGCAGGGGCAGGAAGCCAACCTGTTCGGAGCTGCGCTTTCGGTAGCCAGAAATGGTATCATGGCGCCGTTTTCTGGGATTAAAGCAATTGGCAATGAGATGTATAGTAAAAAAGCCGGAAAAGGTTTGCAGCTGATTTACTTTTTGATTGTGCTTATTGTTGGCGTTATCGTTTTACTGCTTTTCGCACTGATTTATGCCACTGCAAGTCCATGGTTCGAAAAGCTTTCGGGTAGTTTTATTCAGCTGATATCCGATTGGCTCGAAGTTTATGATCCGGAATGGATACCGCTAACGGTGCTTGGTTTTCTGCTGGCTTCCTATGTTTTGTTTTCGGGTAAGGAATCATTTATCACACAGATTAATGAACAACCGGAAAATGTTACTTTTTCTGATCGGCAGCTAAGTGGTGCCATCCTGAATGGTGTGAAGCTTGTGCTGATGTTGCTGAATGTTTTGCTGGCTATTGTCAACTGGCTCGACCTGAAAAATGTATGGTTGTTTTTTGAATGGAATGGTGGATTCCTGAAACAGTTTGTGCACGAAGGAACTTTTTTGTTATTGTTATCAGTGGCACTGGCTTCACTGGTTTTATTGGTGATTTACAGCGAGCGCTCAAGAAGTCTTCAATACGATCGCGTTGTAAAATACCTGGCATCAGCATGGATTATTCAAAATGCGTTTTTGGTTTTGTCAGTCGGGATGCGCAACTATTGGTATATGAGCTATTTTGCGCTGGCTTACAGACGCATAGCCGTTGTTTTTGTGTTGATTTTGATTTTGGTTGGTCTGGTGTTGCTTTATCAAAAGATTCACAAGGCGCGTTCTGTTTTCTGGCTGATACGGCAGAGCAGTCTGGTATTTTTTGTTGTATTAGCACTTGCCGCTCTTCCTGATTGGGATTCGTTGATTGCACGTTATAACCTGAAAAATTATGAGCGGTCTTTTGTACATTTTGATTTTTTGATCGACCTGCCCGACCGCACGCTTGATGACATGAATCTGAGCCTGGCCGAACTCGAAAAAATTGATACAGCCCAAAAGCAATTATTTTTCCTCGAAGGGGAATATATGCAAGGAAACGAATTTTATAACGAGCTTCAAAAGCGAAAAGCGAAGTTCTATCGCAGGCACGAAAACAAATCCATCTTATCCTGGAACCTTGCAGATCACCTTGCTGCCCAAAGGCTGAAAGCAGGAACGAGTGAGTGAGATTCCAAATGCGAGAAGGGTCGGCTATTGACCAAGCTTGCTTTTATTTCTGCGATAATCTGCGAGATCTGCGGGAAATACCCTAAAATTTATCTATTCCCAAAACCTAACGAGCTATGTTAACTAATAGCACACCTTTTACGATATGTTACGATTAGTGAGTCTGTTATGAATAAGCTGCCTCTACTTATTTTATTATTGATTTAGAAAATGCAAAGCTTTTATTTCTGCGATAATCTGCGAGATCTGCGGGAAAAAAGATCATATTTATGCAATCCTAAAACCCATTTAGCCCATTATACCAAGTTAAAGACAAAAGAAAAACCCTAATGTCTTATTCCACAATCAGTTTCTGAATCCAGTTCTGATTGTTAGTACCCAACTCAATCAGGTAGATTCCTGAGGGAATTTCTTCTAAATCAAGCTGGTAAAAAGTGCTCACTACGGAGTTTATAGTTCTGGAAAGGATAAGACGTCCACTCAAATCATTAAGCTTAAGATTTAGTTTATCTTCCTGAATACTTTCGGGAATTTCAATCACAGTAAATTCCTTTGCCGGATTGGGGTAAAGTGATAAGGTATGCTTTTGATAGGTTTCCTGTCCTCCAACCGGGGCATTCAGTCCGCCTGAGTAGCAAACGATTTTGCCATTACGACCGCCAACAACCATTTCCCAGGAGTTATCTGCTGTAATATCCGGCAGCACGGTAAGTGCATCCACAGCCTGGCCAAAAGGAGCTGAGAATAGTTCTGCTCCGTCTGTGCCATCATAAAAGCCGGCATAATTACTTTGGTAGAGCGTTCCGGCAGCCAGATCATCGCGCAGGTCGCCGGTTATGTCGGGAATACGCTCCACGTTCCAGGCTTTATCGGGCATGGATTTGGCAAAGAGCTGATCTCCGGTTTGGCCGTCATAAACAATCAATGAGGTTCCGCTGTAGGCCATGGCAAAATCTGTGAAGCCATCATCATTCATATCACCTACTGGTATCAGACGCAGGATGATGTTATTGCCTGCAAAGCCCTGAGCCAGCATATTGCCATTGGTAGCATCGAGCAAATAGAGCTGTCCGTTGAAGCTGCCTGCCACCACATCTTTCACGCCATCCGCATTGATATCGTCGAGTTGTGCGAGTGCCCACACCGAGGTGCCCGAAGTGGGATAAGTCCACAAAATACTGCCATTGCTTCCGTTGATGGCTTTGGCAAAGCCTTGTGTTTCGCCGGCATCGCTGCAGCCTGCAAGGGCGTCAGGGATGTCGTCGCCGTTGATGTCGGCAATGGCTTTCACGGCGAAGCCTGCACCGCCCAAAAAGGCTTCCCAAATGACCGATCCGTCCAAACCATCGAGGCAATAAACCCTGCGTGGACCATTGTTGTCCTGATTATTACCTGATGCTGCCAACACATCCGGAATCTCATCGCCGTTGTAGTCGGCACTGGCGTCCACCTGATACACCCAGCCGCCACCGCCATAGTTGGCTGTGCTGTGTTTCCAGATTTGTTGTCCGGTTTTGCCGCTCAAGGCAACAATAGAGCGATCGCCCCAGGCAGTGCCGGCAATCACGTCTTGGTAGCCGTCATTATTGATGTCGGATATGATATCCAAAGCATCCTGCTGATAAACTGCTCCCGAATAAATCTCACGTTCCCATAAAATTTGTGAAGCGCCTGAAGCATTACCATTAAGGGCACGGATGATATTGTCTTCGGTGCAAGCGATCAGGTCGCTTTGGCCGTCGCCACTGATGTCGGCAATGGCGCGCATGGCTTTCGGACTCCTATCATAATTCTCTGGTACCTGAAACGACCACAGTTGTGCACCAATTTCGAACGACTGTGTAAGTGCGCTGCCTTCGAGTTGAATAGGATAGGGGCTGTCAGATCCATTGTTGGTAATGAGTACTGTAGCGCTTTGATCGCCTTCGGATTGAGGAAAATACCATACGATTAATTCCACCATACCTAAAGGAGAAATATTGATGGGGATTTGAAAAGTGGGTTCCAGATAGAAGTGTTCCACATAAAGATCAAGATCATCAATGCTTAGGGATTCATCTCCATAGTTCTGCAATATGATGTGCTGTTTTTTACTGGCTTTTGTCCGAATGGTTTCGAAGTCAACGAGATCGAATTCGGCAACAAGGGTAGAGCCATCAAAAAGTCCGTGTCCGCTTAGCTCCACTGCAACTGAAGGATTGATGGGATCGTTAGACGAAATCAGCGCTTCGCCCTCAAAAAAGCCATGTTCAGTGGGAGTAAAAACCATTTCGATTTCGGTGTTCTCCCCTGCGCCGATAGTCACAGGAAAACTCACATTAGCTGTTACCGGCAGGTCGTTGGCGAAAGTTATCTCGCTGATTTCGAGGGGTGCAGTGCCATTATTGAAAACACTCATCTGCCAGCTGTTGCTCTCGCCAATGGTAGTATTTGGAAATTGAAAAGCGGTTTGTGGCAGGGTGATGGCCGGTGTGCCGGCACCTGAAAGATCAACTTTGTAGAGGGTGCTGTTCCCTCCGAGGGGTCCGTCAACATACCACAGGTAGGTGCCGTCGAACACAATGCCCGAAGGTTTTTCGTTTTCGCAGGCTTGCGACTCGATCAGAGTGCCATCGGCAGTGGTTTTGTATAGTGTATTGGCATTGTAATCTGCAAGCCACAGATCGTTGTCTTGCAGACAAACATCCCAAACTTGATTGTTGGGAGGTGTGAATTGCGAAAGGATATTTCCGGTTTCGTCAATTTCGTAAACCGTTCCGGGATCAGGGTAATAAGTCGAAACCCAGAAGCCGTCTGTTTTTGCTGCTATTCCCGACATATATTGATCGGACAGGTCAATCTGTGAGAGTATTTCGCCCGAGAGGCTTAGCTCCAGTGCATAAGCTGTGCTGCTGTTTTCGCGATCCAGTATCCAGATACTGCCATCTTTAAACGTCATGCCATAGCTGTCGCCAATTGCTGCATTTGAAAAAAGCAGACTTGCAATCCCCGAAGCAGGATCAAACTGATAAATATTACTGCCATTACTGCCGTAAATTCCAAAATACAGCATGTTGCCATCGGTAGCTAAACCCGATGCTTTTCCGGGAATGTCATAACTGGCTACAATCGTCCAGTCGGCTTTTACTTGCCAGCCAAAGACCATCACAAGGAGTAAAATAAGGTAAGTCTTCTTCATAATGCGTTTGGTTTTGTTTATTCATCTAACAGGAACAAAGTTAATTCAAAATTGCTGAAATTTCCAAAATACGGAAAAATACGTACTAAATTGGAAACATTTTCTATAAATTGTTGTTTATAAAATAATCTAACTTACATAAAATAAGTTATATATAGAATACGGCATGTGTATTGTTTACAAAAATGAAATTTTGAATTCTATGAAAAAGCATCTGATATTTATTGTAGCCCTCGGTTTGTTTTTTGCGTCATGTAAAAAGGACAGACAGCCAGTAGAGGAAATTTTACCGCAATCAATGGAAAATATGGAAGTTCCCGCCGATTTCAACTGGAAAACTACTACAGATTACCAGTTTGAAGTTCGTTCAGCTTTGGATGGATTGCTTATTTTTACAAACGGTAATGGCACTACCTATCACACGGCAAACCTGAATGCAGGAGAAACGTATGAGGTGAAACTTACCTTGCCAGCCTATTTGCAAAGCATACAGCTAAAGCAGATGGGGCGGATCAAAGAAGTGAGTCTTGCCAGCGGTCTCTTAAACGTTGATTTCTAGTATTAACCAACAGTAAATTAAAATCACGACCATGAAAAACCGAATTACCATATATTTTAAGTCAGCAACAACGCTTTTATTTTCGCTTTTACTATCTGGCCAGGTGAGCGCCCAGTCTGCGATCACCGAAATTGCTGCCAGCATTTCCGAAACTATAGAAAGCACTACCTATTCTGAAAACGGAGCCACAGGTTCATCGCTGGCATCCAATACCTTTACGTATCGCTATGGCGATGCATCGGGTTACAACGACAACCAGCTCAGTTTAGATGCTTTTGAAGCAGGAGGCTATGGCTATCGCTACGAAGGAGTGCCCGTTGAAGTATTTTTCAGACGCGTTGACAATAGCACGGTATCAGGGGTGCGTGATCTTTTGTTTTATTTTGGGAATCGCAATAACGCTGCAATCAACCTTAAGGCATCCTATCAAGAGGATATGGAAGTAGCCTTTACGGGTAATTCAAATCTCTTTCGGGGCTCCGACAATCTATTCTCCAATGGTGGAGATAACAATGGCAACAACAACAATATCGAACGTCTTGATGTGGTTGTGAGTGCCGGAATCAATCTTGTTTCGGCCGAAGCACAGGGCTTTGCTATCATGGAGCGCGGCAATGTGAATCAGCATGATGCTTTTGTGGTGGCAGTGATTTTGTCAGTGGACGGTGCCGGAAATCCGTCAGCCTATTCTGATGTCATCAGGCTTGGCTCGTCTGATTATGGATCAAGCAATCCCATCGCTGGACAAACCTCTGTGGTTTTGCGTCGCGATGGTGCTGTGGAGCCACTCAAAGTGAGTACCACACTTGGTAATCAGGGTATTGGCGGTGTGATGTTTAAGTTCAGCGATTTTGGACTAAACAACGGCCAAACCGTTTATGGCTACTCCGTTACAGGAGGCGATTTTCCGGCTGGTGGCACAGGTGCCGATATGGTGGATTATACCAATGCTACTTATTTTCCATTGAACACCAATGGAACGACTGCCGGACAGGGTGGCATCGACATGATTGCCCTCACAGGTATTGTGAGAGAAATTAAACTCGAAGGAAATGTTTATAATGATATTACGGGGCTCACCAACAATTTGGTGGATGGTGATGCGCTGAATGAAATTGATGGAACGCCATTGGTAATAAATTTGGTTAATGACCAAAATAAGGTAGTTCGCACCACCCCTGTGGCTGCTGACGGAAGTTTTGGTTTTGATGGCGCACCGCTTGGTAACCTTCAGCTTCAGTTAGGGTTAACAGCAGGTACCATCGGACAAGCACCTCCAGCAGTTGATTTGATTCCGGAATGGGCCTATGTAAGTGATGTTGCCGGAACAGCTGCCACGCCAGCAAATAATCAGGGTGTGATCAGTATTTCGGTAGGAGCATCCAATATTTCAGGACTGGATTTCGGCGTGCAAAAACGTCCTGTAGCCGATGAGGAGAGCCTCGCTGTGCAACAAAATCCGGGAGGTAACATTTTCGTTGATTTACCAGCAACGGCTTTTGGTGGCAGCGATTTTGATGGAGGTAGCGTTACGGCAATAAAAATTAACAGTTGGCCTGTAGGTGCCGATGCCATCAAAGTGAATGGAACAACATACGACTTTTTAAGTTTTCCGGCAGAGGGAATTACTATCCCAACAGATGCTAATGGCAACCTGCAACAGTCGTTTGAGATCGATCCTGTGGATGGCGATGTTTCGGTGGTTGTTGAATATTATACTTTAGATAATGCCGGATCGTTGAGCGCATTGCCCGGAAATGTTGTACAACCGTTTACAAGTGCGCCTGTAGTGATAGAAAATCATTATCCCGCCACAGGCTATGGCACACTGGCTTTTGAAGATTTGTGGCCTGGTAAGGGCGACTATGACTTTAATGATGTGGTGATTGATTATCGCTTTACGATCATCACCAACGGACAAAACAAAGTTTCAACTGTTGATGCTGTGTTTATCCTGAAAGCCTTTGGTGCTTCCTACGAGAATGGCTTTGGTTTTCAGCTTGCTCCGGCCATCGACCCGGCAGCTATTACCGTTAGCGGATACGAATTGACGGAAGATTTTATCACCCTCTCGGATAATGGCACCGAAGCCGGCCAGAGCAAAGCTACGATCATCGTGTTTGACAATGCGTATAATCAGATGCCGTATCCAGGAACAGGAATTGGAGTCAACACTACACCCGATGCGCCTTATGTGCAGCCTGATACCATGCGTATCAGCATGACTTTTGCTCCTGATACCTATACCTATAATCAACTTGATATTGGGAATTTCAACCCTTTTATCATCGTGAACAAAGACCGCGGAACAGAAGTGCATTTACCCGATTACCTGCCTACTGATTTGGCCGATATAAACAGGTTTGGACAATGGGAGGATGCATCCGATCCGGCAACAGGAACTTATTACAAAACCGTTCAAAACCTGCCCTGGGCCATCCATATCTACGAGCAATTTGATTATCCTATTGAGAAGCAGGAAATCCTGTGGGCACATCTCAAGTTTGCCGACTGGGCCACCAGCGGTGGCGTTTTGTTCCCCAACTGGTATCAAAACCTGGCAGGTTTCAGGAACGAAAGTTTGATTTATCAGGTTCCGGAGAATTAAAAGAAGCTAAAGCAAACGTATTGAGGGAGCATTTAAAAGGCGTCTGAAAGTCGACATCTCGACTTACTTCGGCATAGGTCGACAGGCCTGCCTTCCAGCAGTTGGCAGGCAGGCTCACCACAAGCTCGTCGAAGGGAGCCTGTCGAAATGCGGTGTATCGAGCTTGCCGAGATATAGTTCAACCGGGAGTTCTTCCGATAGCTATCGGAAGGGCAATTCATGACACATGAACCCTTAATTATTATAGCCATGTGCTTTGTTATCTATTGTTTAATTCTCTCTTTAATCAAAATTATTTGAATTAATCAATGCAATTCTCGTTTTTTAATTGGCATTGCAAAAAAGTGTAAAATAAAAAACAGAACCCTTTCCTTGTTCACTTTCTGCCCATATTTTTCCACCATGGTTTTTCACGAATTCTTTACAAAGGATCAAGCCAAGACCGGTTCCTTTTTCGTTGTTTGTAACGGAGGTTGAATCGCTTTCGTCAATGCGGAATAGTTTTTCAAGTCTTTCCGGTGCTATGCCTATTCCGTTATCACTCACAGAAACAAGAATTTCTTTGGATCTTTTCTGAGCTGAAACCTTGATTTCGCCACCTTGCCTGGTAAATTTGATGGCATTTGAGATCAAGTTTCTGATCACTGTACTGATCATTGGTTTATCTGCAAAAACAGGTATTTCATGCGGTATTACTTTTTTAATCTTGATGGCTTTTTGACCGGCAATGACATCGAAGAGCATCTTGTTTTCTTCGATCAAATCCACTAAATCAAAGTTTTCGGGATTATACTCCATTCTGCCTGTTTGAGCGCGCGACCATTCCAACAGGTTCATCAATAAATCCACGGCTCGCTGTGAGGATTGCTCTATTATCTTTGCATACTTATCGATCCCCTGGTAATCCTTTTCTTTGATTTGATCAATCAGCAATTCACTAAATCCCATAATAGCGTTGAAGGGACTTTTGAGGTCGTGGGCGATAATGGAGAAAAATTTGTCTTTTTGGGCGTTGAGTTCGCGTAATTTTGCTTCACTTTCGCGAAGCGCTTCTTCAATTTGTTTGCGCTTGGAAATATCAATGGCGGTGGTTAAGAAACCTGTTTTGTTCCCAAAGTTTATAACAGTAGATGAAAAATCGAGGTATTTGGTTTCGCCACCCCTGGTGATAACTTTCAATTCATATTGAGCCGGAGCTTGCTTTCCTTCAATGCGCTTTGCTGCATTATCCATAACCTGTTGTCTGTATTCTGGTGCTACCACATCGATGGGTTTCAGGTTTTGAGCTTCTTCTTTGCTGTAGCCAAGCACACGATGCCATTCATCATTCACATAGAGATATTTTGTTCCATAGGTGTCAGCGGTAATAGAAATCAACACTTTGGCCGTATCTGCCAGGCTACGGAATTTTTCTTCGCTTTCGTGCAGTGCTTTTTCTGCCAGCTTGCGATCGGTAATTTCCTGAAGAATACCGTACCATTGGGTATCTCCATTATTAAATGCAATTGGACTTGATTCGATGCGAAACCATCGGTTTTCTCCTGTGTTAGTGAAGCGACCTTCCCAAACAAACTTTTTTCTTTCGCGTGCAGCTTCCTTATTAAGCAATAAAAAATCTTCTATTTCATCTTCGTGAATATGCCTATTCACAAAAGAAGCATCAGCCAGGGCTTTTTCGCGGCTGATTTGGAGAATATCACACCACCGGTCACTGACATATTCAAATTCCATATGTCCGTTAGCCCGTATCCAAAATATATATAGGCCTATCGGCACGTTTGCTAACACTGCATCGAAGCGCTCCACTGCCTCTTTAATTTCCTTTTCAATTATTTTGCGTTGCGTAATATCGCGGGAGATGCCCATGTAGCCAATTTTTTCATGCTTGTCGTTGAGCATAGCGCGAATAGAAATTTCTACCCAGATCAGATGTCCATCTTTATGATACTGTTCAATTTCTACTTGTACGGGTACATAATTCTTTGCCCTTTCATTTTCTTTACCCATGGCTATGGCTTTTTGAACCACTTCCTGAGCATGAGGAGTCATCGTATCCTGAATTGTCTCTCGCATAGCCTCTTCGGGAGACAATCCGCGTAGTAGATAGATTGACGGGCTTATATAGGTGAAGCGAAAGTCGTTGTCCAGCGTCCAGATCACATCTGAGCTATTCTGTGCCAGTAGCCGATATTTGCTTTCGCTTTCGCTCAATGCTTCTTCCGCCTGCTTTCATTTCTTGATGTCCTCTTGATATGATACCTTTAAGGCATCATGCTCCTGCCTTAATTCCTGTAGCTCGTTTATCAGTTCTTCTTTAGTTTTTTCCTGGCCATTCATAGTAAAGCTTTTTATCACGATGAGTTATTTTGTCCTCCTTAACATTAGCTAAAACGACGATCCGTTCACCTGCAGTTAATAAATCTAAAAACCTCTGTAATCTTCTATTTTATACATTATTACCCTGCTAAATTAACAAATACTTGGGTTATAAGGAAGGTAAAGTTTCAAACAATTTTTGCGAAACTGTAAATGAACCAACAAAAAAAACTTAAAAAATCAATGAACGCCCTAATGTCTTTATCCCTCGCTTTCCGTCCTACATCCCGATCTTTAAATAAATCCTATGCAATTTCCATAATAAATGGCCTCTGTTGGGGGATTCGCTGCATTGCGATGCGCTGAGCTTGTCGAAGTGCGATGCCCAGAGAGCTCCCTTCGGCAGGCTCAGGGCATCGCTGGACATCGCAATGCAGCGAATCCCCCAACAGAGGCCATTTATTATGGAAATTGCATGGGGTCAAAATAGGAGAAAGGAATGTGAGACGGCAAACGAGTGATAAAGCAATTGGAAGGTTCTTTGGTATTTTTGTGTTTTCAATGACAGTTTTTTTGTTCTTTTAAACAGCCTAATGCATTTGTTTTCAGTAGCGGCCAATAGCCTGACTATCCGTCATGAAGTGACAGTTTAAGTTGGAACATTTATCTTTGGGTGTACTTGGCTTGCAGCATGCTTGTTATCCAACCCGGCGAACGTATCCGCGGCAGCAGCTTTAGCTCTATCATCCTGCCTTTGTTGCATTTTGGGCAGCTAAAAACATCAAAGCAAACAAGATTCGCATCCAACAAAACCAGAACTACTACCGCCGACGACAAGCCATTGTGGAACATCCTTATGGCACGATAAAAAGGCAATGGGGGTTCAACTACATCATGACAAAGAAAACCATCCAACGCGCTTCGGCCGATGTTGGATTGGTATTCACGGCCTACAATTTACGCAGAAATTTGAATATTATTGGTATAGATGCACTTAAGCGCTTTGCATTTGCATTTATTTGTTTTTTTGCAGCCTTTTTGGCTTCATTTGAGCTTTTCTGGCGAAGGCAAAAAAACAATCACAAAAATTGATTGAAAATTTGCCATCCTTACAACGTGAGTATTTGCTATCTTAGCTGTGTAAAAATGTATTGAAACAAAAGAAAACGGAGGTTTTTAGACGGACTGCCGTTATAAGTAATAAAGTAGGTTCAGTACCATTTCTCTTTTTGGCTGTTTCCATACGTGTGGGACTCTTTTTGGCGTTTTCACTTCCCTAAAACCAAACCTACTTTACATACTTATAACAACTAATATACAACATTTTTATTAAACAAAAAAATTAATTTGAAACTTTTTACCAAAAAACGTTTTATATTTGTAACCGTTGTGCTTAATGGCAAAAGAGCATTTCGTCTACATAGATAGCGTAGATTGCTGATATTTTTGTATTTTTGAGATTATGGAAAATAAAGACTTCAATAAGGATAAACTGATTGAGTATTGGATTGCTGGCTCAGATGATGATTATGAGACAATGATTGCAATGTTTGATTCAAAAAGATTTAGTTGGTCTTTATTTATAGGACATTTGATGATTGAGAAACTTTTAAAAGCTTATTATGTCAAAGTAAAATCTGATTATCCACCTTTTATTCACAATCTTTTGAGACTAGCAGAGAAAGCGGAATTGAGTTTAACGGATGATATAAAAATGCAACTCGTGACTATTACAGCATTTAACATTAATGCCAGATACGATGACTATAAAATGAGCTTCAAGAAACAATGTACCACTGAATTTACTAAAGAGTGGATTAAAAACTTAAAAGAGCTAAGACAATGGATAAAAATATTGATACAACAATAACAAAATATTTGGATTTGATTAAAGAAAAATTCACTAATATTGAGAAAGTATATGTATTTGGCTCATATGCTAAAGGGAAATCAACTGAGGATAGTGATATAGACCTGGCATTGATTTTTTCAAATTTGGATGATTCAAAACGATTTGATATACAAGTACAACTTATGATGTTGGCAGCACAGATTGATTCAAGAATTGAACCACATCCAATTTCTTTAAATGATTTTGATTCGGGAAATCCATTTGTTGTAGAAATAAAAAAGACAGGATTTGAGGTTGCTGCATAAGCCACATAAGCACAACACATGGTATAGTGCATGCGGGTTTCAGAGGTATTCGAGCGTTTGTGTCTCGTAAAAAAGTCGGTTTAAACTGATAAGTTTTCGCTTCGTAATCCCGCACGACACCATACCATCAAAC